>Ga0182014_10003211_pt1 | contig 19820 bp, 20 predicted proteins | sample 612S2DmetaG_FD_120489 | JGI IMG/M metagenome (GOLD analysis project Ga0182014, IMG submission 120489) | Permafrost microbial communities from Stordalen Mire, Sweden - 612S2D metaG | ecosystem: Environmental > Terrestrial > Soil > Wetlands > Permafrost | place: Sweden: Stordalen | collected... | reverse complement strand
GCTGGTCAGTCAACTATTCGTGTGCCTACACATTTCAGAGTTTCCAGCGGCCCGCAGCGTGTTGACCAGGAACGATGTCATGCGGGACCCCCTAAAAGGCCTACGAGCCGCGGAACCCCGGCCAGACGGACACCAGGGCGATGCCGACCGGTCGAACCGGGCCATGACTCTGTGGTTTCCTCAGTCACGAAGTCCTGGAGTTCATTGAGAGCGGGTTCGCTCGCTCGGACGACGAGGGCCTCGATCCTCTCACCGCTGTTCGCACACTGACAGGCATACGACCCTGCCCGACGTGTTCCATTGCGAGCAAACCTTGGATTCGATCGGCACAAGGTTCCGCCAGCCGATTCTCCGGGTCCGAAATACTCTGGCTCAGATCAGCCAGTTCAACCAACGGATGCGCCGGCAAAGAATTTCTCCTCGATGAGCTGAGGGGTGAGTGGATAGCCGAGCAGGAAGCCCTGCATCACGTCACAACCCAACAGCTGCACGATCAGTCGCTCTGCTTCGTTCTCCACCCCTTCGGCCACCACTTCGAGATCGAGGTCATGTGCTAGTCGCACCACAGCACCCATGATCCTGGTATCTCCGTGCTCGGCCACATCTTGGACGAATCCACGATCCACCTTGATCTGGTCAACCGGGAATCTCCGAAGGTAAGCCAACGAGGAGTAGCCGGTACCGAAGTCATCGATGGACAGTCGAACTCCGACCTCATTCAGGCGGGCAAGTACGGCCTCGTAGTTGACATGTTCGCCGAGCAAGATGCTCTCGGTGATCTCCAGAACGACCTGATGTGGCCGAATGCCGGTTCGGGCCAGCGACTCCTCAACAAGTGTCGAGAACATGGGGTCAGCAAGTTGACGCCCGGAGACATTGATCGCCATGGTCAGCGACGTGTCCGACATCTCACTCCAAGCGGCCAACTGGTGAGACGCCTCGGCCAGCACCCACGAGCCGAGGGCTGGCATGAGACCGGACTCTTCGGCAATGGGAATGAAATCAACGGGTGAAATCGGTCCCCGGTCGGGATGCGTCCATCGGCACAGCGCCTCGAAGCCAACCAGGGCGCCGGACTTGGCTTCGAAGGCTGGCTGGTAGGCGAGACTCAACCCGTCGCCGTCCAGGGCACGGTGAAGCTCACTGGCCATGGCGAACGCCGCGGGGTGGAGTTCCCCGCCTAGCTCCACCATGGCGACCTGATTGCGACCGGTTCGCTTCACGCCGTACATGGTCATGTCTGCCTGAGCGAGCACCTCTTCGGACGGGTAGCTCACGTCGGTCACAACGGCCACTCCGATGCTCGCCGTGATGTAGAGCGGCTCGCCGGCAATGGTGATCGGCTCAGTGATGACCCGATGCAGCCGCTCGGCCAGTGCCCTCGCTTCTCTGGCAGGACTGATCAGATCCTCGAAGAGCGCCACGAACTCGTCACCACCGAACCGGGCGACCGTGTCCTCCGGCCTCATCTCGTCCCTGAACCGCTCGGCCAGGGCGGTGAGCAGCTCATCGCCGCGGCTGTGTCCGAATGCATCGTTGACGGCTTTGAAGTCATCCAAGTCGATGAACACGACGGCCAGGCCGCCAGGGTGTCGCCCGATGCGGGCGATGGCCGTCTCCAGGCGAGCCAGGAAGACAGCTCGATTGGCAAGCCCTGTCAGTTGATCGTGGTTGGCGAGATCCACCAGCCTGGCGTGAAGATCCTGAAGCTCCAGGTCGTACTGCTTGGCCATACGGACGATGCTGGAATTGCAACTCCGCTCGACCATGTCGGTGGCAGCGTCAATCGTGTCCCGACCGATGGCGAGCCGTGCACCTTCCTCCTCCAATACGAGGCAGGTGGTGTCCTTCCACCACAGGTTGAGCTTGGTGACGAGCGCAACGGAGAGTACACCTGAGGGACCCTCACCCTGCTCCGGTAACACCGGACCAACTGTCGATTTGTCGGGCGTACGGCCAGCGATCGCTGTCTCCTGGTCGATAGCTGCTGCGTTACCGAGGGAGTCGATCCGTTGACGTGCGGGAGCACCTGCTCCAAGCCCCGTTTCCAACCAATCGGCAATGGCCTTGACCGCCACCGAAACGATGTCCCACATCGGGTGACGGGCGGCGACCTCAAGGGTCATCTCGGGCGCCTGTGCCACATACTTCCTCTGACACAGGTGGAGGATGTCCTCACTTCTGGACATCAGTGCACGAGCCAGCTCATTCCGCTCGTCCTGGTCGACCACCTCAGACAATGGGGCGTCATGTGTCCACGCCAGTGAATAGACATCCATACCTGACTACGTCGTCGGATCAGTTGGCTACCTTGAGCACGAGAGCCATCACAACCGACGGCCTCGGGGGCCAACGAGAAGATCCTCGGGAGTGAGTAGTTCCACCTCGCCAAGCTCGGCAACAGGGAATTCGCTCATTGCGGGCGCTCACCTCGCTCGTTACGAACTCGGGCTTCGCCCGACTGGGAACCGACCGGTCTCGGTTCGCCACTCGTCTCGAACCCCACCATGGGGTAGATGCGTGCCACCTCTTGGACGGCGGCTAGGACTGCGCCCTCCCGGTCGTAGGCATGTGCCTCGACAGTGACGACGATGCGCTTGTCGTTTCCTCGGAACCTCAGCACCCGGTTGGCTGAGCGCTGGACAGAGGTGAGGAATCGCTTCGCCTGCTGATCCAGCGCGTGCTGGACGACTACATCGACCTCGAAGTGCATTGGTCGACCGTATCGAACATACGTTCGTATGGCAATCGGCATGCGACGGTTACTGGGTACGTCGTCGGCCATGCATCCGACCCTGGAACAGGTCGGCACGCAGCGTCGCGTCGGCACCGGTACAGCCACCCGGATCACCGAACTGGAATGCCTGCTGACCGGGACCGGGGGACGCCCCGGCCCGGAGGTGCTTCTCCAGACCCGCCCCGTCCAGGACGGCGGTGAACTCCTCCAGTGCCACGACGAGCTTGCTCGCCTGATGATGGTTGAAGGGCGAGAAGTACCACCCGCTGCAGGCTGATGTCACCCAGCCCGTAGGGAGGTTCTCAGCTAGTCCGAGATCGGACAGCGCCCCGTTGAGTCGCCCTTGGAGGAGACGGGCTCGGAGAAGCTCCGAGGGGACCGTTCGGGTGATGTCAGAAAGGACGTCGATACCGGAGGTGCTGCTCATGTGATGCTCCCATCGAGCATGGCGTTCGCACCGTGCCCTCTCGGGTCGGTTGCGGCGGAGTCAGGGGCCCATGTGCCTCGTCCGCTCTGGATGCTTGCGAGTTCCACTGTACCGGCCTGGTGGGATCGACCGGATCAGCGGCTCGGTTCCGGAGTGGGCACATGGGTAACGACCGTCCATCCGGGCAGACCCCGACAGGACCGATCCGCCTGACGTCTTCCGGTGCGGCGGTTCGGTCCGAATCCTCACTTGGCTCCGTGGCAACCCCTGCGTTCGGAGCCTGGAATCGACCAATAGGGAGATTGTGATGCCGACGAGATCTGCGAATGTCAAGAATGAGAAGCAGTACGAGGCGTTGAAGGACAAGGGCATGTCCAAGGAGCGGGCGGCGAAGATCGCCAACTCGCCGAACGCCTCGCACAACGGGGGCAAGAGTCAGGATCCGGCGGGAACGCGAAGCAGGGCGGGACGACCGCCCGGCACCTGACCGCCGGGAGGAAGGGCGGCAAGGCGGCTGCCAAGAAGCACTGGGACAGGAGAACGCTGCGAGGCTCCGACGCGGATACCTGCGGACTTCCTGCCGTTCGACCCTAGTTGATCGATCCCTTCCGACTTACCCTCGCACCAGAGACCGGAAGCGTCGCAGTCCCTGGTGAACGGGGCGACAGGCGACGTGGCCAGGTCTGCCGAACGAGGAGGCCACGATGGCCGTTGAAGAGGAAGCCGCCAAGGACGGAATGACACCGGAGGGCATCTTCGTCGCGCCCGGACAGCCGGGCAGCCTGGTCGCCGTGAAGCCCCGGTACGACAACTTCATCGGCGGGCACTGGGTGGCACCGACCAAGGGGCAGTACATGCAGAACATCTCCCCCGCCACCGGGCATCCCTTCACGGAGGTAGCCAGGTCCAGCGCTGAGGACGTGGAGCTGGCACTGGACGCCGCCCATGCGGCCAAGGATGCCTGGGGTGAGTCGTCGCTGGCCGAGCGTGCCGCCGTGCTCAATGCGGTTGCCGACGCGATCGAGGCCAACCTCACCATGCTGGCGGTCGCCGAGAGTTGGGAGAACGGCAAGCCGGTCCGTGAGACGCTCGCTGCCGACATCCCCCTGGCCGTCGACCACTTCCGCTATTTCGCCGGGGCCACCCGCTCGCTCGAGGGACGGTCGACGGAGATCGACAAGGACACCGTCGCCTACCACTTCCACGAGCCTCTGGGCGTGGTCGGGCAGATCATCCCGTTCAACTTTCCGCTGCTGATGGCGGCGTGGAAGATCGCTCCTGCACTGGCCGCCGGCAACTGCACCGTGGTCAAGCCGGCGTCGCCCACGCCGTGGTCGATCCTGAAGCTGGCCGAGGTCATCGCCGACATCGTCCCGCCCGGAGTGCTCAACATCGTGACCGGACCGGGTGGGGAGATCGGCAAGGCCCTCGCCTCCAGTCCGCGCATCGCCAAGATCGGCTTCACGGGCGAGACGACCACCGGGCGGCTCATCATGCAGTACGCCGCGGAGAACCTGATCCCCTCGACGGTGGAGCTGGGCGGCAAGTCGCCGAACATCTTCTTCGCCGACGTCATGGACCACGACGACCGGTACCTCGACAAGGCGATCGAAGGGCTCGTGCTCTATGCCTTCAACAAGGGAGAGGTCTGCACCTGCCCGTCCCGTGCCCTGGTACAGGAGTCGATGTACGACCGGTTCATGGAACGTTGCCTGGATCGGATCGGCCGGATCACCCAGGGCAACCCCCTTGATCCGACGGTCATGATCGGAGCCCAGAACTCGGCCCAGCAGCTCGAGAAGATCACCGGCTACGTCGACATCGGGGTCCAGGAGGGCGCCGAGGTCCTCATCGGTGGCGAACGGACACCCCTCGCCGGCGACCTCGTCGACGGCTACTACTTCGAGCCGACGGTGATGAAGGGTCACAACGACATGCGGATCTTCCAGGAGGAGATCTTCGGTCCCGTCCTCGCCGTCACCACCTTCACCGATGAGGCGGACGCCATCCGGATCGCCAACGACACCCTCTACGGACTGGGTGCCGGGGTATGGACCCGGAACGGCAACCTGGCCTACCGCATGGGCCGGGCGATCAAGGCGGGACGGGTGTGGACGAACTGCTACCACCTGTACCCGGCCGGTGCGGCGTTCGGGGGCTACAAGATCTCGGGCGTGGGCCGCGAGAACCACCTGATGATGTTGGATCACTACTCGCAGACCAAGAACCTGCTCGTGAGCTACAGCGACGAGCCGCTCGGCTTCTTCTAGGAGCCACGAGCGGACATCGGAGGTCGGGTTGACGGAAGCGAGCAGCGGCATGGAGGCGACGGTGGCCCGGGTCGTCGCCACGCCGGCGGCACTCGGCGCCATCGAACACCTCACGGCCGACGTCGGTCCCATCATGTTCTTCCAGTCGGGTGGCTGCTGTGACGGCAGTCTTCCGATGTGCTTCCACGACGGCGAGTTCGTCATCGGCAGCCATGACGTCCGTCTGGGCTCGGTCGGGAGTAGTCCTTTCTTCATCGACCACCGACAGTTCGAGGCCTGGAAGCACACCCAGCTCATCCTCGATGTGGGTGTCGGCGACCCGGAGGGCTTCTCACTCGCAGCGGGCGAGGGCCGGCACTTCATCACGCGGTCGAGGGTCCTGACCGAGCAGGAGCAGGCTGCGCTCGAGGGAACTGGACCGGGAGCGAGGGGCTGAACGTGCCCACCCGGACCGGCTGTGGAGCAGTGCGGGCGAGCGCGCCCCGCACCTCCGGCTGCTAGGCCAGTCGCTTGGCCTCGGCCAGTCCTGCGGCGCTGTAGACGCCGTCCGGGAAGACAGCGTCCCAGGCATCGCGGACGCCGCGGTAGTCCTCGCTCTGCCCGTAGGCGGCCAGGGCGGCGGCCACCACCTCGTCACGCCGGGCCGCGACGACCCGCCCGAGGGCGAACTCGAGTTCGGTGTCGATCTGTGCAATCGACTCGGCGAAGCGACGCTGGTGGCCGATCAGGCGGACGGGGTTGGTGGGAGGTGTCACGGGAGGTTCCTTGTCGTAGCAGTGGTTGGCGCAGGGTAGGCGCCCACCGGTCGTCGGCGCGTGTCGACCGTGGGCGGGTGGCCCGCCGGTTCAGACCTACTCAAGCACACCAGACGACCCGCGAGGGGTGCGAACGGCGGCTCGGAGGTGCTGCGGCTCGCCCCCGTCCCACTCGACACGCCGATCACGACCGATGCCGTCTCGACCTACACCGACAACGTCATCGCAGGCGGCACCGAGTCCGTGCCGGCCGGGAACATCGACCGTCGGTCAGTGGGATCCGCGTATCTCCGAGGCGCTCCGACGTCGGCGACCGTCACAACCGGGCAGCCCATGAGCTTCTTCGTGCCCGCATTGCGGGACCGGGTGCCGTTCCAGCCCGGCATGACCGGCTACCAGGCGCTGGACGTCGGAAACGTGTGCCCTGGTGGCGGCCCAGTCCCTGTCGGCGCGCTCGGGAACGGCTGATGCCCGAGGCATTCGCGCCCCCTCGATCACGTCGATCGCGGTCCGGCCTCGTCCTGCGATCCAGAGCTCAGCTGCTCGAGGGCATAGCGCAGCATCGGGTGTGCCCGGGCAGATAGTTCGTCCTCGGGGAACTGCTCTTCGTAGACCGCACGGGCCTCGTCGACCGTCGTGATGTTGCATCTGTCGAGCAGGAACTGGATATCGGCCTCGTCGCGCCGTCCCCTGCTTGCCGTCAATCTTCATGGCGAGAAGTGTCCGTTCATCCGCGACGACGACTTCGACGGATCCAACGTTGAAGACGGGCCGCCAACACTCCATGTCGCACGAACGCGTCCCAACGCGTATCGCCGGTCGAACTCGGTGGGGCATCGACGAGCTGCGCGAGCCCGTCGTCAGGAACCGACCTCAGTGCGTTCTTGAAGTCGATCACGGCTCGCAGCGCACCGTCCTGCCTCAGAGCGGGTGATCCGAGCTCACCCGTCGTTCCCCCCAGGCGGTCCCGCACTCTCGTGGCGGTCGCGACGGCACTCCTGGGATGTAGGGGCTCGAGCCCGAGTGTCACCTCATGGCCGGTCGCCTCGGCCAATCTGCTCAGGGGCGTGAGGGACGGCTCGCGCCTTCCGGCCTCGATCTCGGCGATGGTCGGCTGTGGGACGCCGGCGCTCGCGGCGAGTGCGCGCTGCGACAGTCCGGCTCGCCGCCGGAGTTCCCGAAGCCATCGGCTCGCTTCCGACTTTCCGTCCATGTCTCGATGAGACTGAACAACGTATCGAATGGGAACCGACGTTTCAGCGCGGCGCACTCCGCCGATCGCCGGTAGGTCCGCAGCACCACGTACTCAGGACGTCGGGCCGCCGATCCACCCACGCCGGCGGAAGAAGTAGAAGAGGATCAGCACCGTCACGATCTCGAGACCCAGGCCGAAGATCAGGAAGGGTCCGCGTCCTGTGATGTGTCCGACCAGGAACGAGAAGTTCTGCCCGAAGAACCCGGTCAGGTAGCTCAACGGCAGGAAGATGGTGGCGATGATCGTCAGCTGCTTCATCACCACGTTGAGGCGGTTGGAAACTGTCGAGACGTGGGTGTCCATCACCCCCGACAGCAGGTCCCGGTAGCCGTCGACGACGTCGGCGATCCTGATCAGGTGGTCGTAGATGTCACGGAAGTAGCGCTGACCCTCAGGAGTCATGCCGGACAGTTCGACGACCCCTGAGGCCAGTGCGGCGAACATGTCACGTTGGGGCGTGACAACCTTGCGCATGGCGATGAGTGACCGCTTGAGGTCGAAGAGGACACCGAGCTGCGCCTCGGTGGGCTGCTTGAGGATCTCGTCCTCCAGCTCGTCGATCCGGTCGTCGAACATGCTCAGCACCGGGAAGAACGTGTCGATCAGGCTGTCGACGATGAGGTAGAGGAGGAACACCTGAGGTGGGACGTCCTCGACGAAGTGGCGACGGGCGACTCGTGCGTGCACCTCGGCCAGTGCCGGGCAGTCGCCGTGGTGCACGGTGATGACGCAGTGCGGCACGAGGAAGACGTGGAGCTCCGAGGTGGCGAAGGTCTCGGGCCGCACGCCGTGGACGACGAAGTAGGTGAAGTCGTCGAACTCGTCGATCTTCGGTCGCTGGCCGAAGTGCTCGGCATCCTCCACGGCCAACGGATGGAGCTTCAGGGTGTCCGTGAAGAGCTGCGTGCTCTCCCCGTCCAGGCCGTCCAGGTCGAGCCAGAACGGGGTCCCGTCCGCCACGAGTCGGGTGACGGCTTCCACCGTGGCATCCGATTCAGCTCCGTCGACGACGATCGTTCCTCTCATGGAGCGATTCTGGTCCGGAACGATCGAGACACCGAGGATGCCCGGACCCTGCGCAGGTGCCCTGGTTCGATCATCCGTGCCGCCGGTCGGCCTACTGGACCACGGAGCCACCACCGCCGGCGCCGGCGGTCCGGAGGTGGAGGACGACGTCCCGATAGGCATGGAGCAGGCTCTGCTCCGCATAGGGAATCCCCTGCTCGGCACAGAACGCCCGCACCACGACGCGTGCCCGGCGGAGGTTGGCCCGCGGCATCGTGGGGAACAGGTGGTGTTCGATCTGACTGTCCAGACCGCCGAATAGGAACCCGACCACGGCCGGGCCGGACAGGTTGCGCGAGGACTGCACCTGACGGCGCAGGAATCCCAGGTCGGTGTCCCCGGCCAGTGTCGGCATGCCGACGTGGTTGGGAAGGAAGCTCGCGCCGAGGTAGAAGCCGAACAACGCCCGCGAGATGACGATGAACGCCACCGCACGCACCGGCGAGAGCACGAGAAACGGTGCCACGAAGAAGATGCCGGCGTGGAGCGCCAGCAGTCCGGACTCGACCAGCGCCGCCCGATCCCTCCTGAGGGCCAGGGCTCGGATGCTCGCAATGTGCAGGTTGAGTGCCTCCAGGAACAGAAGCGGCACCAGCATGAATTGCTGTACTCCTGCGAACCACCGTCCGAACCGGCCGCAGTCGTCAGCCTGCTCAGCCGTGAACACGAGGGCACCGGGAGCGATGTCCGGGTCCCTGCCCTCCGCGTTCGTGTGGGCGTGGTGCCGGCTGTGCTTGGCCTGCCACCAACCGAAGCTGAAGCCGCTCAACAGGTTGGTCAGCATCAAGCCGATCGTGTCATTGGCCCAGCGGCGGGCCAACACCTGGCGATGGCCCGCGTCGTGGCCCAGGAACCCGATCTGGGCCAGAACGAAGGCGAGGCCGACGGCGGCGAGCAGTGTCCACCAGCTGTTGCCGACAGCGATCACGGTAACGACCAGTCCCACGAGGGCGGCCATCACGATCGGGATCTTGATCGCGTAGTACCCGCCCCGCCGTCGGAGCAGTCCACCGTCGCGCACCTGTCGCGAGAGTTCAGCGAAGTCCGCACGCCTCGGGGTTCCCAACTCGGGAGGCCCGGCCCCCTCCCTCACTCCTGCATCGGTCAGTGCCATCAGACGGAAACCGTAGGCGAGCCGCCGAACCGCACGGTCACCCCGTCCCGGCGCATGCTCCGGGCGAACCAGGTGATCGAGAGCGCGATGGCGCCTGCCGTCAGCGACAGCGACGCGCCGAGTCGTTCGAGCGGGAAGGAGCTGTTCGACGCCGTGAGCAGCAGTGTGAGGACGATGGCTCCATTGAGGAACATCGCGATCGCCCAGAGGAAGGACACCCGCACGAAGAAGCGATGGACACTCGGCCGTGCGAGCAGCTCCGGGGTGAGCGGGCAGAAGTCGTGGGTGAACCGCTGCGTGAACGGCCTTCCGACCACGGCGCTGAGCACGAGGAGGAGCGACGCGGCGAAGGCACTGGCCGTCGGCTGGATGAAGTACACGAAGGCGCTCCCGGTGACGAACGAGATGATCGTTCGCAGCGTCAGCAACGCAGTTCCGAGCCACAGCAGGGTGGAGACACGCTCACGGCGCCACAGGCGGCGGCCGACGAGGAAGTAGGACCAGGCGAGCGCCCCGAGGAGCGCACCGCGGAACCCGGCCAGCACCAGCACGAGGTAGTAGGCGGCGACAGGCGCCACGACGCTCTCGAGAATGACCGGAAAGGCGTGGCGCAGGACACTCAGCGGGTGGGGCAGGCGCAGCACGGAAGCAACACGCCCGTCAGGATGGTCAGAGAATTCGATGGCCCTCAGCGCCGAGGGGTGTTCGAATCGACTGATGGACGACTGTACAGGGCGCCCGGGAGCCACGTCTGGTCGGGCGTCCGATCCACCTCTCCACTTCCGTGACCTGGGCCGATCGTCGCACCGGCCACCCATTCCGGTCGGCCCCGGAGCCGCTGCGGGGCCCGGCACGAGCCGGGGCCGGTCAGCCGGCGCCGAAGTAGGGGGCGTCGAAGCTGAAGATGCCCCCGTCACTGGCCACCAGCCAGTAGCCGCCGGTGGCCGGATCGGCCGCCATGCCGACCACCGGTGCGTCGAGAGTCGCCCCGCCCATCGATCCGGGGAAGCCGGCATCGCCCTCGTTGAAGACCCCGCCGTCAGAGGCGGCGAAGTTGGCGATCTGGTCGCCCGCCGTGGTCGCAGCCGTCCGCTGCACACCCACCGATACGGACAGCCCCGCCGATGCCAGGAGCAGGAGCCCCACTCCGGCCACCTTCAGGGTCGTCAGCCTTGAGCGCGGTACGTCCACCGATCGCTTCCGGGAGCGGCATGGTCCAACCAACCGGGCCACGATCGGCACATCGGCTCCGATTCCGGAGTGATCCGGTTCAGGATGGTGCTCACGGGGTACTTGTCGAGTGCAGGTGCAAACCGTGTCCCGCACGCGCTGCCGGGGGCTTCAGGCCCACACTCGTGCCGGACGGCGGGCCGGAGCGGACGGTCGGAGGCCTCGGGTCAATAGGTTGCTTACAGACGGTAGCCATCGACTCCGGCGAGAAGGGGACGACATGACCAACAGTGCCAAGGCAGTGCGGTTCGACCACTACGGCGGTCGTGACGTCCTCTACGTGGCTGACATCCCCATGCCCGTCCCCGGGTCCGGCCAGGTGGTGGTGGCCGTGAAGGCCACCGGGATCAACCCGGGCGAGATCGCCATCCGCGAGGGCCGCCTGCACGAGCAGTTCCCGGCGACCTTCCCCTCCGGCGAGGGCAGCGACCTGGCCGGCGTGGTGACCGAGGTCGGCGACGACGTCGAGCAGTGGGCGCCGGGTGACGAGGTGCTCGGCTACTCCTGGGACCGCTCGAGCCACGCCAGCCATGTCGCGGTCCCGGCGAACCAGTTGGTGCGCAAACCACCGGCGCTCAGTTGGGAGGTGGCCGGCTCGCTGTACGTCGTGGGTTGCACCGCCTATGCGGCGGTGCGGGCCATCGACGCGGGCCCAGGCGACACCGTGGCGGTGTCGGCCGCGGCCGGCGGAGTGGGCAGCATCGTGGTGCAGCTCCTCCGGGTCCGAGGAGCCCGGGTCCTCGGCATCGCCTCGCCGTCGAACGCCGAGTGGCTCACCTCCCACGGGGTCGTTCCGGTAGCCTACGGCGACGGTCTGGCCGAGAGGCTGCGGCAGGCGGCAGAGGACGGCATCGATGCGTTCATCGACCTGTTCGGACCGGAGTACGTCCAGTTGGCCGCCGACCTCGGCATCGATCCGGACCGGATCGAGACCATCATCTCGTTCGAGAAGGCCGGGGAGGTCGGGGCGAAGACCGACGGCAGCGCCACCGCCTCCACCCCCGAGGTGCTCGACGAGATGGCCGAACTGGTGGCCTCGGGCGACATCGAGGTGCCCGTCGCCGCCACGTTCCCCCTCGAGCAGGTGTCCGAGGCGTTCGAGGTACTCGAGCGGCGCCATACGAGGGGCAAGATCGTCCTCATCCCCTGACCGGATCAGCCGGCGTTCGAGGGCTCGGGTGCCGGATGGACGGACTGGAGAGCGTTCTATGGTCTGGGAATGCCCGCGCCGCAGGATGACACGACGCCGACACGGATCGAGGCGTTCAAGTCCGCTGCGACGGACCTCGAGCTCGAGGACCCGGACCTCGTGGCGGATACCAGCGCCGAGTGCGTGGCCGCCGCCGAGCGGGACCTCCTAGACGGCAGCCCTCGCGGGAGGGCCTACGTGCTCCGACTGCGCGACCTGACCGTGGAGCGCCCACCGCTCGGCATCGCCGTCGCACGCACGCTCGGACTTGAGCACATCGTCGAGGACCTCCTGGAGGGAACCTCCGTGGACGGCGTGACCGGCATCAGTCCCGGCGGTGAAGTCCTCCAGCCGAGCCGGTCCGACCGGAGGCGGCGGCGTGGCGTCGTCCTGGTGCTGGTCGGCGGCGTCGTGCTCCTGGTCGGCGCCACCGCCGCCGACTCGCTGTCGCTGTTCTGGGTGATCCTCTGGACGGTGACCTCGTTCATCCTGATCTTCGGCGGACTCCGGGACGTCCTCCACCGAGGCTGAGCCTGAGGCCGGCGGACCGGTTGTCGCGGCGCGGGCTGGTTCCGCGCTTGCCGGTCGTCTCCACTGCTCGCGGTGACCTCTGCCGGCGGACGAGCACGTCCGCCGGGGACCCGACACGCTGCCCGGATCGCCCATCCCATGAACGGGGGCGGCCTGACGGTACCGTCTAGCGAGTGCCCCTGCGGCCGACACGGTGCAGGCGTCGTGCGTGTCACCCACCGCCTCGGTGGTCCCCATATCCCCCAACGCGGAAGAGGTCCCCATGCACCGTCGCCGTCAGGTCGGCATCGCCGTCTCACTCGCCGCATTGTTGGCCGCCGGTGCTACCGCCGCCACCACCGCCGGCACGTCCGCCTCGGCCGTGCCGATCCAGTCGGCTTCCCAGATCCACGCCCTCCTCACCTCGGCCACCCGCGAGGCCCACACCGCCAACGGCACCGGCTACTGGCTGGTGTCAGCTTCCGGTGGCGTCTACGCATTCGGTACCGCCGGCTTCTATGGCTCCATGGGCGGTAAGCACCTGAACGCCCCCATCACCGGCATCATCCCGACCTCGGACGGCAAGGGCTACTGGCTCGTGGCCAAGGACGGCGGCGTGTTCGCCTTCGGCGACGCCGCCTACGTCGGTTCACTCTCCCCCAACCTGCTCACCTCGCCCATCCTGGCCATGGCCAGCTCGGCTGACACGTCCACGGCCGGTGCGGCTGGTGCGACCGGACCGGTCGGCCCGGTCGGGCCTCAGGGCGTGCCGGGTGCCCCGGGGCAGGTGGGCGTGCCGGGACCGGTGGGGCCGCAGGGACCCACCGGTGCGCAGCTGCTGAACGGGTCCGGCGCCCCGGCGCCCACGGTGGGCAGTGACGGCGACTTCTACCTCGACATCACCACTTCGGTCCTCTACGGTCCGAAGGCCGCCGGCGCCTGGCCGGCCGGCGTGAGCCTCAATGGCGCGGCCGGACCCGAGGGCCCGATCGGACCGACAGGCGAGACGGGTGCAACGGGTGCAACGGGTGCAACGGGTGCGACAGGTGCGACAGGTGCGACAGGTGCGACAGGTGCAACGGGTGACACCGGTCCCGCCGGTCCTCAGGGTGACACCGGCCCCCAAGGTCCCCCTGGCGCTTCGGGGACCGGCATCTACGGATCGTTCTCGATGTCCGAACCGTGGTTCACCGCAACTGGTGAGCCTTTCCCGCTCTTCGACCAGGGCCCGTCCTCGGTCGACTTCGGCTTCAACAGCCCGGAGGGGATGATCGTCAACCAGACCGGCACCTACGAGGTCAGCTACACCGCCCTCGGCCAGGCCCAGCTTGCGGGCACGACGCTCGGACTCCAGCTCGAGGTGAACGGTAACGTCGTCATCGGGTCGACGTTCTCCTCATCGGATGGCTCCCTCACCCAGACGACGGTCAGTGGCCAGGTGCTCGTCTCGGTCAACGCCGGCGACATGGTGGCCCTGGTCACCACGACAGATGCCATTCTCCAGCCGACCGACGGCTCGACCGACGCGTCGATCATCTTCACCCAGCTGGACACCAACGGGCCGAACTGAGCCGGACTGCCCCAGAGGTCCCGGGGTGGCGGCCCCGGCACTCCGTACCCGTCTGATCCACTGCCCCGGCCAGCTGGCCGGGGCAGTGCCGGGTTTCTTGCACCGCCGTCACGCGTGTCAGGATCGTCGTCGCCAGGACCGACCCGATCCACCGGTGCGGTCCACAGGGGAAGGACGACAGCAATGGAGCAGGACACGAGCGCAGCGGACCCCTCGGTCGACGAGCTGCGTGCGCGGTACCACCGGGAGCAGCAGAAGCGCCTGCGCCCCGAGGGCATGGCCCAGTGGGGCGAGCTGAGTGAGGAGCTCGACCGGGACCCGTTCGTCGAGCCCGGATTCACCCGCGAGCCGGTGGTCGAGGAGACCACCGTCGTGATCGTGGGTGGCGGCTTTGCCGGGATGCTCACCGCCATCGACCTCGGCAAGCACGGGATCACCGATGTGCGGATCGTCGAGAAGGCGGGTGACTTCGGCGGCACCTGGTACTGGAACCGCTACCCCGGCTGCATGTGCGATGTCGAGTCGTACGTCTACCTGCCGCTCCTCGAGGAGACGGGCTTCATGCCCACCGAGCACTACGCCAGTGCCACGGAGATCTTCGAGTACTCCAAGCTGCTCGCCCGCACGTTCGACCTCTACCCGAAGGCGTTGTTCCAGACCGACGTGACCGGAGCCGAATGGAACGACGAGACGCTGCGGTGGCAGGTGACCACCAGCCGCGGCGACCAGCTGTCCGCCCGCTTCCTGGTGCTGGCCGGCGGCATCCTGCACAAGGCGAAGCTGCCCGGGATCACCGGTATCGAGGACTTCGAGGGCAAGGCCTTCCACACCAGCCGGTGGGACTACGGCTACACCGGGGGCAGTGCCACCGAGCCGATGGACAAGCTCTCCGACAAGCGGGTGGGCATCATCGGCACCGGAGCCACCGCCGTGCAGGTGGTGCCGCAGATCGCCCGTGCGGCCAAGGAGGTCTTCGTCTTCCAGCGGACCCCCGGTGCGGTGGGTGTCCGCAACCAGCAACCCACCGACGTCGAGTGGTTCCAGAGCCTGGAGCCCGGCTGGCAGCACGAGCGGATCGTCAACTTCACCCAGGCCGTGACCGGCGCCCAACCCGAGGTGAACATGGTCAACGACGGCTGGACCGAGTTGCTGTGGGTCGACACGCAGAAGTCCTCGAGCGCCGAGGAGGCCGAGGAGCTGGAGCGGATCGACTTCGAGGCCATGGAGACCATCCGGCGGCGGATCGACGAGATCGTCGAGGACCCCGCGACGGCCGAGAAGCTCAAGCCGTACTGGGGCAAGCACTGCAAGCGGGTCTGCTTTCACGACGACTACCTTCCGGCGTTCAACCAGCCGAACGTGCACCTGGTGGACACGGACGGTCGGGGCGTCACGGAGATGACCCCGCGCGGCCCCGTGGTCGACGGCGTCGAGTACCCGGTGGACCTCCTCATCTACGCCTCGGGCTTCGAGGTCACCACGGACCTCACCCACCGACTCGGCTTCGACCTCACCGGACGGGACGGCGTCACCCTCTCGCAGCGCTGGGCCGAGGGTGCCCACACCCTCCACGGTGTGCTGGCCAGCGGATTCCCCAATCTGCTACTCATCAGCCTCGTCCAGGGCGGGTTCGGCACGAACTTCTCCCACCTGCTGTCCGAGTCGGCCAAGCACGTGGCGCACATCATCGAGGCGTGCGCCGACCAGGGGATCATCGAGATCGAACCGGAGGAGGCCGCTGAGGAGGAGTGGCTGTCGGTGCTGCTCGCTATCGGCATCGGCAATGCCCGCTACTTCCAGAACTGCACGCCCAGCTTCTACAACAGCGAGCAGCAGGCGATCGACAGCCGGGCCGCCCGGAACCTGACGTACACGGGCAGCCTGCTCGACTACGTCGGCTACCTGGAGCGCTGGCGTGAGGATCCCGACTTCGCCGGCGTCAAGGTCCTGCGCGAATCCGAGCGGTGACCAGCCCGACCGGGTCCCCGTTCGAGTCGTGATGGCGTGCCGCTCTACCTCGGAATGGCAGAACCGGATCGGCACAACCCACTGGAGGACACGCTCATGGAGATGACGAAGTACGCCCACGCATGCGTCACCTTGCAGAAGGGCGACGACCGCATCGTCCTGGACCCGGGGGCGTTGACGCCTGACGCCGAAGCACTCGTCGCAGGTGCCGCTGCGGTGTTGATCACCCACGAGCACTTCGACCATTTCGACGAAGGAATGATCGCCAGCGCGATCGAGGCCCGGCCCGAGCTCCAGGTCTACGGACCGGCTGCGGTCGTCGACCGGTGGGACGGCAACCCGGGCCAGGTCACCGCCGTGGCCAGCGGTGACCACTTCGAGGTCGCCGTCTTCGAGGTCGCCGTCTTCGGTGACCTGCACGCCGTGATCCACCGGGACATCCCGCAGGTGGCGAACGTCGGCTACCTGGTGGACGGGAGCCTCTACCACCCGGGCGACGCCTATCACGTGCCGGCTGCGCGCGTCACGACGCTCCTCCTGCCCACCAGCGGGCCGTGGACCAAACTCGCAGAGGCTGTCGACTTCGTCCGGGCCGTGGCGCCCGAGCAGGTCATCCAGATCCACGAGCTGCTACTCAGTGAGCTCGGTCAGCAGGCCGTTGCCAGATTCATCAGCCCGGACATGCTCTCGACGGTGCCATTGACCATCCTGCGTGTCGGCGAGTCCGTCACCGTCTGAGGACGATCGCGGAGGTCGGCGCACAGTCATCGAGGAGGGGACACATGGAGTACGGACTGAGCCTGCCCATCTTCGACGAGCTGGCCGATCCGCGCCTTCTGGCCGACCTGGCCGCCGAGGCGGAAGCCGCAGGTTGGGACGGCGTGTTCGTGTGGGATCACGTCCACTACCGGGAACCCATACAGGCTGCCACCGACCCCTGGACCGCCCTTGCCGCAATTGCGATCGCGACGTCGAGCGTCGCCATCGGACCCATGGTCACCCCGCTTGCCCGTCGACGACCCCAGGTCGTGGCGCGCCAGGTTGCAGCACTGGATCACCTGTCGAACGGGAGGTTCATCCTCGGTACGGGTCTCGGACTCACAGCAGCGGCGGCGAGTTCGCCCGCTTCGGCGAAGGGACCGACGTGCCTCGTCGCGCCGAGACCTACGACGAGGTGCTCGAGCTCCTGGGTGCCCTCCTGTCCGGCAGTTCCGTCAACCATGTCGGGACGCACTTCACGGCCGACGACGTCCGATTCCTGCCGCCACCGGTGCAGGACGAGCTCCCCATCTGGATCGCAGCCCGGTGGCCGAATCCCAAGCCGCTCGTCCGCGCCGCGCTCCATCAAGGGGTCGTGCTGATCGACCTGGACGAGCCGGCGGACCTGGTCGCAGCATCTGCCGCGCTGAGCGACCACCGCCATGGCGATCTCGATGGTTTCGACGTCGTCGTCCAGCGTCCGGCGGGCGACGATCCGGAGCCCTGGGTCGCCGTCGGTGCGACGTGGTGGCTGGCCGCATTCGATCCCTTCACCGTCACTCCGATGGACGTCAGGGCCGCTATCGCCGAGAAGCCGGGGCCTGAGCCCACTCAGCGGCACTGAGCCGGCCAGCGCTACCCAGGCAGCCCTCGGATCGTCGACACGTGGACATAGGGCTCCGAAGGCTTCGGGTCGGGCTCGGCCTGCCTCTCCTTCAGTTCCACCATGTACTTCGCGACGCGCTGGCGCGAGATGCCCCACCGCTCGCCGATCTCCCGCGGTCGCATCCCCTGGTCGAGGCAGACCGCCAGGATCTGCAGCCGCAGCTCGTGCCTGGCGTCGATGATCCGATTGAACGCGTCCTGCATGGCCTTGCGGTCATCGGCCGAAGGAGCTGTAGCCAGGGCCGCCATGTAGTCCGCTCCGGACTCGACCTGTTCGATGCCGAAAAGCAGCAGTTGGTCCGCTCGGTCCATCTCGCGGCGCCCACACTCATGCGCGTCGAGGAGTTCGCGCATCACTGCAATCAACTCATCCGGGCGCGCGGTCACCGTCAGATCTTACGAGGGAGGTCCGACAACTCCGGGGATCTTCTGGCGGGTAGTTCGTCAGAAGTGCGCTCCTCCGGACCACTACTCCGGCGCGCTCGGCGCCGGCGCTCGGGCCGGTCCCATCGAGACCGGACGACACGTGCTCGATGGGACCGACGCCGGCAGACGTCGGGGCGGCTCAGGCCGGGACGAGCGCCAGGGTGTCCAACTCGGCCACGTCCTCCCGCTTCGCCTTGATCAGGAGACCTGCCGACAGGGCGGCGATGGCCAGGAACACCGCACCGATGGCGAACCCGACGGCGTAGCCGTGGATCTGCGCCGCCTCGCGGACCGCCGGCGTCCCGATCCGGGTGGCGAGGTACGCCGCCGTGGTCGATGCGAAGACGGTGTTCAGGAGGGCGGTCCCGAGGGAACCACCGATCTGCTGGGTGGTGTTGAGGGTGGCGCTCGCCACGCCGGCATCGTGTGAGGGCACGCCGAACAGGGCGGTACTGCTCATGGGGACGAATGCCAGTCCCATGCCGATGCTGATGAGGATTTCTGCCGGCAGCACGTGTGCCACGAAGGTGGTGTGGGCGCCGATCTGGGTGAGCCACAGCATGCCCAACGCTGCGGCGGAAAACCCGGCCACCATCACCGGTTTGGGTCCGGTCCGGGGGATGATCTTCGACGACGCACCGGCGGCCAGGATGATGCCCGCCGAGAACGGCAGGAAGGCGAACCCAGTCTTGAGGGCGGAGTACCCCAGGTTCTCCTGGAAGTAGTACGTGAGGAAGAGGAACATCCCCATCAGTCCCGACCCCACCATCAGCGAGCTCAGGAACGAGCCGCCGCGGGTGCGGTCGAGGACGACCCGCATCGGCAGGAGCGGGTTCTTGGTCCGGAGCTCGATGACCACGAACGCCGTGAGCAGCACGACGGCGGCACCCAGGTACGACAGGGTGCTGACGGCGGTCCAGCTGTTCTGGGCGGCCTGCGTGAAGCCGTAGACGAGGGAGACGAGGCCGGCGGAGACGGTCACCGCTCCCGGGATGTCGTAGTTGGTGTTGCCGTGGGCCTTGCTCTCACGGACGATCGGGACCGCCACGAGTGCCGTCACAATGGCGATCGGGACGTTGACGTAGAGACACCAGCGCCACGAGGCGTACTGCGTGAGCACGCCGCCCATGATCAGGCCGATGGCGGCACCACCACCGGCGATCGCTCCGTAGACACCGAATGCGGTGGCCCGCTCCTTCACCTCGGTGAAGGTCACGGTGATGAGGGAGAGTGCGGCCGGCGCAAGCAGGGCGGCCATGGCGCCCTGGAGGGCCCGGGCACCGAAGAGCATCGGGGCGTTGATGGCCGCTCCGCCGAGTGCCGACGCACCGGCGAATCCGAGCAGGCCGACGATGAACATGCGCTTGCGACCGACGTAGTCGGCGATCCGGCCGCCGAGTAGGAGGAGGCCACCGAACGCGAGGGTGTAGGCGGTCACCATCCACTGACGGTTGTCGGTGGAGATGTGCAGCGACTTCTGGGCCGACGGGAGGGCGATGGTGACGATGGAGGCATCGAGCACCACCATCAACTGGGCGACGGCGATGACGGCCAGGGCGGCCCAGCGCTTGGGGTCCGCCTCGCGGGGATTGAGGTGTGCCGGGGGTCCGGTCGATTCGGTCACGGTGGCCATGGGTTCTCCTTGGGGGGGGTGGAGGGT
>Ga0182014_10003209_pt1 | contig 19825 bp, 16 predicted proteins | sample 612S2DmetaG_FD_120489 | JGI IMG/M metagenome (GOLD analysis project Ga0182014, IMG submission 120489) | Permafrost microbial communities from Stordalen Mire, Sweden - 612S2D metaG | ecosystem: Environmental > Terrestrial > Soil > Wetlands > Permafrost | place: Sweden: Stordalen | collected... | reverse complement strand
TGGGAGATGCCCGTTTATGAGATCCCCGACATTTCGCCAAATAGCACCATTGTTGAAGTGTCTCGCCTGAGGGACCCCTTAAGCCAGTCGCAGATTGAAGAACTCACGATTCACCTCGGACAGACCTATGCGAATTTCTTACAAAAAGGCTGCAAGATCAGGCTCAATAAAACTCAAGTAAGTAGCTTAGCTTTCGATCACTGGGCGTTCCCCAGGGGATTTTCCCCCCGCTCTGCAAAATTCGGCGTCGACTTTGATCAGGAGCGGATCGAGGTAGAAATCATCGCCGGTCTGATCACGGATAGGGATCCCGAGGCAGAGAATTACGGTGTATATGTGTTTTGCAACGATCGATTGGTTACGAAAGAGCTACGAACGCGTGACGTTGGCTATTTCGTTTCAACGGAGGCAGGAGTGCCCCATCCAGACGCCTCGATGTGCCGAGCCATTGTTCGGATGCGCGGCCCCGCGAAACATATGCCTTGGAACAGCAGCAAGAGCGGGATTAATGTTTCGCACCATGCTTTTCAAGAAATCCGACCAACTCTGATCCAATTAGTTAGCTATTTCAGTTCGTTATCAAGGCGGCTCAAGCACGAATGGAGCGAGTCAGTAACCCCACATTCCACGGGTAAGATCGAAGAGATTCCGCAGGCCGATATTCTCTCCGGAAGGCGCATTAATTTGCCCGAGCTGCCGCGTGTCAAACAGCGTCAGGTCGAACACCTCAAAACGGCCAACGCGAAAACGCTGCATGATTCTCCCTGGACAATTGGACTCGTTGAATCAATTGCCGCGGTTGACATAGTTCGACGTCAGCGTCTCGATACAAAGAACAGGATTGCCCTTATTTTGCTTGACAGCAACTTCGAGATAGGGCTTAAGGAGTTCATTGTGCACAGGCATGACCTGTTCCCTCCCAAGCAATATCCAGATTCCAAATTTGCCGCGCTTTTCCAAAGCCGCCCGAGTGTGATTGCGGAGGTCACACAGAAAGTCAAGATTCCGACTCCGCTTCTGACCACAGCTAATCACTTCTATTCGTTGCGCAATAAGCTCATTCACGAGCGGGCGACGGTTGGAATCACTGATGGGGAGGTCGAGCTCTATCGATTGGCAGTCCAGTCGATTTTGAAGATTCTGTTCAAATTGAAATTCCCAGGTTAGGCGAAAGCAAAACGTTAACGTCCGCGGCCAGTCGCACGGCGAGGCCTCTTTCCAGCTTGGCGTTGGGATTTGCCGGGTGCCCCAGGTCCGGATTTTCGGACCTTGGGTCGCACGCCCTACCAAACTTCCAGCCTGAAATCCCGATACTTGCGTAACAACTCGAAGTCCGCGCGATTCGAAGTGATCAGCCGCGCGCCATGGGAGCGCGCCGTCAGCGCGATCAGCACATCGAAGTGAAGGTCGCGTAATTCTTCGGCTCCGAAACCCTTGTCCTTTTGCATCTTGGCGAGAATCTTGCCCGACTCGATCCAGTTGTTTCCCGTGGGTGTGAGGATAGGGTGGGTTCGTTCCAGGGTACGCAGGAATCGCTGTTCAGCAGCTTGGGTAACCCCGCGCCAAAGCTCGGCCAGAACCACGGAAGAGTTTCGTACAAGCCCGTTGACCTTGAGCATTCGATCCAGGTGGCGATTGGCGCGGATCTGGTCGATCACAATAGAGGTGTCGAAGATGACCAACTCAGCCATCGTACCCGGCGAAAAGTCCTTTTCCGGCGTATTTGGCCATCAGCGCCTTGAAACTTTCCAGCCGCTTGGCCTCCAGCTTGGACATGCGCGCCTTTTTTGCGCGCGGCTTTGCACCGTTTGCACCGACGGATTTGGAGGCGACCTTGGCAGTTACGCGGGCCGAGGCTGCTTTGGCGGGCATGGCTGATGCTCCTTGAATCATGATGCTCTCAACCAAAAGGAACGTCAAACCGTGCGGTGTGCCCCGGCTGCGTCGCAACCGCAAGCGTAAATTGTAAGACTTGTTCTCGGCGGGAGAAGCCAGGTCTCCGATTGAGGACCTAGGTTCGCTGTTTCAGACTCCTGCTACGTCGCTCCCTACTGAAGCTTCTCGTCCTTCTCCACCACAAGCGTGGTACTCATCAGGCGCATGTCAATCGGCAAGCCGCCGATCGACGGAGCAACGCTGCGTGTGATGGTTTCGAAGTCGGTCACCATTTTGGCATCGTTCCAGGCGCCGTCGGTGACCACGAAGGCCAGCGTCGTGCCGTTGGTGTGTTTCTTCAAGAACACGTTGGCGCCCTTGCCCGTGAAGAAACCCATCGCCTGCAACTTCTGGCCGAGCGCCTGCGCATCGGCTAGCGTAGAGTAGCCTTCGTAATACACCGCGTCGCCACCGGTCAGTTGGACCACGCCCACTATCCCTGTCTTTTCGACGTCCTCGTGGGTGTCCATCAGTTGCACTGTCACCGGAAGACCGCCGACCGACGAAGCCACTTCCCGCCCGACTTCCTCGAACTGTCCCATAGTCCCGGGCTTGTTCCACTCACCATCGCCGACCACAAACGAAATCGTGGTACCGTTGGCGCCCATGTTCAACAGCACGGTCACGCCGCGGTCCTGAAAATATCCGAGGGTCTTGAGGGCATTGCCCAGCGCCGTGGCCTGGGCCTCGGTGGCCGTACCGGAGTAGACCACCTGGTCCTTGGTTCCGATGGTCACCGTCGAACTCGGTGCTGACTGCGGGCCTGTCTGCGGGCCCGTCTGCGGGCCCGACTGCGTGCCTGTCTGTGGGCCTGTCTGCGCGGTGACCGTCTCGTCCTTCTCCACCACCTGCGTGGAATTCACCAGGTGCATGTCGACTGGCAATCCGCCCACAGCCGTAGCAACGTCCCGCGTCAGGACCTCATAATCGCTCACCATCGACGCATTGTCCCAGATGCCGTCCTTGACCACATACGAAATGATCGTGCTGCCGCCTATTGGCTTGCGCAGCAGGACCGACACACCGGTATCCTGGAAATATTCGTCGGCCTTGAGCGCATTGCCCAGCGCCGTGGCCTGGGCCTGCGTGGACAAACCGGAGTAGATCACCTCGTCCTTGGTTCCGATGGTCACCGTGCTGCTTGCCTGAAAGTAGTAATAGACACCGTAACCCACTGCAGCAAGGGCGACCAGCATCGCAATGTTGCGAGCGCCGGAGCTCTTAGGGGCCGGCTGCGCCATCTGTGGATACGCTGGATACCCAGGCGGAGGCGGCTGATACGCTGGTGGCATTGGCGGAGGCGCATACTGGACCGGCGCTGGTGGCGGCGGATAGGCTGCTGCCGCTGGCGGAGGCACGTATTGTACCGGCGCTGGTGCTGGCGGCGGGACAGCTTGCGGGGCTGGGGCCGCTGCGACCGCCGGAACGGTTTGCGCGTCACCCGCAGCTGGCAAGGTGGTTCCGCAACTCTTGCAAAATTTTTGGTCCGGAACGGACGGTGTGCCACAAGAAGGGCAAAACATACTGATTCTCCTATCCTGAAAACCGTGCAGCGGGGATTTCTGGAAAATATCACTCCGCAACAGCAAAGTAAAGACATTCCGATTTGGATGGAGGAGTTTGCGAAGGCAACGATCTGCTCAGAACAAGGAAGTTGAGCCGCTGGGCTCTCTCCCAGGCGAGACGCGAACAGATTTCAGGCGTTTTTATGATGGATTTGGCCTTGAATGAGGCGGAACGGCGCGGCGGCCTTCAGCTTTCAGCCCAGCTGGCTCACCTTCACCCCAGTTGGCTCACCTTCACCCCAGTTGGCTCACCTTTACATTGATCGCGGCAAAATCCACCGTCCCCAGGCCGCGCGCCGCCGCCATCGCCAGATACGGCAACTTGTCCGCGTCGAGGTTCCAATACGCCTTGGCCACATAGGCATCGATCGCCACGGGATCGGTCCCTGCCACCAGCGTCTTTTTCAGCGCCACGTCCTCGGGATTTCCGCCCGTCGGTCCGTTGCGCAGCAGCACGCGGTAGCAGTCCATGAAGGTGAGCGTGGGCAACATAAAGTTCGCCAGATCCACCAGGCTCTGATGAATCTGCTGGTGCAACCGGTTGCGCTCCCCGCCCAGAATCCCGTACCAGTTCTTCATGCCCAGCGTGGCGCCGGTCAGTACATGATGTTTCGCGATGGGCAGGTTGATCACCTTGTCCGCCTCAAGAAACGGCGTGAACACCGGCCAACTTTTCAGCACCACGCCGCCCATGTCGACTTCGCGAAAGCGATCGGGATCGGGCAAAATCACCTCCGCGCCCTCGGCTCGCGCCGCAGCCTGAATCCCCGAGCGCTGGAAGCACCGCCGCGGCTCGTTGCAGCTCACGTCGGTCACGATGACGCGCTTCGCTCCTGCCTGCCAGCAATGCCGGACGACCTCCGCAACCAGATCGGGATTGGTGTTGGCCGCCTGCTCCGGCGTGCGGTCCCAGGCAATGTTCGGCTTCAGCACCACCACGTCCTGCTTGCTGATGAAGCGGCTCATGCCGCCAAGATTAGCTATTGCCTGTGCGGCCAGCGCCCGCGGCTCGCCGCCCTGCACGACGGTCATCTGCGGCCACTCGGCATCCGCGGCCACGCGATGATCGCGTCGAGCCTGCGCGGCCTGCTCCGGGATAGGCCGGCTGCTGCGCTCGCTCAGCCATACGCCCAAGCCTGCCGCGCCCGCAGCCACGCCACCCACGCGCAGCAGTTCGAGCATGGCTTCGCGCCGCGTCATGCCCGGCGCGTGCGTCTTCGCGCCTGCATCCAGCTTCACGATTTTGCCGCTTTCATCCGCCATGCCGCTCCCTCGTCACACTTCCACAAGCCGGATGCGCCCCGGATCATTTGTTCCCAGCCGGTGGGCCGCGTCGGCCGCCGTTGCAATATAGTCGGGCCTGCGTCCCACTGCTTCGAGCGTTGGCACTCCCGCCGTGGCGCGCTGGCGCTCGATCATCTGCCACGCCGTGTGATCCAGGGCTACGCGGTCTTCGCCTACCACCAGGGCGTTCGGATACCACAACCGTTCGGGACGGAACCCTGGGCCGCCGTCGTATACCGACGAAATGGCATCGCCGACGGTGAACCACACTTTCGCGCGCACCGCGGGAATCGCGTTGACATCGGCCACGCCGGGATTGCAGTTGTTCGGGTGCAGCAGGAACGGCCGATCGACCACTCCGTACATGTTTTTCATCGAGAACGTGATGCCCGCCATCTCGTGATCCTTGAGAATCGGCAGGTTGATCACCATGGCGCACTCGCGGGTGAGAATCTTCGCGAGGCGAACCTGCACGGAGCCGCATTGCACGGGCTGGTCTTCGTAGCCGCCCACGTCGCTGCCGTAGCAGCGCACGCGGCTTGCATCCGTATTGACCGTCATCCCGCAGGCTTGGAGATCGCGCGCACCGCGATCCCATACGAGGATGTTTCCCGCGCGCACGCCGACCTGCTGCAAGCGCTCGGCAATCGCCAGGGTCAGCGCCGCGTGCGTAGAAATCCCGCGCCCGCCCAGTCCGTTCACCTTCAGTCCGATGGTTTTGCCGGCAAGAATATCCGCGGGAATGATGCTCTTCCACGCTTCTAGCGATTTATCGCGTCCGGTGTAGGCAGCCATCGCCTTGTCCAGCAGATTCAGCACGCGCTGCTCGTCTGGTTGCGCTCCCGTGCCGTGTAACGACGCATCGCGCGCGATCACCACTTTCGATTTGCCGACTGCGGCGGCAAACGCCAGCTTCTCCGCGGCAGCCGAAGTGCCCAACAGCACGGCGCTCGTGGCCGCCTCTTTCAGAAATTCCCTGCGGCTTTTCATCGTCCCCCTTGCCTTCGGGGTGCCCCAGGTCCCTCGCATTTGGGGACCTGGGAACGGCCCTCGATCTTCCCTAGCTGCGTTCGTTCAACCTGCGTTGCCCAAACACGTGATCCTCAAAGCCCAGCACATGCCACATCCCGCGCCCGGAAAATTTCCCCGTAAACACTCGCATCACGCATCGCTTGCAAAACTTCACCGCGTCGGCAATCGCCGTAGAAAATCCCTCGCGCGAGCGGCCCGCGTGCAGTACGGCCACCCCATTCGCCAGCAAAACATTCGCAATTTCGCGCACATCCGGCAGATAGACGTGCGTTGGATCGTCGCAGAACTGCAGCGTCTCGTCTACCGAATGCGGCAGCGACAAACTGCGCAACGAAGGAAACGCAATCCACATGAATCCGCCCGGCTTGAGCTTGGCGCACAGCGTCGCCACCACCGGCGCCGGCTCGCGTATGTGCTCCACCACGTGGTTCAGAATCACGAAATCGTAACTCGCATCGTAACCCGACCCATCCGCATTGAGCGGATAAAACGCGTCCATCGCCGCCACGTCCGCGTTGCTCAGCTTGTACCGCTGGATGTCCGCGCCCGCGTAGTGGCAGCCGGGAAACCATCGCTTGGTCACCGTGGGCGAGCCGTTGCCGCAGCCGATGTCGAGAATGCGCGGCGCAGGCGCAGTAAGCCTCCCGCGTACCATGCGGAATTTCATCGGACAATGCGCCATTCGCCTCTCCCGCTCCAATCCACGTTAGAGCCTTCCTTCCACGCCGTGCGCCAGCGCCAGCAGTGCCTGCTCGGTGCCAGGCGTGGCGTCATAGGCCACGATGCGCACCAGGTACGGGCCCTTGCGGAAGATCACGCTCTGCTCGTACGCTAGCCCCGCGTCCCCTACGTGTACGTTCTTGCCGCCGCCCGAATTTCCCGACTCCAGAATTTTGCGCGCGCCCGCGGAATCTCCCATAGTGTAAACGTCCACCACAGCGTCCAACTGGTTCTGGTACTTGTAGTCGGACGTCGAGGTGGAAACCACGCCGGCCGCGATGTACTGCTCGGCGTCGCCGTCGATGTACTGCCAAAGATCCTTGGCCTCATAGACGCGCGTGTCGCTCGATTTCTCCCATCCCGCCACTGCTCTCGACGGCGGAAGCGGGTCGACAGTTTTCTTCTTGCATCCCGCGCTTGCCGTCATCAATGCAATTGCAGCCGTGGCAACCGCCAGCATCTTTCTCCCTGATCGAGCCCTTTGCAGATTCACTCTTTCACTCCTTCGCTGATTCACTCGTTCACTTCTTCACCGCCGGGTTAGCAGGATTTGGCTGCTGGGGGAGCGGCTCTCGCCAATGCTTGTCACGTACACGGCAGGGTGTTCCTGCAGCGGGCAGGCGAATTCGCAGGCGCCGCAGCCCACGCACCGGCTGGGATCCACGCGCGGCTGCTTCAGCGTCTTCGTCTTGCCGGCCGAATCCACCACCTCGGCCTCTTCGACATAAATCGCCTTGGGCGAAACCGGGCACCACTCCTCGCACACAATGCATTCGGTAGCCATGGCCCACGGCAGACAGCGCCCACGGTCGTAGAATGCCGTGCCCAATCGGATGGACTGATTCTGCGCCGCGCCCACGCCAACCACCCAGCCTTTTTCTTTGGGCGTAATCTGCCAGATGGCGCCGGTCGGGCAAACCTCCGAGCAGAGCACGCAACTCGGCTCGCAGTAGCCGATGCGCGGCACCAGCGTCGGCGTCCAAAGTCCTTCGATGCCCGCCTCGACGAGCGCCGGTTGCAGCGCATTGTTGGGGCACACCTTCATGCATTCTCCGCAGCGGATGCAACGCCCCAGAAAATCCGGCTCATCGAGCGCGCCCGGCGGGCGCAGCAGGCGTTCGTTGCGGCTTTTGCCCAGGCCCGTGTTGGCGCGCAGCAATGGCACCGCGGCTGCGCCCGCCACGAGACCCGTGATTGTGCGCCGCCGTCCCAGGTCCGGCGAAGACACTTCTTTGGCGACGTTGGATTTTGGGCGGAAAAAGCGGAACGTGAGCGCATGATCGGGGCAACTGCCGACGCAGTTCATGCACATCAGGCACTCCGATTTGCGCCATGGCGAGCTGCCGATGGGATCGTCGCCGCCCTGGCAGTGCAGCAGGCAGCGGTTGCAGTTGTTGCACGCTTCCGGATCTTTGTCGAGCCCCAGCACCGACCATCGCGACACCGCGCCCAGCAGCGCTCCGAGTGGGCAGATGGCTCGGCACCACAACCGCGTGATGCGCAGGCTCGCCGCCAGAATCACCAGATACAAAATCCCCAGCACCAGCCCCTGCGTAAAGTGCGCCTGCCGGAATTCGAGCAGAAACGCTCCCAGCACCGCGTGGATCAAGCCGCCCGTGGCTTTGATGGCGGCAATGCGACTGTGCTCCAGCGGCGTCAGCGCCGCGCGCACAATGTAGTTGAACGCAGGCAGCAACGAGAGCCCGATCGATCGCACTAACAAACTGAATGGATCGAGCCAGCCAATCACCATCGACCCGAAGGCCGCGGCCACCAGGCCCGCAATCAGGACTACATATTTGATGGTCTGCCAGCGCTTGTAACGATTGGATTCAATGCGCTGCTTGCCGCGCTTCGACTCCGACGGCATGTCGCCCACAAAGTGCTGCAGCGTGCCCATGGGGCAGATCCAGCCGCAGAAAAACCGCCCGAAAAACAGCGTGGGCACCAGGATGATCAGGCTCCACAACAGCCCGCGATAGAGCGCGTGGCTTGCGATGGCATTCGTCAAAGCCACCAGCGGGTCCCACTCGAAGAACAGCCGCACCGGCCCGCGCAAGTGAATGTCGCTGGTGGTGCCCGGCATGGCGCGCAGCGCGGTAAACACCAGCAGCATGAGGAACAGCAGCAGAAAGAAGATCTGCGAAGTCCTGCGCCATCGCTGCCATCGGGAACCGGTCACCCATTCCTCCGCACGCCGCGCGTGGACTTAAGCCTTGGCCCAAATCATCAAGGCTCAGGGGAGGATCGAACAGTGATCAGGATCACGTACCGGGGGAAGAAGCGCGGGCGGCAAACTTAACTTTCATAACCAGAGCCGCTGTGGAAGCGTCTCTCACAAATGATCGATCAAAGATGGTTGATGAGCGACGCGATACACGCCGCGCCGAATCCGTTATCAATATTGACCACGGAAACGTTGGGCGCGCAGGTGTTCAACACGCCCAGGAGCGCCGCCACTCCGCCCAGCGACGTCCCGCGTCCCCGGCAGGAGGGCGCGGAAAGATCTGCGCGGCAGCCAGGAGGTTTTCCCTTGAGGCAGCCCTGCCGGAAGGATGCTCATCCTATAAGAGTGCAAATTTATACAGAGTTTCCTGGGAGTTGAGCGCAGGCTGTGAGTTAAGAGTCTGTGCTGGCGAAGAGCACTGCGAAAGAGGATCTATCATGTTCAATTCAGGTTTACTGGCTCGCACGGGGCGGATACCGGTTCTGCTTTTGGTGCTGGTAACGGCCATCCTTTCGGGATGCGAATCCACGCAGGAAAAGGCGCTGGATCAGGCCAAGGCGCAGGCGGTTAAAACCGGGCAGGCGCAGCAGATAGTCTCAGTAGACAAGAATGGGACTACGACGACGACAGTGGTGCAGCCGCCGGTGGCCGGGCAGACGAGCGAAGCAATAGCGACGACGCAGACACCTCCCGCTGCCGGGGCGCCCGTTCCAGCACCTTCGGGACCGACGGTTTCCGCGGTGCCGCAACCGGTCAACGTGACCATCGCGGCGGGCACGACGCTGACCATCCGGGTCGATCAGCGCATCGGCGTAAAAACCAGCCGCGCGGGAGACACATTTACCGGTGAGTTGGTGGAACCGGTGCTGGCCGGCGACAACAGTGTGCTGCTACCAAAGGGCGCGTTGGTGGGTGGCGTGGTGGATGTAGCGCATCGGCGCGGGCACTTCAAGGGCAGATCACTGCTGGAGTTGCGGCTGACTTCGCTGACGCTGAATGGGACGCAGTATCCGCTGACGACGCGGGACCTTGCGGAAAGCAAGAGGGGCAAGGGAAGGCGCTCGGCGGCCTTGATTGGCGGAGGGACAGGGCTGGGAATGTTAGTAGGAGGCGTGGCCAGCGGCGGGGTTGGGCTGTTGGTAGGCGGGCTGGTGGGTGGTGGTGCCGGAACCGCTACCGCGGGATTGACGGGCAACCGCGATCTCAACATACCGGCGGAGTCGATTGTGCGCTTCAATCTGGCAGACGACCTGGTGGTGCAGCTAGCGCAGTAGCGTGAACGGGGCCTCGAGTTTGATCCTCGAGTTTGATCGAAGCGGGCGGCGAACCCGTCCATCACAGGTGCCCGTCGCGGGTGTCGGTCACGGGTGATTAATCAAAGGTGATTGATCAGGGACGCGATGCACGCCGCGCCGAATCCGTTATCAATATTGACTACGGAGACGTTGGGCGCGCAGGTGTTCAACATGCCGAGCAGCGCCGCTATCCCGCCCAGCGACGCGCCGTAGCCGACGCTGGTGGGAACCGCGATCACCGGCGCACTCACCAGGCCGCCGACCACGGTGGGCAAAGCGCCCTCCATACCCGCGCACACGATAAGCACGCGCGCGGATTGCAGCGTGTGCTGCTGCGCCAACAGCCGATGAATGCCCGCCACGCCCACGTCGGCCACCAGTTCCACGGTGTTGCCCATCAGCCGCGCCGTCACCGCGGCTTCTTCGGCCACCGGCAGGTCGCTCGTCCCGGCGCATACCACGCCCACGGTTCCCTTGCCCGCAGGCGCGTCGGTCTGCTGGAGCGTAATAGCGCGCGCCGCTTCGTGGAACTCCGCGCGTGGCCCCTGATCGCGCGCTTCCGCGGCGCGCACCGCCGCATACACCTCGCGCGATGCCCGCGTGGCCAGCACGTTGCCGCCGGCCCTTGCCATGCGCGCAAAAATCGCCGCCACCTGCGCCGGCGTCTTGCTCTCGGAAAAAATCACCTCCGGCATGCCGGTGCGCAACGCGCGGTGATGATCCACCTTGGCGAATCCCAAATCTTCGAAAGGCAAATTGCGTAGCCGCTCCAGCGCATCCGTCACACTGGTCGATCCCGCGTGAACTTCGTTCAACAATGCCTCAATTTGCGCGCGATCCATCAGCGGCCTTCCTTCTTCCGAGCTAACCCCGACTCGGCCCAGGCGCGCATCGCTTCCTGCATCACCTGTTTCAGCGGAACTTTGTGCGTGCGCGCCAGATTGCGGCACACTTCGTACTCCGGCGATGCGTTGGCAACTTCACCGGATGGCCAGCGCGCCACTTTGATCCGCACCTTCCCCCACTCTGTCTCTACTTCGGCGAACTCGCGCTCGAGCGCCATCTTGTTTTCCAGGCGCCAGCGCAAGCCGATCGTCGTGGTCTCGCGCAGCAGCAAATCGCGCAGCGCCGGCAATTTCTCCGGACTCGACAGCACGGTCATCTGCACGCCCGTGCGGCCCTTCTTCATCTGCACCGCCGCGCGGTACACATCCCACGCGCCCGCCTCCAGCAGCAACTCGCTCACATAGGCCAGCAACTGCGGCGTGGAGTCGTCAATCACTGTCTCGATCACGGCGATCGGCTCCGCCTCAGGCACCGCGATCGGCTCGGTGATCGGGTTGGGGCCCGCCGCCGCGTCCTCCGTTTCGCCCACCAGCAGCCGCAGCAAGTTCGGCTCGCCTGGCGTGTCGCGCCCTCCCGCTCCGTAGCCGCGCGCCGCTACGCGCATCGCAGGCAGCGGCCCATAGCGAACATCCAGCATGCGCAGCAAGGCCGCGCCCGTCGGCGTCACCCGCTCCATTGGCGGCCCGGCCGCGTACACCGGCGCATCACCCAGCAGAGACAAGGTCGCCGGCGCGGGTACCGGCAGCGTGCCATGCTGGCATTTCACCGTCCCGCTCCCCACGTTCAAAGGCGACGCCAACCAGCGGTCCACATTCAGCGTTTCGCACCCCGCCGCCGCGCAAACGATATCGACGATCGTGTCCACCGCGCCCACTTCGTGAAAATGCACTTTCTCGATGGGAATGGAGTGAATCGCCGCCTCCGCCTCGCCCAGCAGCTGAAAGGCATGCGAGGCCCGCTGCTTCACCGTCTCCTTCAGCGGCGCGGCCTGGATGATCGCGAGAATCGCCGACAACGATCGATGCGAGGCATGCGCAGCATGCTCGTGTTCGTGCGAATGATCCTCGTGCACTTGATGGCCGTGCGCATGTTCGTGGCTGTGCTCGTTTTCTGTTCCCTGCGTTAATACGTCCACCTTGATCCCTGCCAGGCCGCCGCGGTCCACTTTGCGCATCTCCAATCGCGCGCCTACGCCGAGCGCTGCTGCCGTGCCCGCAAGCACGTCGAAGGGCACGCCCGCGTCCACCAGCGCACCCAGCAGCATGTCGCCGCTGATCCCGGAAAAGCACTCCAGATAGCCAATTCGCATTGCTTTGTGATTCTAAATCGCCGGAGCTATCGCGCACGAATGGGAGCGCGGGTGCAGCCATCGAGGAAAAGCAACCGCAGATCCTTCGGCTCGTCCGCTGACGCGGACTCGCTCAGGATGACGACGGACATTACTTGTACGCTTCTACGCGCCCTTCCGCGCCAGCACCTCGATCGGAAGAACCGCATTCATTGAACCCGACCGAAAACCGGAGCAATCCAGCGTCACGTATTTGAATCCCGCCTGCTTCAATGCCGCAGTGATCGCGTCCATCATCTCCATGGTCAGCGCACGCGGCAGTTCCTGGCGCGCAATTTCCACGCGCGCCAGCTCGCCATGGTGGCGCACGCGCAACTCGCGAAATCCCAGCTGCCGCAGGCTTTCCTCGCCGCGTTCTACTTGTTCCAGTACCTCACGCGTCACCGTGCGTCCGTATTCCACGCGCGACGAAAGGCAAGGCGCAGCCGGACGATCCCACACCGGGTAGCCTGCCGCTTTTGCCAGGGCCCGCACTTCCAGCTTGGTCAATGCCGCGTCGGCCAGCGGCGCCAGCACCGCGTGCTGCTCGGCCGCGCGCTGCCCGGGCCGGAAATCCCGCGTGTCGTCGGCATTCATCCCGTATGCGATGTGCGAGAAACCTCGCTTCGCGCCCAGCTTTCCCATCACGCGAAACAGTTCGTCCTTGCAGTGGAAGCAGCGATTGGCGTCGTTGCGCGCGTATTCCGGCCGGTCGAGTTCTTCGGTCGCAATCACTTCGAGCGGCATGCCCAGCGATTGCGCAAAAGCGCACGCCTGCTCCATGTCGCGCCGCGCCAGCGAAGGCGAATCGGCCAGCACCGCCAGCATGCGCTCGCCCAGCACGCGATGCGCCGTGGCCGCCAGAAATGCCGAGTCCACGCCGCCCGAGTAGGCCACCATCACGCTGCCCAGTTCCACGAGCCGCGCCTCAAGCGCGCGCAGCTTGGCCGCCGCTCCGGCCGCCGTGATTTGTCCTGCCGCGCTCACTGGCTCCCTTGCTCCCTCGCTCACTTGCTCCCTGGTTTTGGGCTCGCCGCCATGCCTCCGATTATACCGTCGGCTCATTTTCTGCCGCCGTTCCTGCCCCGTTACGGCCTGGAAGCTCCTGAAATGATGTGCGACTCGGAGCGGAACTGGTGATAGTTGGTAAATGCAACGTCATTGATGGAAATTTGACCAGGAACGGGCGTGTGTGCGGTGTTGGCATACTCGAATGTGTCGAAGAATCGCATGATCGCCACGCTGCGCACGGGACAGATATAGTTCACTCCCCCAATCTCGGTCGGCGCAAACTCCACCAGGATCGAGGATTCGTCGAAGGTGCCGGATTCGCTCCCGGTCGCCAGAATCGTGATCCGCCACACGGCTCCGCTCTCTGGATCGATGGCAACCTCGCCTTGATAGGCCGGTTTTTCGGGCGGCTCATTCCCGAGGGTCAACCCAAAATGAGATCTCTCGCTCGGAACCGCATAGCGGAAGACGGCCAGCGTTCCCTTCGATCCTTGCTCCCAATGATCCCAAGCCACCTGGTCCTCGGCAAAATCCAGCACAATGATTTCCAGCACCGATCCGAACTCGCCTGAAGTTGTCATGGCGTAAAGCGAAGCGCGCGATGATCCGTTCGCTCCCGGCGCCGCATTCACCACCTCCATTCCGCCGCGATAGGTCACCTCCTGTGCGTAGGATCTCAGCCAGAAGTACTGCTGATCGGGCGAATCGCTCGATTTCGCCGGCCCCAGCGCGCGGTAATGGAGCTTATGCTCCTGCTTGGTTTGAAAGATCCCATTGATGCTCTGCAGCGATTCGAGCTTCCCCGCCGTTGTAAAAGCAAACGAGGTTGTGGTGCGCAGCGCAAAGTAGTTCGGCAGTTTGGGAATCCTTTGATTCACATAATCCGTGCATCGCGTCAGAATCTGCTGCTGGGTCTGCGCGTCGGGTGTCGGCAAGCTGGGCATCTCCGCGGCGGGAGGCGTCAAAAATGCCGAGACATCGGCAATCGCCATCAGCGCTTCTCGCGAGCGGTCGCCCACAACATCGGCCTCCCACTGGGCAAGCCGCGCCATGCTGACCCGCTCCGTCAGCTTGATGCCCGTGATCTGCTTGGCAACCCTGCGATCGCCTTGCCCGCGTATCTGCTTCAGCAGTTGCTCCAGTTGATTGACCGTCAGATTCGTTGCCGCCGGAGGCGGAGCCGCAAAAACCGCCGCTACGATTGCATCCGCAAGGAGCAAACACGCCCCCATTTGCCCCCATTTCCTCAGCAATTCCCGGCTCCGGCCCATGGCGCATCATTATATAGATTCCGCATACCGCTCTCCTGCCGCCGCCCCGCACCGCCGGCACTGTCCCGACCGTCCCGCAAGCGGCTGGAAACAGTGCGCGCTTTCCCTCTCGTTGGCCGCCCGCTTTCCGTTTGACGGCCCCGCCCGTGGGCAATAGCTTGGAAGAGAGCGATTGCGCGTGAATCGCTGTCGTTCGTTCGAGGAGGTTGGATGCAGTCGAAGTTTTTTTTCCGGTTTTTGGCCGGCTTTCTGGGTACGGCGTTCGTCATTGCCGCATGCAGCGGCATCCATGCCCAAGATCTGAAAAGTTTTAAGCAGCGCACCACCGTCAAAGTGCTTCCCAACGGGCTCACGCTCATCATTTGCGAGCGGCACGAGGCGCCGGTCTTCAGTTACACCACATTTATTGATGCAGGCGACGTCAACGACCCCTCCGGCGAAAGCGGCCTCGCGCACATGTTCGAGCATCTGGCCTTCAAAGGAACCACGCAGATCGGAACCACCGATTACGCCCAGGAAAAAGTCGCTCTCGAAAAAGTGGAAGCGGCCAACGACGCCTGGGAGGCGGAGAATCTAAAGCCCATCGGCCGCAGCGAAGAAAAGCTCAAGGCGCTGCACCAGGCCTTTCTCGACGCCCAGGCCGCGGCCGAAAAATACGTCATCCCCAACCAGTTCACTGAGGTTGCCGAAACGAATGGCGCGGACGGCCTGAACGCCGAAACCGGCCTCGACGCCACACAGTACTTCTGGTCGATGCCGGAAAACCGCCTGGCGCTGTGGGCGTGGATGGAGTCGAGCCGCCTGGCCGATGCCGTGCCCCGCGAGTTCTACAAGGAGCGCGATGTGGTGATGGAGGAGCGCCGCATGCGCGTCGACTCCGATCCCATCGGGCGTCTGGTGGAGCAGTTTGTGGCCACGGCCTATGTGGCCCACAACTACGGGCGCAGTGAAATCGGCTGGCCCAGCGAAGTCGGCCAGATCAACGCCACTGAGGCCATGGAGTTCCACAAGAAGTATTACGTCGGCGGCGACGTCGTGGTCGCCATCGTGGGCGATGTGGACGCCAAAACCGCGATGCCGCTGCTGGAAAAATATTTCAGCCGCGTTCCCGGCGGCCCCAAGCCGGAAGAGATGACGACCGTCGAGCCGCGGCAGTTTGCTGAGAAGTCCGTCATCATTCGCGAGCAGACGCAGCCGTTTTATATTGAGGGCTATCACCGGCCCAGCTACCGCGATCCCGACGATGCGGTGTACGACGCCATCAGCGACATCATGTCCAACGGCCGCGTCTCGCGCCTTTATCGCAGCCTGGTCGAGCAGCAGCAGATCGCCGCCGAGGCCGAGGGTTTCAGCCCCTTCCCCGGCGAAAAATACCCGAGCCTCTTCGCGTTTTATGCTGTACCGCTCCCCGGCCACACGCCGGCCGAGATGCGCGACGCCATCCACAAAGAGATTGAGAAGCTGAAAACCACCGACGTCAGCGATGCGGAGCTTCAGATGTACAAGACCCGCACCCGCGCCGATCTGCTGCGCGGTCTGGCCGACAACCAGGGACTCGCCTCCTCGCTGGCCGAGTACCAGACCCGCTACGGCGATTGGCGTCAGCTCTTCCTTGAGCTCGACGAAGTCGACAAGGTCACCAAGGCCGACATCCGCCGCGTAGCCAATAACGTGTTTGTAGATTCCAACCGCACCAGCGCCGAAATCGACACCGAGCCCCCGGCCGCGGACGCAAAGAAGGATGGAGGCGCGGAATGAGAAAGACAGGGAACAAGGGAACAAGGGAACAAGGGAACGAGGGAGCAAGGGAGCAAGGGAGCGAGGGAGCAAGAAAACCGGGATTGCACGCATTCGCTCCGTGCCCCATCCTTTCGCCGGCTTTTTGGCGAAAGGGTGGGAAACCGCGCTCGTTCGCTTTCAGACATTCTTACCTTCTCGCGGCATTCGCGCTCGCCTTTCTGATCGGCTGCCAAAACACTGCGCAGCAGCACCCCACGCCTCCTCAGGCTGTTGCACCTGCTGTGGAAACTCCCGCTACGCCCGCCGTACCGGCGACGCCCGCTTCTACGGCCCAGCAATCCAAGCCCTGGGAGCAGATTCCCATCCCGGCGCTGCACGAATTCCATCCGCAGCAGCCCAAACGCATCGAGCTCAAGAATGGCATCGTAATCTTCCTTGAGGTCGATCACGAGTTGCCGTTCGTCTCCGGCGCGGTGCTCATTCCCGGCGGTACGCGCGATATCGATCCCTCCAAGGCCGGACTGATCGGCCTTTACCGCCTGGCGTGGCGCACTAGTGGATCTGAAAAGATGAACGGCGACGCCATGGATGACCTGCTCGAAGCCAAGGCCGCCCACATTGAAACCGGAGGCGACGAGGACTCGACCGCTCTCTCCTGGGATTCGCTCAAGGGCGACGCCGACCAGGTGTTTTCGCTGGCCATGGACCTCTTGTTCCATCCCAAATTCAGTGCGGAGAAACTGCAGTTGGCGCAGCAGCAGGAGGCCACGGGCATCGTGCGCCGCAACGACGGCGAGGACGAAATTGCTGAGCGCGAAGCCGCCAAGCTGGTCTATGGCGCGAACAGTCCTTACACGCGCCAGCCCGAGCTCGCTACCATCGCCAAAATCACTCTTGCCGATCTTCAGGCCTGGCACGATCGCACCCTCAAAGGTAAGTTGATCGTCGGCATCAGCGGCGACTTCGATGCTGCCGCGATGGAAGCCAAGGTGCGCGCGGTCTTCGAGCCCCTGCCGCCCGTCACTCCCGAGCCGTCGCGGCACGATGAGTTCGCCGGACCCAAGCCCGGCGCATACTTCATCGGCAAGGAAGACGTGAATCAGTCCAACGTGCAGATTGTGGCGCTAGGGATCGATCGCCATAATCCCGATGTGCCCGCCGTGGTGATCATGGACGAGATTCTCAGTGGCGGTTTTGGCAGCCGTATCTTTCAAAAAGTTCGCACGCAGTTGGGACTGGCCTACTCCGTCGGCGGCGGATTCGATCTTCCCTACGATCACCCAGGAACCTTCCGCGTGGAAGTGCTCACCAAGAGTGTTTCCACCGTGGATGCAACCAAGGCGGCCATCGGCGAAATTGCCGGCCTCAACACAAAGCCGTTTACCCAGGAAGAGCTGCAGCGCGCCAAGGACGACATTCTCAACTCGTTTCTCTTCCGCTACGACACGCGCGACAAAGTTCTCGCGGAAAGCGAGAGGCTCGAGTTCTACGGCTACCCTCCGGATTATCTCGAGACCTATCGCGCGGCGCTCGAAAAAGTCACGCTCGATGACGTAACCGCGGCCGCGAAGAAGTACATTCATCCTGAGAAACTGGCGGTGCTGGTCGTTGGCAACGGTCCTGAGATTACGCCGCCGGTGGATGCGCTCGGCATGGGAGCGCCACAACCCATCGACATTACGATCCCGCGGCCGCCGCGGCCGAAGGCGCCGCCCGCCGCTGGGCAGCAGTAAGACAGGAGCACGTTATGTTCGAGCGGTATACGGAAAAAGCCAGGCGCGTGATCTTCTTTGGGCGGTACGAGGCCAGCCAGTTGGGCTCGCCTTTTATTGAAACGGAACATCTGCTGCTCGGGCTGATGCGCGAGGACATGGCGCTGACCCTCCGCTTCCTCCGCGCGCATGCTTCGGTGGAATCGGTGCGAAAGCAAATCAACGAACACACCGTCATCGGCGAGAAGGTTTCATCGAGTGTCGATCTGCCATTCTCCAACGAATCCAAGCGTGTGCTGGCCTATGCAGCCGAGGAGGCTCAGCGGCTGGGACACAGGGACATCGGAACCGAGCACTTGCTGCTGGGGTTGCTGCGCGAGGAGAAATGCTTTGCGGCGCAGATGCTTAAAGAGCGCGGCGTGAAGCTTGAACAGATTCGTGACGAACTGGCACGCGAGCCGCTAGTGAAGTTTGCGAGGATGAGACACATCCCGGACGATCCGGCCTGGCAGTTCATCCAAGCAGGCGTGAGAATCGACCGTCCCGATACTTGCATCATCGATCCGGAGGCAGAGGTTGGCGAGGAAACGATCATCGAGCCGTTTGTGCAGTTGCTGGGCAAGACGCGCATCGGCTCCGGTTGCCGCATCCGGTCGTTTTCTGTCATTGAAAACTGCACGCTCGGCAACGGCGTTCTCATCCGCCAAAGTTGCGTCCTTGAGGATTCCACCATCGCCGATGGCGCGCAGATCGGCCCCTTCGCTCACCTGCGCCCCGGCAGCGAGATTGGCGAGAATGCGCATGTTGGGAATTTTGTTGAGACCAAGAAGGCGAAGCTGGGCAAAGGCGCGAAGGCCAACCATCTGACTTACCTCGGCGACGCGGAGATTGGCGAAGGCACCAACATCGGTGCCGGCACCATCACTTGCAACTACGACGGCGTCGACAAGCACATGACGCGCATCGGCAAAGGCGCTTTCGTTGGCAGCGACTCAACGCTCGTTGCGCCCGTCACAATTGGCGATGGCGCGTACGTTGGCGCAGGCTCCTGCATCACCAAAGACGTTCCCGCCGACGCGCTCGCTGTCGCTCGCGGACGCCAGATCACCAGGGAAGGCTGGGCTGCCGCGCGCCGCGCCAAGCGTCCACCCAAGAAGTCATGACCGCGGCGTTCATCCACAGAGCTCCGTGCCCCATCCATTCGCGATTTTTGCGAATGGGTGGGAAACCGCGACCGTCCAATCTGAAACTTCTCCACGTCCTCCTTGCGCTTTGCCTCGTCGCCCCGGCCCCCGCCCAACCCAACTCCCTCAACGCGCAGAAAATCGCCGACGGCGTCTGGTTTCTCCCCGGCGACGCCTCCAAAGGCTACTGCAACAACATCGTCATCGAGATGAAGGATTATCTCATCGTGGTCGACGCCAATTATCCCGGCCGCGCCCGCGAGCTCGTCAGCCAAATCTCCCAGCTCTCGCCCAAACCCGTGCGTTTCGTCTTCGATACCCACGCGCACCGCGATCACGCCTACGGCAACATTGTGTGGACCGGCGCCGGCGCCACCACCTTTGCCTACCAGGGCGTTGCCGACGAGATGGATCGCTACGAACCCAAGCGCTGGCGAGAGACCTCAGCCGAACGCGACGACGTTCGCTCCCTCAACCTCACCGATGCTCCCCGCCCCCAGCTCCTCTTCCGCCAAAGCCCCTTCATCCTTAAAGACTCGACGCGCGAGGTCCGCTTCTACTTTCTCGGCTGGGCGCACACCCGCGGCGACGGCTTTGTCTGGCTCCCCAAAGAGCGCATTCTCTCGACCGGCGACGCCGCCGTCAACGGCCCGCATAACAAGCTCTGGGACGCAAG
>Ga0182014_10003206_pt1 | contig 19832 bp, 8 predicted proteins | sample 612S2DmetaG_FD_120489 | JGI IMG/M metagenome (GOLD analysis project Ga0182014, IMG submission 120489) | Permafrost microbial communities from Stordalen Mire, Sweden - 612S2D metaG | ecosystem: Environmental > Terrestrial > Soil > Wetlands > Permafrost | place: Sweden: Stordalen | collected... | reverse complement strand
TCTTGCCGCTCACGATCCTTGCGCGTTCCCATTGCCATGACCTGATTCTACAAATGACTCCTGTGGAAACCTCTCAATTCTTTCGTGCAGGTATCTTGACTTTCACCACAGGCTGCTAAGGGCGGCATTCCGTTGCACAGAGTGGCGGCATAACGTTGTATCCAGCACCCACTCAACAAATGAGATTTGAAGGGAGGCATTTTGCTATTGGTTTCCCTTCTTGATCCAGCCGGAACCATCTTGGGTTCCTATCGTAAAGTGCAGGGTAATGGGGTGAGATGCAGCAAGGCGCACACTACACTCCTCCGAGCCCGCTAGTACAGTTGTGGCCAGAACACCGTCGGGTGCATCGACGCTTTCGATTCCCTTCCTGACAAAGAGTTTGATGGTTTGAACTATGCGTGAGCTGATGGTAACGTCCATCTTCCTCGTCTCCAGATTCCATGTTAAGTCGTCGATCTTCGCCTGAGTCCTGCACAAAATGCCCTTTATACTGCCTTTCGTCAGGGAGTCGGGTTCAGCAGGAAGCAACCCAATGACACCGGGGCGAGAGTAGACCAACATCTCCATGATGAGGGTTGGAATGCCTCCCTGTGGATCCGGGGATGGAAACAAATAGGGGTTGTGCATCGTGGTGAGGCTGGGATTGATGTAGCCCTGCTCGAGCAGTTGTTTCAGATCGAAGTTCACCAGATACGAGTCTTTAAGTCTTGCCGCAGCCAGTGAACGATGCAGCAGGCCGTGAGCCGAAGCATTTCCTTGTCCCCGCTTCCTCGCTGCAAGCCACGCTGCCCGCGCGAGCTCCGGTGTAGTGTCCGGCGTGATCTCGTCGGTAGGCCAGACACCATACAAGTGAGAAACGTGCCGATGGTCCAGCGCTTCCTGTATGGTCGGCCAGTCCCACTCCTTGAGTGCCCCATCAGTATCCAGAAGATACGGCGGTAACTTCGCCAGGATTGCCTTCCACCTCGGAATGTTGTCGCTCTCAACTCCGAGGATCTCTGACGCCGCGATCAGGTGAGTGAAGACCTCTCGGCAAACCATGATGTCCATCGTCGCGTTGATCACTGCCGGAGAACTTTGCGTATTACTCGGCCAGTTCTCCGGAGAGTAGGACGGCACAAAGATGTAGTTGCCGCTCTTATCGGTTTCCGTCAGGTAATCTTCGTAGAAGAGTGCAAGTTCTTTCAGCCCGGGTAGAACCTGCGTGCTCAAGAACTGCCGGTCACCGTTAGCCAAATAGTAGTCCCAGAGTGGGCTGTACAGCCATCCACCGGCGGAGATCCAATAGTGGTGCGGCCAAGTATAGTCAAAGTGTGTAAGTGGATCCCCTTCAACGGTCGGGTGAATTCCGAAAAGTGCGCCTCGTGCGCCAAAAATATTCGCGGCATTTGTCTGTGCATCTGGCAGCAGGCTTTCCACCCAGTGAGCGTATGCATGCGTCGCCTCCGGCAGATCACCCATAACGGCACTTGATATTTGCAGGTTCACATTTATATTCACGTGCCCCCACATCGGAGGAAACTCGCCCGTCCTGGCGTAGAGCCAATACCGGCCCATGTCGAACAGGTCCTGAAGCAGAGCCGGGTTGTACCCGAACCGGGTTCTCTGGTCGGTGAGCATCTCCTCGCCGCTCATGGAGTGTAGTGAAGCGCCTCCAAAATCTACTGAGACGCGGTCGATCACGCTGGCCTGTCCAGGACTATGCCTATCCAACAGCGTCTGGTAGTTAGGCGTGATTTCATCGACGGCCTTCTTCAGCGCAGCTACGTCTTGCTCCTCCAAATCCGGATAGGCTTCGATCCGCGTGATCAGCGTAAGCGAGTGAACCCCTTGAATCACCAGGGAACCGTTTTCAATTTTGGCCGAGCCTCCATCCGCAATTACCCTTGTAACGCTGGCGTAGCCCGGGTTGCCATGGTCAACGATATAGTAGCCCCGAAGGATGAGATGCTGTTCATCGAAGCTGCGGCTGAACCGGATCTGGTCCGCGCCTGGCTCGTGTGACGGTACGGATTGTAGCTCTCTTCTTGCACCTACAACACTTGACGCGGCATTCATCGGCGCAGGCGGGTGCAGAACCATGGATGTATCGAGTTGCAGCGTCACGTTGATCACGCCATGGTTCGGTGAGGTCAGCAACTGAACAACGGCGTTGTCCGGCCGAGAGACAAAAGTACGCCGCTCCCATACACCGTCTTTGTCCGTCCAAGTAACTTTTACTTCGCCGCTTTCGAAATCGGTTGTGCGCAGATAGTTCTCGACCGCGTGGCGGCCGGACACATCGATCCGCATGTCGAAAGCAGGATGATCTTCGAGGTTATAGGTTCCGGGTTTTGTGTCGGTCTTCTCTGCGGTCGCCAGAGAAAGATCAAGAGCTTTCTTGTACTCGCCGTTGAGCATCAATCGCCGAACCTCAGGAAGCACAGAGGCGATTTTCGGGGCCTTGAGGGGATGACTTTTCCACGGCTGGAGAAGGCTCTCCTGGTGGAAAATGATCTGCTCTGCATGAGGATCGCCGTAGACTTCAACCCACATGTTGCCATTGCCGGAGATGAGTGCGTTGTCTGCTCTGTCGGCCGGCACGGCGCTGCACATTCCGCGATTGGGAACGGCAGCAAGACGGATCCGCTCCGTCAATGGCATCGGAGAGATCTGACTGTTCGGAGGGATGAGGCTGTCGATCGAGATTGCTTGTTTAGGCGGCGGCCCAGAGTAAATCGAGCGAGGCTGAACTGTTTGAGCGGATGGAACACCGAAGGTGCCGAGGAAGAAAGTAAGCAAGCTACAAAGGCATCCGAACACAGCCCGCATCATAACCTCCCGCATCGCCAGGCCGGGCCGCTTCCTGGGAAAAGTTTCGCGGGAGGACAGCTATACCAGCCATCCTCCCGTGCGCCACACAATTTAGAACTTAAATGTGGCAGCGAGTTGATATTCCCTTGGAAAGCCGTTGATTGAGGTTATCCTTCCGAAATTCGCATCCTCGAGCGTCGCATCCGGTTGGCCAAAATTCGGATGATTGAGCACATTGAACGCCTCAGCCCTGAATTGCGCGTTGTAGTGTTCGCGGAACATGAAGTTTCGCATCAGCGAGAAATCCACGTCTGTGTAGCCCGGACTAAGGAGGCTATCGCGTCCCGCGTCGCCATACGTATAGGGCGCAGGCACAGTGTAGGCGGCAGTATTGAAGTACTCACTCAAGGTGTGAGGGCCCCTCGTCCCACCGATTACATTTGGACGCTCACTCATCCCTCCCCCTCCATTGGCGTTGTCGAAGTTAATGGTCGGCGTGTAAGGTGACCCGTCACGCGCACCGACTATCCCGTTGATTTGCCAGCCGCCCAACAGCATCGACTGCGCTCCCGAGTTGGCGAAGTGCTTGTCTTTTCCGAAGGGTAGCTCGTACACGGCAGAGAAAGTGAAGATAAAAGGCACATCGACAGCGTCGAGGCCACGGTTGCTCGGCATGTCATACGGGTTCTGAATGTTGCAACCTTCCCAGTAGTCAGCGCAACCCACATTGATATTCTTCGACCAGCTAAATGCGGTATTGACCGAAAGGCCGCCCGAGTAGCGCTTTGTGTATTGCGCCTGGAACGCGTTATAACTCATGTGGCCGACGCTCTGGATCATGCCGAAAGTGGACATTTGCGGAAAGGGCACCACCTGTTTCGGTCCAAGCACAGTAGAGATATTGAAGGGCACCTGGATCGGGGAACGGCTGGTCTGCGATCCAACATAGCTCAGTTTCAAAGCCCCGTTTTGCCCTAGCTCTTGCTGTACCTGGAAATTCCACTGCCACGAGTATGCGTTCTTCCACGCGGTGTCCAGGAATCCTTCGCTGCTGGGAAACGGTGAAGAGGGAATGGCCGGCTTCAAAGCCCCGAATGGGGTTTGCGCTGTAGAACCCGGGGTAACCCCCGCCTGATTCAGGTCGCTTAAGTTCAAGCCGTAGCCCGAGGGCCACCCACCACGAGCATTTTGAGCGGCCTGCGTCGCACCCGACCAGTTATCGAAGGTAACCCCCAAGCCGGCGCTCACCACGGTTTTGGGCAAAGCCTGATACGAAAAGCCCAGACGTGGCGAGAAGTTTGTGTAGTCCGGCTTGGTGATCGTGTTTGTGTTCGAGATGACTACGCCGGCCGGCAGGGGTCCGGCGGGCGTATCTGCATCGCCTTTCGGAATATACCACTCGTTGGTATGGATATCGAAACCGGACAGGCGGTTATTGGCCTCGGTGACGGGAGAGGTGTAGTCCCAACGCATTCCCCAGTTCACTGTCAATTTAGGCGCGATCTTCCAGGAGTCTTGCGCGTATAGTGCGCCTAGGTGATCAAGGAGTGTGACGCCTGAGTTGCCCAATTCTATTCCCGCGCCACTCGGGAGGCCGATCAGCATGCTGGCAAGGGAATTGCCCCCCACACCGGCACAAGTGCCTAAAGCTACCGAGCCCGCACCGCAGGGATTCGATGTGGTCACTTGGTTGAAGTCGATATCGTTTTCAGCCCAATTCGTATACATCTTGGTCCAGTAATACGATGCGCCGAAGCTGAGAGCATGCTTACCGCTCTGCTTATTGACCGAGCCGGAGATCTGGCCGAGACGCTGCGGTCCAATCGGTCCCCAGCCGGCATTCAGGTCGAAGAATCCACTTGGATGCAGACCGGGAGTATGCGGGATCAAGATGCCTCCCGGGGCGTCGGTGAAGCCGCCCGCCGCGAAGCCGCCCGCCGCGAAGGCCGCGACAGCATTCGGCTCGTTGTAGTTCTGCTCGTGGTCGATGGAGTTATAGCCGCCAGTGACTTGACTCACGAGAGTTGGTGAAAAGGTGTGTACCCAAGTCCCTCCGGAGTTATTTCCATCGAAGGTTGCGGCGAAATAATCGACCGGAAGACCACCGGGGCTTGTGTTCGTGTCTTCGTTGACCGTCCAGCGTACGAAGAGAAGATCCTTGGGGCCAATGTTGTAGTCTACGCGCGCGCTGTATTGCTCATTGTCCACCGTAGCGGGCGCGGTGTTCGTGAAGTTGTTGCCGAGGGATGAGGTGCCTGTGGGAGTCGGAACATAAGCCGCCATCATTGCCAGAATGCCTGCATTCAATCGGTTCGTTGGGATTTTGTTACCGGTAAATGGCTGGCTCTGTTGCGTTGTTGCATTGTAGGTCTTCGGATCGTAGATAACCGTTGTGGGGAGAATCGCGCTGAAGTCGCCACCCAGCTCAGCGGTCGTGGGCAGAATCGAGAAGTTGTTTGCCGCTTGGGTCTGGCGGTATCCGTCAAAAAAGCCGAAGAAGAACAGCTTGTTGCGGACGATTGGGCCGCCGAAAGTGCCGCCGTACTGATTTTGCTTGTACGTTCCCTTGGTCGTTGCGAAGTAGTTCGTGGCGGCGATATCTTGATTCCTGAAGAACTCATAGGCGCTGCCATGGAAGTGGTTGGTTCCACCCTTGGTGGCCAGGTTGACTGTCGCGCCGGTGGACCCGCCGAATTGCGCCTGATCGGTGTGGGTCTGTTCCTGAAACTCCTGAATCGCATCGACCGACGGACTCATCGAGAGAGTACCGAAGAACGGGTCGGTAGCGTAAAGGCCATCGACGTAGAACAGATTGCTGCGCCCTGTCTGCCCATTGACTGCGGGGGTGACATTCGACCCCCCCCCTCCGAGATTGGGGACCGCGCCTTGAGAAACGCTGACCGGCACAGATCCAGGTGCGAGTTGCAGCAGTTGTATGAACTGCCGGCCGTTCAAAGGGAGCTCATCAATTTCCTTCGTGGTGATGACACTTCCCAGTCCGGAGGTTTCCGTCTGCAGCACGGGGACCGCCTCGGTCACCGTAACCGTCTGTTTCACGGAACCCACAGTCAGGGTAAAGTTGAGACTCGCCAACTGGTTAACCTGCAATTCGACATTTGGCTCCGTCGCGTTTTGGAAGCCCGCCTTCGAAATGGTTACGGCGTATACGCCTGGTTGCAACAGCGGCACGGTGAAGAGGCCCGCCTCGTTGGTTTGTGCGGTGCGCGTAATTCCAGTCGCAGTCTGTACCACGGCCACGGATGCATCCGGTACGACAGCGCCGGTTCCATCCTTGACAAAACCCGACAAGGTGGCCGTATTGATCTGACCGAATGCGTGCGTGGAATGGAGTGCGAGCAGCACCGCCAATACCGCAATCGACCTGAGAGCAGGAATGCGGATTCGCCCGGCCGCGGGTTTGGAAAATGCCTCTTGGGGTGATACAGGGTTTTCGCAGATTCTTTCAGACATCACTGTTCTCCTTCTCCTGAATGGCTAAAGTAATGGTTAGGGGCGACCATGCCCTCGATTTTCGGACCACGAAGCTTGACTGCCACGCAATTGACATGCGATCTGTTTACGCCCTCGCGGCCAGACCAGGGTTCCCGATCAATTCAGCCGATGCCCACTCATTGAGGAGAATTCCGCCTCGGTAGGCTGTCTATTGATCCCCTCGAACGAATGAAGCCACTACGCTGCACGTAATCGCTAATGTTAACGTTTACTCGCTGCAGCGGTACAACTAAATAATATTGAGAGGTAGATTGTCAAGGAGAATCTTCTGCCGGGTGGTTCTTGCCTTGACAGCGTGCGGTAACGACCGGTCAGGCCTGACCTTTTGTATTGCAGAATCAATCAGTTGCAGGTGAGCCTACGTATCCCTTCGAGTTTTGGCGTGAGTGGCGCAGGCTTGGGGGAGAGGCGCCCACTCTGAAGCGGATTCGGTTATTCAGTTGCATGTAAGCGGATGAAAATTAGTTCTGCTTTGGCCGCCGAGGGAACCGCCTGCGGCAATGCCGGTAGTCGAGAAATGGCCTTGAAACTCTGCGGCGTCTTGCGTGTTACTGGCTTTTTCTCGAGGCTTAGTCCCTGCTATACCTCGGCTTCCACCGAATTGCACTGCCACTTGCCCTCGTGGTATGCTCTGTCGGGTGTCGAGCCGGAATGACGCCGCAATTTTTGGCATGTTTTCGCGCTGATCGAGGAAATGTGCATTTCTCACGCCGACGTTTCGTGAAAGCCGCAAGCCTCGCGGGGACGTTCTTAGCGGCTCGCTTTCAGGGACTTCCTTTATGGGCGGTACCAAGAGCATCTTCTTCGCCCTGCCTGCTCCATACCGGATCCGGATATGCACCGTTCATCGACGGCTTTCTGGATCAGATTCGGCCCGGTGCGGACGCTTTCATTACAGAAAAGTATGCCGCTGAACTGGAAGTTCCGCTGAGTTCCTGGCGGGAGTCCCTATGCGCTGGAGTGCGGGATTTGCGAACAGTGCAAGCGCTCCTTCCCGCGGTTCTCAACGGCTCACCGCTGGGGAAGGCGACTGTGAAGCCTCTACGCTCGCAGCCGCCGCTACAGTCTGAGAGAGCTATCTTCTCCGCTCCGCAACGCATGAGCGGCACAACCTTCTTGGAGAGCTTGCATGAATATCTTGGGCCCTTCCGGAGGATGGAAGTCGCTGAGCTCCTGATCTATGGTATTGAGGTGGTCGCCACAGCGCCGCTTCAGCTCAAGACCCGGATCCATTACGACCTCTTGGGTACGCTCGAAAACGATCGGCGCGAGGAGCGTACTGGAGAATGGGAGTTGATCTGGCAGAAAGATTCCCCGGAAAAATGGTCTGTTCTGAGTTGGTTGGCAACCAGCGAATTGCGCAGCCTGCTCACGGGTCCCGGATTCGTGGATATTACCGCCTCATGCTTTGCAAACAACACTTCCTATCACGAACAGATGCGGCATGGCATAGACCACTGGCGAACCGTCCTGGATGGAGCCATTGGCATTGATATCTACGGCAACAATGGAATATGCGCCGGCGATTTTGACGGCGACGGTTTCGACGATCTCTATGTGTGTCAGCCTGCTGGTCTGCCAAACCGTCTCTACCGCAATCGCGGTGACGGCACCTTCGCGGATGTTACAGAGAAGGCCGGTGTCGGCGTGCTGGACGGGACATCGAGTGCAATCTTCGCCGACTTGAATAACAACGGGCATCAAGACCTGATCGTAGTGCGTACGAGCGGCCCGCTGCTGTTTATCAATCGAGGTGACGGGACTTTTGAGCTAAAACCCGATGCATTTCATTTTGCCCGACCGCCACAAGGCACATTCACGGGTCTCGCCGTGGCAGACTATGATCGCGACGGTCTGCTCGACGTCTACTTCTGTCTTTACAGTTTCTACCAGGGTCTCAGCGAATACGAGTTCCCCAAGCCCTTCTATGACGCACAGAACGGTCCGCCTAACTTCCTTTTAAAGAACCGTGGCGATCACACCTTTGAGGACGTAACCGTTCCCTCGGGCATGGATCAAAGTAACAACCGTTTCAGTTTTACCTGTAGCTGGAATGACTATAACAATGATGGCTGGCTTGATCTTTATGTCGTCAACGACTTCGGTCGCAAAGTTCTCTACAGAAACAACGGCGATGGAACTTTCACCGATGTGAGTGCTGAAGCCGGTATCGAAGATCCAGGCGAAGGCATGAGCATGGCGTGGTTCGACTACGACAACGACGGCTTCGACGACTTGTATGTCGTGAATATGTGGGAGGCGGCGGGGAAGCGCGTCATGACACAGGATCAGTTCTTGCGGTCTGCTCCTGAAGATGTGCGCCGCATCTATCTGCGAGATGCCATGGGCAATACTCTGCTTCATAATGAAGGAAGCAAGGGGGCATTTCGCGATGTTACGGATGAGTCGGGCACGCGCTTCGGCGGTTGGAATTGGGGCAGCGATGCTTGGGACTTCGATCATGACGGCTTTCCCGACCTGTATGTAGCGAACGGGTTCATCTCGGGGCCGGAGAGAGACAACCTTTCGAGTTTTTTCTGGCGTCAAATCGTCGCGCGCTCTCTCGCGAATGGAGGCAATTCGAAAGACTACGGAGATGCCTGGAGCGCTATCAACGAATTCATCCGCTCGGATCATTCCTGGAGTGGTTATCAGCGCAATAACTTCTATCTAAACAATCGAGACGGAAGTTTTACCGAAGCGGCTGGAGTTCTAGGCTTAGATTTCCTTGACGATAGCCGTTCCTTTGCTTTGGCCGACCTTGACCACGATGGACGCCTCGAAGTCGTGCTCAAGAATCGGAATACGCCGCAGATGCGGGTCCTGCACAATCAACTGAACCCGCTCGGTCCGACGATCAGCTTTGTGTTGGAAGGCACGAAGAGCAATCGCGATGCCATCGGTGCGGTGATCGAATTGGAGACCGAGCAAGGGCGGCAAAGGAACTCCGTCCGTGCGGGCTCAGGGTTTCTTGCCCAGCATTCAAAAGCACTCTGCTTCGGCCTCGGAGGGGCTACAACGTCAGTGCGCGCCACGGTGCTCTGGCCGAGCGGCGCAAAGCAGGTGTTTGAAAACCTTCCGCCTGCGCATCGAATCAAGATCAAGGAAGGTTCGTCAAGCTTCGAGGCCAGCCCATTCACCCCCTTTCGCGCGCACGCACCGGCTGCCAGTCCACCGCCGACAGAACATCTCGCCGTCGCATCTCAGACCTGGCTTGTCGAACCCATACTCGCCCCCGATTTCGAACTAAAGGACGAGCAAGGCAAGGTTCGCAGTCTGAGCGATACTAAGGATCAACCTCTGGTACTCGTATTCTGGAGATCTGGGTGCGCCGAAAGTCAGGAGCAACTCCAGGCCATGCAAAAACTCTGGCCGGAGTGGCGGCGAAACAATCTGAACCTGCTCGCAGTGCGAGTCGATGGTCCTACCGGATCGCCGGCTGCTGATTTACCCAGTGGTTTTTCATTCCCAATGCTTTTTTCCGATGAGAGCACGAGCGCCATTTACAACATCTTCCATCGGTATATGTTTGAGCGACGCCGCGACATGATTCTGCCGGCGTCGTTCCTGCTCGACAAGCAAGGTGCGGTGCTCAAGGTTTACAGTGGCGCGATCGACCCTGCGCACATGCTGAATGACTCGCTTTCCGCGCCAATTGCCATGGATGACAGACTTAGACGCGCATTGCCGTTCGGAGGTCGCTACTTCGGGAAAGGGTTACACCATAACTACTTCACCTACGGGGTGGCGTTTTTGCAATATGAGTTTCTAGATCAAGCTCTGACATCCTTTCAACAGTCAATCGCGCGTAATCCTTCCTATGCAGCCGCATATTACAATGTCGGCCTGATCTATCTGAACAAGGGTATGTTTGACGATGCGCGGACCAGCCTGGAAAAGGCAGTCGAGCTGGGTCCCACCAATCCAGATGCCTGGAACAATCTCGGCGTCGTCTACGGCCAACAGGGGGATTACAACCGGGCGCAGCGTGACTTCCAGCAAGCAATCGAGCTGCAGCCCACCCACCTGCTCGCGCTCCAGAACATTGTAAAGCTCTATCGATACCAAGGTCACCTCGATGAAGCGCAGAATCTACTTGAGAGGGCAGTTGCTATTGACCCCTCGCAAGCAGATCTCCACCAGGGGTTGGCAATGCTCCTCATCGAACGGAAGGACCTTAGTCGGGCAAAGCTGGAATTCGAGCAAGCCGTCCACCTGGAACCCAGCAATGTGGAGGCGTTGAATGGCTTAGGAGTCGTCCTTATGCAGATGGGCGATGCCGACAAGGCAATGGAGCGCTTTGAGCAGTGCCGGCGGTTGGCGCCGTCTTACGACCGGCCTTACTTGAACATGGCCGTTCTCTATATAAGTGCTGGCAACCCGCAGAAAGCTCACGACATACTTTCCGAATATCTAGTCAGTCAGCCTGACAGCCCGGATATTCGCCAGGCGTTGCAGGAGGTTGACAATAGGAAATGACTGTTTCTTTCGGCAATTCTAACTTTAGATGCTTCCGCGACTGGTCCATCCTGCCCGGCATTTTGATTGCCACAATGGCCGCCCTAGGCCAGCCTGGACAGCAATCAGGGCAGATCGTTGGAACGGTCAGAAACGTCAATGGGCAAGAACTTGTTGGCGCCAGCATCATTCTCTCTGCACCGGAAAGGGACACAATGCTGACGCGTGTCTCAACGGATGCGAACGGAAAATATGTGCTCGTCAATGTACGGTATGGGACCTACGCTCTGGTCGCGACTTTGATAGGCTTTAGGCAGTCGGAACCCAAACCTCTCATCGTCGCATCCGCGACTGAGACCGTCGACTTCACCCTCACGCCTCTCTCAAAGGCAGAGGCAGCAGACGTTTTGAAATCCGGGAGCATAGACGGCGCAGAAAAGCGCCCCCCGACTTTTAGCCCTGCGGGAATTCAAGGAACGATCGCTCCGAGCGGCTACTCTGCCGGCGTCAGTCGAGAAGAGACCTCCCAGGTCATGGATCGCATAGGTGGCCTCGACCACGAGGTTCTCTCTGTATTCGCCCCCGGCGAAGGCATAGCGGATTGTAACCAGGAGACCGATCTGCTGACAGCCGCTCAGGCAAATCCGGAAAGCTTCGGCCCAAATCATGCGCTAGGGATTTTTTACTTCAGTCATGGCGACTTCATTCAGAGCATCAGCTATCTCAAAAAGGCTTACGGAGCTAGGCCGGCCGATATCAACAATTCTCGCGAGCTGGCTCTGGCCTTTATGGGTGCAGGGCAATACTCCGACTCGGTCTCGTTGCTGGAGCGCATCACGGAGAGAGGTAGCGGAGACCCCGTATTGCTGAGGCTCCTGGCAATAGCCTACGAAGCGTCGGGGTATCCGCAAAAGTCCGTTGCGGAATATGTGCGGGCAGCGGGTCTGGACGCCGGCGAAGAGAATCTATTCGACTGTGGCATCGGCTTGATAGGGCTAGGCAAGGCAGATGAAGCGGCGAAGCTCTTTGCGTCTGCAACCATTGCCCATCCTGGCTCGGCGAGGCTCTGGATGGGACTGGGAATCGCGCAGGACCTACAACAGCACAAAATCGACGCGATCCGTTCGCTAATGCGGGCCGTGGATGTTGATCCGGAGTACTTCCCCCCTTATTCGTTCCTGGCAGGCCTTTCCGGCGCCTCATTGGAGGCCGATACGCAAATGAAGAGGCGGCTCGCGGTGCTCGTGGTCGCACATCCGGAAAGCGCCGTGGCACATTACGATTATGCTCTGGCTCTCTGGAAGCAGCGCATACTAAGTCCCGCCGCCGCGTCTCCTGCCGAGATCGAATCGCAGCTCAGGCTTGCTCTCGCGAAGGACCCGAAAATGGCCCGAGCGCACTTTCAACTTGGCGTGGTCTATGCCGACTCCGGCGACTATGTGAACGCCGCGACCGAACTGCGGGAAACAGTGCAGTTGGAGCCGGGAAACGCCGAAGCGCATTATCGTTTAGCGCAAGCCTATAGGCGAGACCATCAGGCCGAGCTCGCGAATCTGGAGATTGAGAAATTCCTGGCGATGCACGGCAATGCCGAAAGCGGCAAAGATGGCTCGGAAGCAGAGGTCCGGAAGCTTGCTCCGCAACTAAGCCATCAGATGACCCAGGCCGCGCCATGTCATGAAGAGAATCGCTGATGCTTTTGCAGAGTCATGACGATGAGATTTGTATTGCTCACCGCTGCCAAGCGCATTGAGCGCGGACCCGGAAGCAGACAGCCGCGCAGCTTATACCCGGCGCCACATTTCGGCCACGCGTCGCCTGACTGGAGGCATCGGTGGACACTGGCAAGGCACCTCTACGCAGTTGATGGATTTTCTTCCCTGGACGTGCGTCATAAATATCGTTTACTTTGACCTTGACAGTAACCGTTCAGCCGCATAGAATTTGGCCATTCATGAGGACGCTGGGGTTTTCGGAATCTACAAGAACAGTAAAATTGCTGGACCAAGACACAATTGGCGGCCATAAGCCGAAGCGACAGCGATTCAGGACATGGCAGTTACGTTAGTACGCTCGACAACAACATTTCCGAGGATAGTCACACGGTACCCGCTCCATATGGGACTGCTCCCGTGCCTGATACAGTCTTCTCACGCCAATGATGCCGGTACATATGGATGGCATGATCTACGCATGGCTTTCATGCCGTCGGAAAGTCCGACGAATACTTCGAATGTCGAATCCCTCCTCAGCCAATTCGATGAAGGCACTATCGCGCCCCTTCGAAATCGTTTCTTCACCGACAAGTCCGACGCAATCCCGATCACGAAATCGAGGCTCTGAAGGAAACACCTGGAGACCATGTCCCTTGCTTGATACAACGGTTTCTCATTTCCGCCAACGAACCATGCAACAGCCCCTCTACCGTCCCTGCCTGCCTCTCGTTAAAGCAGTGCTGTGCTTTTTAGCTGCTGCGCCGTTGGGGGCCCATCTGCTGATCGGTCAATCGTCAAACGCCTCCACAGCTTGGCATCAGGGCAGTTTTCACATAGACCGGAAGGGAGTCATCGAGCGCTCGGATATCATTCTGCAGAGCCCAAATGAATCGCCAAAAGCGGCAATGCCCTTGGGCAACGGGCGCCTTGGCCTCGCGGTCTGGGCACAGGAGGGATACACCGCCCAACTGAATCGTGCGGATACCTTTCCTCTCCGCCTTTCTCCCGGCCAAGTCGTGGTTCCTGGGCTGGGGAAGCTTACAAAGGCCGGCGACTACTTGGGCCGTCTGAGCCTGTATGATGGCGAGTTCCGGCAGAGCGGCGGAGGCATGACTGCAGTCACTTACGTGACTGAAACGCTCGACGTCATGGTGATTGACGTCACGGGAGCAGATCCGCAAGTGCCGCAGACAGCGGAGTTGCGGCTCTGGTCTCCTCGCAAGCCGCAAGTCTTACAGCAGGACAAGATCGGCATCCTCGCCGAGACATGGCTCGACAACCAAGAAGCCGGTGCGACCGGTGAAACGTTTGGCTCGCTGGCGGCAATCACGGCAGACGCGCTCAATGTGCACGTGGAACCAAGCGGCCCACTATCGATCAAGGTGACTTTTTTGCCGCGTCCCGATGGCTCGTTCCGCTTGCTGATTGGTTCACCTGGCTGGCGTGGTGGCGATGCTGTGGCTACAGCTTCGAAGCTGCTTGCCGCAGCGGAGACGATTTCTATCGCCGAACATCGCGTATGGTGGAACCACTTCTGGGAGAGGCCGGGATTGATGAAGCTCTCCTCGCCCGATCATGCCGCTGAATACTTCGAAAACCTACGCATGATCGATATCTTCACAGCAGCAGCCGAGAGCCGCGATCGTCTTCCTGGCGCGCAAGCCGGTATCAGCGACCTGTTTTCCTCCATTCGTGATGAGCACAGGTGGGGCCCATCGGCGTACTGGCACTGGAACCTGCGCATGCAGGTGAGCGCGAACCTGGGGGCCGGCGTCTTCGAGTTGAACGACTCCTACTTTCGCCTCTATCAGGAAAACCTGAGCAATGTTCTCGACTGGACCAAGCAACATTTTGGAGGCCGCTCCGGAGCCTGTTTTCCGGAAACCATGCGCTTCAACGGTCGCGGTTACGAGAATGAAACCTGGCTTCCCGCACCGGCAATCAACTGCGGCTCGGATTTCCGTTCGTATTACAACGCACGTACCATATCGACGGGTGCCGAGGTGGCGCTGTGGATATGGCAGCAGTATGAGTACACCGACGATCTGGAGTTTCTGCGGAAGAACTATCCGGTGATGCGCGAGTCCGCCCGTTTCCTCTTGGCCTATGCGTTCCACGACGCGAATGGCATGCTCCATACCTTCCCGTCGAATGCCCACGAAACCGAGTGGGATGTGCATGATCCCACCACCGACATCTCTGCCATGCGCGTTCTCTTCCCAGACGTCATTCAGGCTGCAACGCTGCTGAAGACCGACGACGATCTTGTAGGCCAACTGAGGAAAGAACTTGCAGTGCTGCCTGAGCTACCGGTGGTTACGGTTTCGTCGCCCGAAGTGCTCGTAGCACCGGGCACCGATCGCACAGATACAATCATTAGTGCCAGTCACGATCCAGCAGCCGAAACCCACAACACGGAAAACGTCGGTCTGGAGCCTGTCTGGCCCTACGGGATCATTGGAGACGACGGCCCCCTCCATGCAGTTGGGGTACGTACCTATCTCAATCGTCCGAACAAGAATGAAAACGACTGGAGCGCTGATCCTGTCCAGGCGGCGCGCCTTGGTCTTGCGGATGAATTCAAGTCGAGCGCGCTTGCCTTAACTGAACGGTATCAAGTCTATCCTTCGGGTCTGGCGGGCTTCATGGGGCCCGAGTTCTACGTGGAGCAGATTGGCGTCCTCGCCGATGCTTTGCAGACGGCACTGGTCCAGGACCATGATGGCCTGATCCGCATCGCACCTGCATGGCCGAAGGGCTGGGATGCTGATGGAACGGTCTATATTCAGCATGGCGGCAAGGTCCATGTGCAGATGCACCGAGGCAAGATACTCACAGTGGGCATAGAGACCGGCTCAGCAGGAACGGTTCGAATCCGCAATCCCTGGCAAGGGCAAAGCGTCGAGGCGATCGATGCGCGCAGTTCGACTGTCGTGCTGCCCGCAAGCTCGGCAACCGTCCTTGAATTTCCCGTTCGAGCGGCAGCCGCATACCTGGTGCGGCAGGTCTCTGACGTGAAGAATCCTTTGCCCTTTGAAGTAGTGTCCGGCACGCGCGCAACCGCTCCAAAATCTCTCGGCTCACGTACCATTGGAATTGCTAGATGACGCAGAGATGAGCGCTTCCAACGGCAGACGCACCGCTCTCATCACCGGCGCTTCCCGTGGTCTCGGAAGCGCTATCGCTCTTGAGCAAGCAACGGTCGGCTCAAACGTTGCCATAAACTACTTCAATAGCAGTGAAGCGGCTGAACGGCTCTGCCAGCGTATTCAGCAGACTGGTAGGCACGCCTGCGCATTCAAGGTGGACGTGCGTAACGAAGGCGAGGTTGCCCGCCTGGTTCGCGAGGTAGCCGACGTCTTCGGCGGGATTGACATACTAGTCGTAAATGCCACCGGTCCCCAGCCGCTTCTGTCTATCGAAGAGCAGACATGGGAGTCCTACCTCGATCAACTGGAATTCTTTGTGAAGTCTCCTCTGCTGTTGCTGAAACACGTGCTGCCGGGAATGAAAGATCGCGGTTTCGGCAGGATCATTAACATCGGCAGCGAAGTCTTCGAGCTTGGGAATCCACGGTTTGCGAACTACGTCGCTGCCAAGGAAGCACAGTTGGGACTTACCCGGTCATGGGCGCGTGAACTCGCTCCAACAGGCATTAGAGTCAACCTTGTGGCACCCGGCTGGATTCCAACCGACCGGCACGCGGACGCAACTCAGGACGAACTGGACAGCTATACACAGGATGTTCCTATGAAGCGCATGGGCAGCCTGAGGGATATCGCCAAAATCGTCGCTTTTCTACCCAGTGACGCCGCCGGTTTCATAACAGGGCAGAGATTTTCAGTGAATCGGGGCAATACGTTAGCCTAGCGCCGGCAAATAACTCCGCTCAGAGATTGAGCGGTTTGAGCGAAACGTTCGCCGGCCCCGGAAAATTGGGCGGTATCGGAATCGTGACTCTGCCCGTCGCCGCCCACTCTACACCACGCGCGAAGATTGTCTGGAATCCAACGCAATCAAGATTAGGACTCGGCTCACCAACCCACGTATGGCCTTGCAGCGTAGTGTAAACGCGCCCTCTGCCATAACGCCGCACCCAGTCCATCGGCTCGTTTGCGCGAGAGATAGGCGAGGATGCATAGGTAAGAACTGTCAAGCCCTCGGCTGGCCCATGCTGACCATGAGTCAGCTGTTCCGATGGATGCATCCATACTCTCGGCATATTCTGACTGATCGGGTGCTGTAACTCTCGAACGTGCATTTGAAAACTCATCCGATCAGGATGCCCCGGATCCAAGCCCGTGCCCTTCGGAATAAAAACGACCTTGTCGTCATCGGATATTCTGATTCCGCGTCCAAACGTTTTCTTCCGCCAGCCCAGCCCAATCATTTCGTTGTAGGCATGCCAGGGAAGAAAGGCGTTGTTGGCCGCATGAAAAACGACTAGACCACCGCCACTCTGCACGTACGATTCAAGCGAGTCTCTAACTCTACTAGGCCACTGAATTCCATCCTCGGATTCCCCTCCATTAAAGTTATTGATAACTGCGTCATAGCTCCAAAACTCAGGTTCCCAAGAGTCCCACTGTTCCGGTAGAGCTTCCCGCGGCGGTGTGGTGGAAACCTCGACGCTAAAAAGCCCCGTAGCAACGAGAATCTTGCTGATCCCCGCCGTTGCCGTTCGCCAGTCATGGTTGTTGATTCCATCGACCACAAGAATCCTCAGCTTGGCCCTGCGTAAGTGAACGTCCTCTAAGTTCGTCAAGGCAAGTGAAGCCGAATACAACGTGAATTGCCGCCTGGAAATCATCATCGAGTGGCTTCTCCCTTACAGGCCCGGCTCCGCGGCTAGGCCGATCCTTGCGAACAGCTATCACCGCGGCGCAGTTGGCCGCGGAGATCTGCGCCAGCTATCCGGCTGCGCAGTGGATGCAGCATCAGATCCGCAAGGCGGCCTGAAACGCTACGTCGCCTAGCTGACCTACAGGCTCAACCGCTGCACCATTGAAGTAGACCTCCGAACCCAACTGCTACGCGCTTGCCGTGCTACCCATACCATCATCCAAAAACAGCGCACCACTTCGCCAGAGTTAGCTTGATATTCATCCATTGAGATTGCATCGCCAAGGCCCGGCTCCCGCATCGAACTGGACAACTCGGCGGTCGAGAGAACTCTGCGCCCCGTCGCTGTGGGCCGCCGCAACTACCTCAGAGCCGCAGGCCTGAGTCCTCACTTTAGCGGTGGAGGCATATAGGTTTTCTCAGACGGTTCATCGACCTGAATAATCCGGTCTCCGGGGACGTTGTTAAGTGTTTGCACGATGCCGCTGGGCCAGTGAATCTCGATGCTCTGCGCGGCGGTGTCCATGCCTAGGCCGAAGTGCGCGCGCGGATCGCTGGAGGAAAGATAGCCACTAGCCGTGCTGACGGTGACCCATTGTGGGCCCTTTGACGTCACGACCTCGATCAAGGCCCCAATGCCATCGCGATTGCTCTTGTGGCCGATCAGCTTCAGTGTGAGCCAGTGATTGCCGGTCGGCGTTTCGTTGTGCAGCACGTGCGCCAGACCGCCGTTGGTGGAAACGACGGCGTCGATGCGCCCGTCGTTATCGATATCGCCGATAGCCATGCCGCGGCCGACCCAGGCTTCATGAAAGATTTCTCCCGATGTCGAGGAGACATCCACGAAGCCCTTGCCTGTATTGCGAGCTAGCAGCATCGGCTCGCGATAGCGCAGCTGCGGAAAGCTCTTCTCGATGGTGTCCAGGTCGTGCCCCTGCGCAATCAGCAGGTCCTTCCATCCGTCGTTGTCGTAATCGAGGAAGCGCAGGCTCCAGCCGGAGTGCATAAACGTCATTGCACCGATGCCCATCGGAAAGCTGGCATCGTTGAAGGTGCCGTCCCGCTCGTTGTAGTAGAGCGCGTAGGCCTGATTGGCCAGGTCCGTCACCACCAGGTCCGGGAACCCATCGTTGTCGTAATCGGCGAAATCGACGCCCATGCCCGCGTACGTTTGCCCTTTGCCATTCACGGCAACCCCGGATTCGAGACCGACTTCCTCGAAGGTTCCATCCGGCTTCTGATGGAAGAGGAACCCGGGCATCGAATCGTTGGCGACATAGATATCCATTCGCCCATCGCGGTCGTAGTCCGCAATAGCTATTCCCAAAGCCTTAGCCGGCTTGTCCAGCCCCAGCTTATGCGATACTTCCGTGAAATGGCCATTGCCATCGTTGTGATACACCAGCATGGGGATGGGCTGGAAAACGTCGGGATGGCAGTAGCCACGATTCTCCTGCGGACCGCACCACATGTCGTCCCAATCCCAGGTGACGTAGCGCAACACCACAAGGTCGAGCAGGCCATCGTTGTCCAGGTCCACCCACGCCGCGCTTGTCGACCAGCCGCTGCCACCGACGCCAGCTGCATCCGTCACGTCGGTAAATGTGCAGTTGCCGTTGTTGTGGTAGAGGCGATTGCCGCCGTAGCCGGTCACATACAGGTCTTCGTAGCCGTCATTGTCGTAGTCGCCCACCGCAACGCCCATACCATAGCCAATGCCCTGCAGTCCGGCCTTCTCGGTGATGTCTTCAAAGCTGCCGTCGCGTTTCTGGTGGTACATCCGGTTCCAGTACTCCGGTCCTGTCTTCCGCGGGATCGTTCCCTTCGCAGTCGGGTCGGTGAAAGACGCGCCGTTGACCAAGAAGATGTCGAGCCGCCCATCGTTGTCGCAGTCAAACAGCGCTACACCGGAGCCCATGGTCTCGATTAGATACTTGCGGGAGGTGTGTGGGGCCTGGTGGAGAAAATGCACTCCCGCCTTCTCCGTGATGTCGACAAAGCGTCCCGGAACCGCCGTTTGCGACGCAGACTGAACCACCGGTTGCGAGCCCGTCGCGGGAGACTGAGCCGGAGCCTCCCAAATCAAGGCGATGCCAAGGCAAAACGCTCCGATCGCCTGTATTGCGGCGCATGACATGACGTCCCGCACTCTATGGGAGAAATTCCGCTTCATTCCATTGGTGCTCCCGATTTGGAATCTCCTGCCCATTATCGCGCTTTACACTTCAGACTGGGTTGCAGTAAGACACGGTCGGGGACGAGCGATAGTGCCCGTAAACTCCCCTGACTGTCGAAGCGAACGTTTGGCTCGTGGCTCATGATATACGACGCACACGAGTGTGTCGAGACTACTCTCTTCCAACACAAGATGAGCCTGAAGGGGGGAGGTATTTGTTTAGCGTGTTGATTCCGCCTCAAGAAAGGTACTTGTTGCGATGCGGCGCGTCGGTACTCTGTGGGCATGGAGTCGCTGGTTGAGGAAAACGCTCGACTACGGCAAGAAGTGGC
>Ga0182014_10003205_pt1 | contig 19836 bp, 15 predicted proteins | sample 612S2DmetaG_FD_120489 | JGI IMG/M metagenome (GOLD analysis project Ga0182014, IMG submission 120489) | Permafrost microbial communities from Stordalen Mire, Sweden - 612S2D metaG | ecosystem: Environmental > Terrestrial > Soil > Wetlands > Permafrost | place: Sweden: Stordalen | collected... | reverse complement strand
TCGCCCCCAAAAGCAGGAAGAAATAGTTGAGCGACACGCCATCATGTGGCGCGGAGACGTAGAAAAGTGTCCAGGCAAAGCCTAAGCTCCAGACAGCCGGGGCCGCCAGCCAGGCAAGCTGCAGTTTCTTGCTTGGGAACTGGGCAATCAGCAGGGACACCACGCCCAGACAATCCGCCACCACCACCTCGTTGCTGTAGGCCGGGAGTTCTCGCAGGCAGAATAGCGCATATCCTCCCGCGCAGAGCGCGGTCAAATGGAGGGTCCACGATTCACGGCCGGAGCGCGCCAGCACGTAATAGATAAAGGCGTAACCGGCCATCCACCCGGCCAGGAAAGGGGGCTGAAAGAACAAGTCCAGGCTGAGATACGGCCCCAGGCTGGTCCACTTCAGCATCCCGGTCATAATGGGATAAAGGTAGTTCTTATCACCGCTGTGGAAGGTCAAAAAGATGAACACAAACCCCAAACCCAAGACCATTCCGTTTGCCGCCCGGACAGCCTTCACTCCGACCGACCGGCAGCACTGGGCCAGTCCAAGCAGACTCAAGACACCAAGGCAAACAAACAGGTAGAACGCGATCGCGGGATGGCTCCACGTCGGCGGCGACGACCCCACTCTCCAGTGAATCTCGCCCAAATGCCTGCCCAGCCCCGCCAGCAAGGCAATCTTGATCGCCGCCAGCGCGAAGAACAGCACCAGAATTCGGGACCACGCCGTCGCCGGCAGTCCCCACAAAACACGGTCCGCCCCGGCTGTAACTGTCTCAGAAACTGGCGCCTCTGTTCCAGAATCGATCACTCCGCTCCCATCCGTTCGCGATGAATCTGGCCTTTGGGCCGGCGTTTTTGCCATATAGCCCCCCTTGTCGCAAACCGCGTGCCCGTTATTGAGTCCTGACAAAGCAAAAGCACTAATCGGCTGAGCCAATTGCAACTCTGCGCTTGAGTTTGAACATTCTGGATCAGGCAACCCGGAGGGTTTGCCAGACGGTAGCCGGAAGTCGCCGAGGGTTTCTTGGGGCGGCGACCTCCGGGCAACGGCGCAGGTGAGGCCCTGCACCCCGGCGGGGTGCCAGACTCGTTGCCGCCGCGCCCGATCGAGTAACTCAATCAAGCTCACCGTCAGTACCGTCTCCTAAACAAGAGGCGATGATCGCCCCCGCCCAATCGCCCTATCCGCTCCTTCCGCGGCCCCATCCAAACCACCGCTGCCTGGCAATCAGGCTTGGTCTCGATGCGATGAGTATCCGCCACCCTGCTGTCTGAGTCAAAGATATTGTTCAAAACGGCTTGAACCACTCATACCCCCGCACTATAAACTACGCCCATGATACTGGCCATGGACGAAGAGGGATTGGCGAGCGCGGGCTCGGACCGGCCATCCCCAGCCCAGCTTAGCCCGCCGGAGACGGAGATCATTGACTTTTGCGTCCAGCTTTCCCGGCTGCTCGGGCACCCGCGGTCAATGGCAGAAACCTACGGATTGCTTTTCGTTTCCAGTCGTCCGCTGGTCATGGACTACCTGATCGAGCGGCTTCAACTCAGCATTCAAGGTCGGCAAAAGAAGACGCGCAAGGTCTTGCCCATGGTAATGAAAATGCTAGGGGGCTAAGCGATAACAAGGCAATTGAAAGAGAATTCCGCCCTCACCCGGGCAAACGGCGGGTAAGGCGGTGGGGCGAGAAAGCCGGCAATGACCGGTGCCACTGACATTATTGGTATGCAGGTCGTAGCGTTAATAGGCGCGAGTCAAATCGCGCTGCGAATTGACGGAGCGGAGCTTTGCCCGCCCATTCCCTTGAGTAGCCGCTGACGGCAGTCGGCGCATTCTCAAGGATGGGGAATTGGTCGCCTATGGCGGCCGCACGGTGCTATGTCAGCCACAACCTTACCGTGGCCGCTCGTGTGTGCGAGCGCGCCCTTGACCTGGAAAACGGAGTCAGAATCGCTCAAGGTCCTGTCAAACAGGTGGTGGAAAAGTATGTTAATTGCTGACTCGTTATGAAAGTCGTCATTCTCTGCGGTGGCAAAGGCACCCGGTTGCGCGAGGAAACGGAGTTTCGCCCCAAGCCGATGTTGCCCATCGGCAACCGCCCCATCCTCTGGCATATCATGAAAACCTACGCCCACCACGGGCATAAGGATTTCATTCTCTGCCTGGGCTATAAGGGCGAAATGATCAAGGACTACTTCCGCAACTACCTCTGGAACACCTGCGACGTCACCCTCACGCTTGGCCGGCAACCCGCCACCGCCTTCCAGAATCGCCACCAGGAGGAAGACTGGCGCGTGACCCTGGCTGACACCGGGGAGAACTCCATGACCGGCTTCCGGGTTCGGTTGGTCGAGAAGTACCTCGGCGCTGACACCGAATTCCTCCTGACCTATGGGGATGGGGTGGGAGACATCAACATCGCGGCCAGTATCGACCAGCACCGCCAAAGCGGTGCCGTGTGCACCATCACGGCAGTTCACCCCCCCGGACGTTTTGGTGAACTGACGACCGATCCCAATGGCGCGGTCCTCGGCTTTAATGAGAAACCGCAGACGGAGGGGGGGCTGATTAACGGAGGTTTTATGGTCTGCAGTCGCAGCCTATTCCAATACTTGCCCGATGATCCGCAGATGATGCTGGAGCAAACGCCCCTGAAGACCCTGGCGGCGGAAGGCGGTCTGGGCGCGTACCTGCACCGGGGCTTCTGGCAACCCATGGATACGATGCAGGAGTTTAGCCTCCTGAACCAGCTTTGGAACGAAGGTAAGGCACCCTGGCAGGTGTGGAAGTAGATCGGATCACAGGGCCCACTGGGCATATTATGCGCATCCTCCTGACTGGAAACCTCGGTTACGTCGGCCCGGTTGTGGCCGCCCACCTCCGGACCGCCATCCCGGCCGCCTGGCTGGTGGGACTGGACGTCGGGTTCTTCGCCAACTGTCTCACCACCCCGCTCGCCAGTCCGGAGCGCCACTTGGACTGTCATTACTTTGCCGACGTCCGGCGCGTCCCCGACGACCTCCTCCGGGGCATCGACGCGGTCATTCACCTGGCGGCGATCTCCAACGACCCGATGGGCAACACGTTTGAGAACGTGACGATGGATGTGAACTCAGCCGCCAGCCTCGCCCTTGCGCGCAAGGCCAGGGCAGCGGGCGCCCGGGCGTTTGCTTACGCCTCGAGTTGCAGTGTGTACGGTTTCGCCGAGGACGGCGCCCGCAATGAGGACTCCAGCCTGAACCCGCTGACGGCCTACGCGCGTTCGAAGGTGGCGACCGAGGAAGGATTGAAGGCCATTGCTGGCCCGGATTTCCTCGTGACGTGCCTGCGTTTTGCGACGGCCTGTGGCTTCAGCCCGCGCCTGCGCCTCGACCTCGTGCTGAATGACTTCGTGGCCAGCGCGCTGGCGCTGAAGCGCATCGACATACTCAGTGACGGCACTCCCTGGCGGCCGCTCATCAACGTCAGCGACATGGCCCGTGCCCTCGAATGGGCGCTCACCCGCAGCCGCGCCGCGGGCGGAGACTATCTCATCGTTAACGCCGGCTCGAGCCGCTGGAATTACCAGGTCCGTGACCTCGCCCGGGCCGTCCAGCGCGTCATGCCCGACGTCCAGGTCAACATCAATCCCAACGCCCAGCCGGACAAGCGTTCCTACCGCGTGGATTTTGCCCGGTTCGAGCGCCTCGCTCCCAGCCACCAGCCCGTGCGGGAATTGGAGGAGAGCATCCGCGAAATCAAAACCGGACTCGAAAACGTGGGATTCGCCGACCCCGATTTCCGCAACTCACGGCTCATCCGTCTCAAAGTGCTCTCGGCGCTGAGGGCTGATGGCCTCCTGACGGAGGACCTTTACTGGAAATGATCTGACCCAAGACATGAGCGACATTCCCCACGATCCCGCCGCGCTGCGGGCCGAAATCCTGCAGCTCACCCGCGCCTACTCCCGCCTTGCCCACGGCCACAACCGCCCCGGCTACGCGCTCGACCCGCTGCGCCCGCCCTTCACTGCCGGCGCTTCCAGCGTCCCCTACGCCGGCCGCGTGTTCACCGAGGACGAAGTTGAAGCAGCGGTTGCCGCCACCCTGGATTTCTGGCTGACCCTGGGTAAAGAAGGCGAGGCCTTCGAGAAGCAACTGGCCGAGTTCCTGGGGGTGAAATCCAGCGTGCTCGTCAACTCGGGCTCCTCGGCGAATCTGCTCGCCGTCTCGGCCCTTTCCAGCCCGCGCCTGGGCAACCGCCGCGTCCGGCCTGGCGACGAAATCATCACCGTCGCTGCCGGCTTTCCGACGACCGTTGCGCCCATCATTCAGAATGGCTTCGTGCCCGTCTTCATCGACAACGACCCAGTTACGCTCAACGCGAAGGTCGAGGAGCTCGAGGACGCTTATGCCGAGGGCAAGACCAAAGCCGTTTTCTTCGCCCACACGCTGGGGAATCCGTTTGACCTCGGCGCCGTCACGGATTTCTGCCGCCGGCATGACCTGTGGCTGATTGAAGACAACTGCGACTCCCTCGGCAGCTCCTATTCCCTGCCCGTGGACCAGGCCCGCGAGTTCGGCCTCGAGCACCTGCTCAAGACCGCCGCGAGCGGAATTCACCCCCTGATCCGCTTCGAGACCGTTGCCGCCCCCCATCTTCCCTCTTCCCTCTGCCAACTTCTAACCGCACCCACCGGCACCTTTGGCGAATTCTCCACGCAATCCTTTTACCCGCCCCATCACCTCACCCTCGGCGAAGGCGGCGCGGTCAACGTGGCGAGTCTCAAGCTGCGGACCGTCATCGAGAGCTTCCGCGACTGGGGCCGCGACTGCTGGTGTGCCAGCGGCAAGGACAACACGTGCGGCAAGCGTTTCGACTGGCAGCTCGGCCAATTGCCCAACGGCTACGACCACAAGTTCACCTATTCGCACCTGGGCTACAATCTCAAGCCTCTCGACATCCAGGCGGCCATCGGCCTGGAGCAGCTCAAAAAGCTGCCGCGCTTCATCCAGGCCCGCATCGATAACTGGAACTACCTGCGTGCCGGCCTGGCGGACCTCGAAGAGTTCTTCGACTTCATGCTCCCCACCCATGCCACGCGTTGGAACCGGCCGAGCCTAGAGGTCAGAGGCCAAAAGTCAGAAGACAGTTCTCCCTCGTCCCGTCCTCCGATCTTCCATCTCCCATCTCCCATCTCCGAATTCACCTGGGCTTCCACCGCCCATCGCGTCGTTGCTTCATGGTTCGGGTTCATGCTTCGCGTCAAACCGGGAAGCCCATTCTCGAAGTTTCAATTGGCTCGCCACCTCGACGAGAAGAAGATCGGCAATCGGATGCTTTTTGGCGGCAACCTCGTCCGCCAGCCTGTGTTGGTCCAGTTGGCCAAGGACCGGCCCGGGGCCTTCCGCGTGGTCGGCGATCTCCCCGGGGCCGACGCCATCATGAATCAGGCCTTGTTCATCGCCGCCTACCCTGGTCTGACCCCGGAGATGCTCGACTACATGATCGAGACCGTAACCCAGTTTGTCCGGTCGAAATGACCCCGCCGCTTTCAGTTTTTCAGCTTTTGTATGAAGTGGTCCCGCAGTCCGTGGTCGCGTAGTCAGTGGTCCCGTAGTCTCTTTTTCTGCTTTCTGATTACTGATTACTGACCTCTGCCCTCTGACCTCTGCCCTCTGATCTCTGATCTCTGATGTCAGCCCTCCCTCTTCCCCCCTCCGACCTCGACTACATCCTGACCCACACCCAGGGCCTGTGGGAGGAACTGCGCGGCCAGCGCCTCTTCCTCACTGGTGGCACCGGCTTCTTTGGCTGCTGGCTCCTGGAAAGCTTTGCCCATGCGAACGACAAACTGGCTTTGAACGCCTCCGCCGTGGTGCTGACACGAAGACCTGAGGCCTTCGCGGCGAAGGCCCCCCACCTGGCCGCCCGTGCAGACCTGAGGTTTGTTCATGGCGATGTGCGGGATTTTGAGTTCCCGGAGGGCAACTTCTCCTACGTGATCCACGCCGGAACCACCTCCAGCGCCCCGGTCGAACCGGGGGAGATGTTCGCCACGATTCTGGACGGCACCCGCCGGGTGCTGGAATTCGCGGCAGCCCACGGCGCGCGCAAACTGCTCTTTGTCAGTTCCGGCGCCGTCTATGGCCGCCAACCCTCCGGCCTGGCGCACGTGCTCGAGGATTATTCCGGCGCGCCCGATCCGCTCGACCCGGCCTCAGCCTATGGCGAGGGGAAACGCGCGGCCGAACTCCTCTGTGCCCTCGCAAGCGGCAAGCATGGACTCGAAGCGAAGATCGCCCGCTGCTTTGCGTTCGTCGGGCCTCACCTGCCCCTGGACGCGCACTTCGCCATCGGCAACTTCATCCGCGACGCCCTGCGCGGTGGCCCAATCCAGGTAAGAGGCGACGGCACCCCGCTTCGTTCTTACCTTTACGCCGCCGACCTCGCCGTCTGGCTCTGGACGATTCTGTTTCGGGGGCACCCAGCCCAGGCCTACAACGTCGGCTCGGAGGCAGATGTGACCATCGCAGAAGTGGCGCAGGCCGTTCGCGACGGTTTCACTCCGCCGCCTTCGATTCAGATCGCGCAAGCGTCATCTCCAGCGCACCCAGCCTCCCGGTATGTACCGGCCACCCACAAGGCCCAGACCGAACTGGGTCTGTGTGAAACAATGGATTTGAGCGAGGCCATCCGGCGTACTGTTTCATGGCATCGCCAGAATCCCAGCCATTGAGCGTGCTCCCTGAATCCCGGGAAGCAGCCTCGTTGCTGACACGCAAGTATATTCGGAAAATCACCGTGTCCTCGGAAACTGCCTATGCCTTGTTGGCGCGAACCCTTCAGGGAGTAATGATGCTGGCAGCCGGCGCGGCTGTTGTTTGCTGCCTGTCACTCGACCAACAGGGATATTTCTTCTCCTTCATGAGCTTTGGCGCTCTCCTGCAAATGGGTGACTTCGGCCTTTGCTATGCCGTCTTGAACAATGCGAACCATCTGTCGGCAATCGGCCAGGGATCGCGGTTGGCCGGACTGTTCTCCCGGGCAATTCGCCTGAATTGCGGGACCTCGTTGCTTTTTGCGGTTGCGGTTGGTTTGACCGGATTCCAAATATTCAGTGCCGGGCGCAATGCGTCAGAACTCACCCGGCTCGTCTGGTTCTATCCTTGGATTTCTTTCGTCTGTGCGTTGTTCCTGGCGCAATTAACAGCGCCTGGAATTTCCTTTATCGAGGGCGGCATCTCAGTAGTGGCCGCCTGGCGATTCCGGTTTCTTCAGGAACTGTTGTCCGGCCCCGTTCTTATTCTCCTCTTTTCCTATGGATTCGGGTTATGGAGTTTGGTGCTCTTTTGGCTTTCTCGTTTCGTGGTATCGGCCACCTGGCTCTGGATGACCAAGCCTCACTTGGGTGCTGCCACGGCATTTACCTGGAGGGAATGGCACACCGAGGTGTGGCCTTTCCAATGGAAAATGGGCCTCAGCGCGCTAAGCGGGTTTCTCGTATTCCAGGCCATAAATCCGATTGTTCTGGCCGAGCAGGGGCTTAAAGCCGCCGGACAATTTGGATTCTCATTGGCCATCATGAACATGGTCTTAATGGTGACCACCGTTTGGCCGATTAGCAAAGCGGCACATTATGCAAACCTGCTCAGTACCAGGCAGTTTCAGAAGCTCCGACACAGTTTCCGGGAGGTGACCATACTTTCCACCCTGTTCGCCTTCTGCTCGGCCCTGGGAATATCTATGATATTATGGTGGCTTACCTATATTCGCCTGCCCTATGTTGACCGGCTCGCCGACTGGTTTACCACCACCGCATTGCTGGCCGCTGGGGTCTTGCATCATATCGTCTGTTGCTTCGCGGTATTGCTCCGAGCAGAAAGGCGCGAACCGCTGCTGTGGGTTAGCGTCATTGGCGGGACGCTTACCCTTCCGGTTTTGTGGATCCCCGCTCACTTCGGCAAACCGCAGACCATCGCTGCCACCAACCTTTGTTGCACTTTCGCCGGCCTGCTGCTGGTCTATTTCATCTATCGACGCCGGGTTGCGCTTTGGAAAACAGGTATCGAACTGTCTGTTGAATCGTGTCCATGACTGATTTATCCAGCCGGGTACCTCGCTTGACGATTGTCATTCCAACGCTCAATCGTGCCTATTGCGTCGGACGCGCGGTCGAGAGCGCGTTGTCCCAGACTTTCCCCGACCTCGAGATCATCGTCTCCAACAACGGCTCAACGGATGCTACCCGCGAAGTGCTTGAGAAATACCGCGATTCGCGCTTGAGGATGTTTCATCGGGACGAAACGATTCCAGCCGAGGCGCATTGGAACTCTCTTCTCCCGGAGGTGAAGGGGGAATTTGTCCTTTGCCTTTCGGACGACGATTATCTGGAACCGGAATTTGCCCGTCGAATCATCGAGCTGTTTGACCGATCCCCCGATCTGTCTTTTGCCTACAGCCGGTGCTGGTGGCACTACTCAGACGTGCTGGTTCCGAGTTTGCCAGGCCCGGAGATCGAAAGCGGCCCCGAGTTTATCAAAGCATACCTGGCAGGAAAGCGAGCCATCTGCTGGTGTGGTTGTGTAATCCGAACCAGCGACTTGAGAGCGATTGGACCGGTTCCGGAGGGTAGGATCTTCGGCGATGTGTTTTACTGGTCAAAACTAGCCTTCAAAGGCAAGGTCGGATGCGTTTCCGATCTTTTGTCTCACTACCTTTTTATGGGGGACAACCTGTCCAGTGCCGTGCCGGTTCTGACCTGGGCTCAAGAAACGAAGAGGTTTCTGGATGAAATGGCGGCTGCCTGCATCGCCCATGAACGAGCGGATGAAAGCACGGCTCGTTGTTTGTTGGCTGACGGATCACGCTACCTCGCGAGATCAACTGCCAACCAGTTCATCTGGTGTGCCATCCGCGGCGCCAGGAATGCCGACCTGCTGCGCGCCTTGTGGAAGGGGATGCACTATCTCGCGGGCGATCCCAAAGTGTGGCCTAGAGTCCTGGTGGCCATTGTCCTGCCGCCGAAATGGCAGAGAAAACTGATTCTGGCGGCGGCCAGGCGGCGGGCGCGGGCGTGTCAGGAAATGAAAGTCCCTCCCAGCCATTGAGCGCGCTCCCTCAATCGCAGGCAGCAGCCAGGAAAGTTTCGGCGCGCGGCTGTCCCGTCTGCGCCGCGACCGCATGTGAGGTGTTGCTCTCGCAACGGTTTGTCCTGCCCCAAGGCCATCCGTTGGCTGCGGGTTACGACGTGGTTTGTTGTGAACAGTGCGGTTTTGTCTTTGCCGATACCACGGTCAACCAGCGGGACTACGATGCGTTTTACGCCCGGTTCTCCAAATACGAAGACAACACAACTGCGACCGGCGGTGGCGGTTCGCCGGAGGATGCGCAGCGGCTGCAAGAGACGGCTAGCTGTCTGGCTGAAGCCCTGCCGGACCGAAGCGCGCGACTGCTGGACATCGGCTGCGCCAATGGCGGTTTGCTCAAGGCCCTCCGGGATTTGGGCTATATCAACCTCACCGGAATTGACCCCTCACCGGTGTGTGTCGAAACCACCCGCCAACTTTGCCGGTGCGATGTTTTCGTGGGCTTCCTGTCGTCTCTGCCCGCTGGCATCGGTGAGTTTGATGGGGTGATCCTGAGCCACGTGCTCGAACACGTGCATGATGTGCAAGAGGCAATGCTGAGTCTGCGGCAACTCATCGCTTCCGGGGGCACCGCCTACATAGAAGTTCCCGATGCCTCACGCTATACTGCTTATTACGTGTCACCGTTCCACTATTTCGACACCGAGCACATCAATCATTTCTCACAAGCTGCTCTTGAAAATCTTTTTACCCAGCACGGTTTAATCGTGTGGAAGAGAGGCGTCAAAACGACGGCCTTGACAGCCGAAATTGTCTACCCAGCCGTCTACGCGTTCACCAAAATTCGTCGTGAGACGGCTCCTGGAGTTCTTGCTGACCGAAATCTTCGCCAGAGCATCGTGGAGTACATCGAGCGGTCTCGCTCAGACGTTTTATGTGCCCTCCCTGCAGACATTGTTGAGAAAAGGACACCGGTTATTGTTTGGGGCGTTGGGTGCTCAACAACGCGCCTTTTAGCGCACTCGAAGCTTGGAGAGGCAAATATCGTAGCTTTTGTGGACAATAACCCGAAGTTCTGGGGCAGCAGCCTTCTGGGTAAACCCATTCTTTGCCCTTCAGAGCTCCGGGGCAGGGATGAACATGTCGTCGTGACATCCAAACTCTACGGCAAAGAGATTACCGCTCAATTACAATCGGAATTACTAATAGACCCTGCAAGGATCGTGCTGACATTTATACACGCAATTGCGGAACCACGAAATCCGGCCGTAGTGAAAACGTAATTCCTTTCGTCGGACCTGCGTCCATCGGCGTGTCAATCGTATGTCACTCCACGACCTGGAAATCGCGCGCGGCATCCGCGACCAACAGTAGCTGAGCAACTCCATCCTCCTCCTCGATAGCAGAAATGTCCCAATCTGTCATCTGCAATTTGTTCAAGGAACTTGATCGGTATCGATCTCGTGCTCTACGCGCTTCCCACTGCTTGATTCCTACCAATTCTTGCCCCTATGCGCGTGGCTGATTTTATCTTCCGCACTCTGGCGGATCGCGGTGTGCGGCATGTCTTCATGGTGTCCGGCGGCGGGGCCATGCACCTGAACGACGCCTTGGGCCGGGAATCCCGCCTGGGCTACGTCTGCAACCACCACGAGCAGGCCAGCGCAATGGCGGCCGAGGGCTACGCCCGCGTGACCAACCAGGTCGGCGTGGCCTGCGTCACCAGCGGCCCCGGCGGCATCAACGCGGTCAACGGCGTGTTTGGCGCGTGGACGGACTCGATCCCCCTGCTGGTCGTCTCCGGGCAGATGAAGTGCGCAACAGTCCTGCGCACCCAGGGTCTGCTGGGCAAACTCCGCCAGTTGGGCGACCAGGAGGTGGACATCGTGCAGATGGTCGAGGGCATCACCAAGTATGCGCGGATGATCACTGAGCCGCCCTCCATCCGTTACCATCTCGAACGGGCACTCTTCCTGGCCACGCACGCACGCCCCGGGCCCGTCTGGCTGGATGTGCCCGTGGATGTGCAGGCGGCCGAGGTCAATCCGGACACCATGCCCGCCTATGACCCCGCCGAAGATGCCATCGTTTGGGACGAAGCCCGCCTGCGAAAACAGGCCGCCGAGGTCGCCCGTCGCCTGCGCGCCGCCGCGCGGCCGGTCCTCCTGGGCGGCACCGGCGTGCGCCTGGCGGGCGCCATCCCGGAATTCCGCGCCGTGGCGGAGCGGTTGCAGGTGCCCATCACCACCGCTTGGACGCATGACCTCGTACCGTCGGACCATCCGCTCTTCTGCGGGCGCCAGGGGACGATCGGCACCCGCGCCGGCAACTTCGTTGTCCAGAACGCTGATTTCCTGCTGATCGTGGGTAGCCGCATGTGCATCCGGCAGATCAGCTACAACTGGCCCAGCTTCGCTCGGCACGCCTTCACGGTGCAGGTGGATGTAGATGCGGCCGAGCTGGCCAAGCCCACCTTCCGCGCGCAGATGCCGGTCCATGCGGATGCACGGGATTTCCTGCGCCTCCTGCTGACAGCACTGGAAAGGGAGGCTGCCCCCACCGCCGGGCAGCGCGCCTGGTTGCAGTGGTGCCAGGAACGCCAGCGCGCCCTGCCAACGGTGCTCCCGCACCACCGGCAGGCCGCGCCGGGCACCATCAACCCGTATCACTTTGTCGAACTGCTGTTTGCCGCCGCCCGCCCCGCTGCCATTTTCGTCTGCGGGGATGCGACCGCGTGCATTACCCCGTTCCAAGCTGGGGCGCTCAAGGAAGGACAACGGTTGTTCAGCAATAGCGGCTGCGCCTCTATGGGCTACGACCTGCCAGCGGCCATCGGGGCCGCTCTCGCCGCTCCGGACCGGCCTGTGATTTGTCTGGCGGGCGATGGCAGCCTCCAGATGAACGTGCAGGAAATGGCCACCGTGGCCCATCACCGGCTCGGCATCAAACTCTTCGTTCTGAACAACGGCGGCTACCTCTCCATCCGCAGCACCCAGAACAACTTCTTCAAGCTCTTGGTCGGGGAAGGCCCGCAGAGCGGCGTCAGCTTCCCCGACTACGCGGCCTTGGCCCGCGCCTACGGCCTGCCCGCCACAACGCTGGACCTGGCGCGGCCGGCCGAACACCTCGCCGACCTGCTGGCCCGCCTGGGACCGGAAGTCGTGGTGGTGGAACTGGACCGCGCGCAAGGCTTCGAGCCCAAGCTCAGTTCCAAGCGCATGCCCGATGGGCGCATGGTCACCGCGCCCCTGGAAGACATGGCTCCATTCCTGGAGCGCGATGAGTTTGCCCGGCACATGATCGTGCCCATCTCCGAATGAGCCTGCGCCTGCCCCAAACCATCAAAAAACCGTGGCCTTCCCCGGCGTGCCGGAGACGCTCGCGGAACTGAAGCGCTTGGGGATGCGGTGCTTTGGGGGTAGCCAGTAAGAATGGTCGGCCCAGCCGGCCCCGACAACAATGAAACTATGAACCTCGACATATTTGAAGATCTGTTCGTGCTGGAGCTGGCCAACAACCACTGGGGGAAACTGGACCGCGGTTTGAAGATCATCTCCGAGTTTGCCAAGGTCGTCCGTTTCAACAACGTCCGGGCTGCGATCAAATTCCAGTTCCGCGACGTGGACACCTTTATTCATAAGGATTTCCGGTCTCGCACCGATATTCGCTATATCAAGAAAACGCTCGACACGCACCTGCCCAACGAGGCCTTTGCCACGATGGTGGCCGCGGTGCGGCGTTCCGGCGTGATGTCGATGGCGACGCCCTTCGACCAGAAGTCCGTGGAGCTGTGTGTCGAGCTGGGACTGCCGCTGATCAAGCTGGCGAGTTCGGACGTGAACGACTGGCCGCTGATCGAGCGCATTGCCCGGACCCACAAGCCCGTCATTTGCTCGACCGGAGGCACGTCACAGAAGGACCTGGATGACCTGGTGACCTTCTTCGACCACCGCAACATCCCCCTGGCCATCAACCACTGCGTCTCCCTGTATCCTTCGGAAGACTCGGCCCTGGAACTTAACCAGATTGACTTCCTCAAGCACCGCTATCCGAACCATACCATCGGGTTCTCCACCCACGAACACACATGTTGGGAAGCCTCGATGCACATCGCCTACGCCAAGGGCGCCCGGACCTTTGAGAGACATATTGACATTGACGACGGCACAGTGCCCGTAGCGCCCTATTGCTCACTCCCGGCCCAGATTGATACCTGGTTCAAAGCCTTTCATAAAGCCAAGGAAATGTGCGGCGCGAGCGGCGAATCCAAGCGGCAGCCGCGCGAAGCGGAGATCCAATACCTCGACGGCCTGGTCTGCGGCGTTTATGCCCGGCGGGACCTGCCCGCCGGCCATAGCTTCGAGTATGAGAGTATTGAGGATGATGTCTATCTGGCGATTCCGCTCCAAAAGGGGCAGATTTCCTGCCGGGAATTGATGTCCGGCGAGGTGCTCACGCGCGCGCTCGCCGCCGATGCTCCCGTGATGATTGACAATATTGAGAGCGCCTACGCTTACAACGAAGAATTGAAGCAGCACATCTACCGCCGTGGTATCTGAGCAACACAGGGAGCTGCAGGCCCCTTGCTCAGGCCTGCAACCAACTTGATTCACGAGATGAAAACAATCAGCCTGGTTAGTGGCACCTACAACGAGGTGGAGAACGTCGAGGAACTGCTCCGGCGGGCCTGGGCAGCGGTCGAGCCGTTCCGCGGGAAATACGAGTTCGAGTATGTCTTCATCGACAACGACTCGACGGACGGGACCCAGGACCTGCTGCGGAAACTCGCGGCGGCGGACCCGCGCCTCAAGGTGATCTTGAATGTGCGTAACTTCGGTCATGTGCGCTCGCCCTGCCACGGCATGTTACAGGCGCGCGGTGAGGCCGTCCTCCTTCTGGCGTCAGACCTGCAAGACCCGCCCGAGCTGATCCCGCAGTTCATCGAGAAATGGGAACAAGGTTTCAAACTGGCCCTGGGCGTAAAGAACCAGAGCGAGGAATCGCCGTTCCTCTTCCTCGTCCGCAAGGCCTACTACGAACTCGTGTCGCGCCTGAGCCAGGTGAACTTGATCAAGAACGCGACGGGCTTCGGGCTGTATGACCGGCAGGTGATCGAGCTGCTCAAGGGCATTGAAGATCCGTATCCCTACGTGCGCGGCATCATCTGCGATTTCGGGTTTCCGATCGCGCAGATCCCGTTCGTGCAGCCCCTGCGCAAGCGCGGCTTCACCAAGAACAACCTCTACACCCTTTACGACATGGCGATGCTCGGGATCACGAGCTTCTCCAAGATCCCGTTGCGGCTGGCGGCTATGCTGGGATTTGGCGCTTCGATCTTGAGCTTCCTGGCCGGCATGGCCTACCTGGTTTACAAGTTGATATTCTGGTATAGGTTCACCCTCGGAATCGCCCCGGTTGTGGTCGGCGTCTTTTTCCTCGGCTCGGTCCAGCTCTTCTTCATCGGCATTCTCGGCGAGTACATTGGAGCGATCCACACTCGCATCCACAAACGTCCGCTGGTGGTAGAAAAAGAGCGCATCAACTTCGCCTCCCCCACATCCCCCGCCGCCATTTCGCCTGGCGATGCAATCGCCACTGTCCTTCGGCCTCCGCAGTGACACGACAAACACACGAGAGATGAAAATACGAAGGGCAGACGCCTTCGCTTTTATCAAACTAGGACCTGCACCCCGGCGGGGGGCAGGCCGTACCGTCCCCCCGTGGTTGGGTCTGGCACCCCTGTCCGGGGTGCGGGAGCATCCGACGCGCTTTTCCGGTGGTCGTTCCCCCCTCGCCCTGAACGACGACCGGCTACCCTCTGGCAACCCTCCGGGTTGGCCCTCATTTCAGCCGGCAGGATATCCGCACTCCAGGAAGTGGTGGGAAAGCTCCCCGCGAGTGTGGGCATTCATGAGCAGTCAACCTGAAGGGTTGCCAGACGGTAGCCGGAAGTCGCCGAGGGGTTCTTGGGGCGGCGACTTCCGGGCCACGGCGCAGAATAGGGCCTGCACCCCGGCGGGGTGCCAGACCGTTACTGCCAAGCCCGGTCGAGCAACTCGATCAAGCTCGTCGCTAATACCATCTTCTAAACAGGAAGCGATGGTCGCCCCCGCCCATTCGTCCGATCCGCTCCTTCCGCGGCCCCATCCAGACCACCGCTGCCTGGCAATCGGGCTTCGTCTCGATCCGGTGAGTCCCCACCGTCAGTTCAACCGGGCGCTTTGACAACGGCACCCCGTCCAGCGTTCCAATGAGGCTCCCTTCCACCACCGGCGCCATTAATCCCGCCATACCGTCTGGGTAGGTCCCGGCAAGATCTGATCCCTCGAGCGAAGAGACGCGGTAGCGTCCGGCGTGGACCACGTCAAAAGTGCCCCCTCCCGCCGGCAGCACCTTCCCCAATACCCAGAAATCGTCATTAAGAGAGACGTAGTGCTCCCGGATGAACGCCTGATCTTCTTCCGGCAGCCGGTCCGTGCGGTAGTTGGGGATAACCACCGCCGCGGGCCGCGCGGCCAGCATGTCCCGCACCTGAAGTCCCCGTTCTTCCGCCAGGCTCCGGCGATTTCCCTCAGGGAGCAGCCAGCAAAAGTCAGTGCTGGGCCGAGTGGGCACCAGCCCGATCCCGTCATAAACCTGATCTCTTGCCGGGTCGGTCAATTCCTCTGCCAGGCCCATCCGCGCTTCCTGGTCATAGTTCGTCCAACGCAGGTGCCGCCGCGTGGCCACACCGAAGGGCACGAAGTGTGCAAACACCAGAAGGGCGACTAACACCGGACGCAGACTGAGCTGCTCCCCGACCCTCCCGAGCCCTGCCCCCGAAGTCTTCACCTTGCCTATGAATCTGGGTCCCACAGAGAGCTGCCGACGATTCCCCCTCTCCCCTTCCGAAGGGGAGAGGGTCGGGGTGAGGGGTCCGTCTTTGGCTGGGGGCTCAGGGGCAGGAAACGCCTCAAATGGTTGGGGCCTCCTCTCCCCTGCCCTCTCCTCCATCTCATGGAGGAGAGGGAGTCCCGACTCCGGTATTTCGGCGGCAGTGTCAAGATGCGCGCGCGGGCCCCAGACTTCTTCAATGACTCCCGACCCATATCGGAAGGCAAGCAAGAACCCGTAAGGAACCAAAAGCAGCAGGTTGTAGGGCTCGGGCGCTGGATTGAGCAATAGAACCACCAGCGCGCCCAGAAACAGCAGAGCCTCCGGCAAACTGCCGTCCCACGTCAAAGCCGCCTTTCCACGCCGCCGCAGGTCCACCGCCACTGCGACCAGGGCCGCAGTCAGAAACGCCAGCAGCAGTGGCGTTTGACCTAGGAGCCGTCTCAAGGCTTCCCCGAGTCCAGATCGATCCCCCCCGCTGAAATCCCCCAGCACCCTTCTCACTTCCGCCATATACACATCCCACAACCCTGCTGCTCCGTAAGCCACGCGGATGATCGCAAACATGCCGAGCGCGCCGGCTGCCCAGGCCAGGACCAGCATCCAGCGGCGCGCTCGTTGACCCGGTGGCGGGAAGGCCAGAATCGCCGCCGAAATGGGCAGCGTAAAGGCCGCGGCCTCGAACGCAACGAACTGGAGTCCCGCCGCGAGTGCGCCCGCAATAAAAAAAGGCTGCAAGCCTTTGGGCCGAACCCGCACCACGCACCACATCAGCAACACCCCACACAGCAGCAGGTTGTCCGGGCGTATCTCGAATCCGAAATCCCACAGGGGCGCCAGCGTGGCGGCCCCGACCAGCGCAATCAGGCCCCGGCGCGAAAAGAGTCGTTCCCCGGTGGCCAGCGCCATGAGAACGACGTTCAGCCAGAAGATCTCCAGCATTACGAAGCGCGCAGGCACAAAGATATCAACCGACCGCGTTGCGCCGCGCGCCAGCCAGCCAAGCACCCCCGTTTGGAATAGCCCGGCTTCGGCATAGAATGCCTTCGTCTGGCCGGTGGCAATGATTCTGGCCATCGAGACATTCTGGCATTCGTCCGCGTGATAAATGCGCACCCCCGCCAGCCGATGCGAAAACCAAATCAGCCCGGCCAGGCTGGCGAGAAGCATCAAAGTTAGTGCGCGCTTCATGGTGCCGGCTAATACCAATTGACAAATAGCAACCGATGGTCCCTTTCGCTCAACCGGCCAACCCGATCGAGCCTGGGTCCCACCCACACCACCGCCGGCTGGCAACCGGGTTTGCATTCGAGCCTGTGCTCTCCCACCGTGAGTTCCACGGGACCCCCTGTCAATGGCGCCCCATCCAAAGTCGCCGTGAAACTCCCCGCTTCCAAGCGGGCAGGGTTTTGCGCCCCACTCACGCGGCATGACTCCGCCAGGTCCGATTCCTGGAGCGAAGAAATGCGATAGCGTCCCGGGTGAAAGACCTGGAAAGTGCCTCCACCCGCGGGAAGCACCTTACCCAGGACCCGAAAGTCATCCGCAAGAGCAACGTATCTTTTACGAAGGGCGTCTTGATCGGCCGCCGGAAGCCAGTCGGTGCGATAATTGGGGATGAACACGGACGCAGGCTTCGCGGCCAGCATATCGCGCACCTGAGGTCCGGGGCCCTTGATCAAGCTCTCGAAAGTAAGACTGTGGAGTTGCGACCGGGGGCCGATGGTCGGCCGCGTGGGGACCAATCTGACCCCGTCGAAGACCGGGTCATTCGTGGGGTCGGTCAGATCTTCAGCAAGGCGCATCAGGCGCGTCTGCCGCGAATTCGACCAATTCCAATGTCTTTGCGTGGCGATGCAGAATGGCACCAAGTGAACAAAAACCAGGACGGCCCCAGCAACTGGGAGCAGAGCGGGGTTATCCCGCACCTCCCTGAAAAGCACGGACGCATGCCGGTAGGCCAACAGGAAAGCATAAGGGACCAAATGCAGGAGGTTGTAAGGAAAAGGCGTTGGATTGGCGATCAGGGCGGCGAAGGCGACACCGAGAAGCAATACCTCGGGCAGGCTTCCGTCCCAAGTCAAAGCGGATCTTCCATACCGGCGAAGCTCCACGGCCAAAGCCACGAGCGCAGACGCCACCAGCGTCAGCAGCAGCGGGGTTTGACTGAGGAGCCGGCCCAAAGCGATCCCCGGCCCGAACCGATTGCCGCTGGTGGCCAAGCTCGAAACCCATTGAACGCCTTTGCGCTGGGCATCCCACTGTCCCGATCCATGATAAGCACCAGAGACCAAGCGGAGGGCCAAGAACATTCCCAAGGCACCAACGGCCCAGAACAGGGCCAGCCTCCATCGCGGAGCTTTGTGGCCGCCCGGAGGAAAAACCAGAATCGCCAGCGTAAGGGGAACTACATAAGCGAAAGCCTTGTAGGCGGTGAACTGCATTGCGACTGCGAGCGCTCCGGTGACCAAATAGGAGAGCGGCCCTTTTGGACCGACCCGCATGAGACACCAGGTGAGCAACAGCCCCGTCAGCAGCAGGTTGTCATGCCGGATTTCGAATCCGTAGTCCCAAAGGGGGGCCAAGGTGGCTGCCGCAAGAAGCGCGACTAACCCCGGGCGGGAAAGCAGTCGTTCGCCAGTGGCGACGGCGATTAGAACGAGGTTGAGCCAGAAAATCGTCACCATAACCAACCGAGCCCTCATGAAAGAATCCCCCGCCCGTGTGGCACCGCGAATCGCCCACGCAAGCGAGAAGTGGAGCGAGTCCATCCTGCCCGAATACGTCTTTGCCTGACCCGTTGCCAGAATCCTCGCAATGCTGTGCTCTTCACATTCGTCCACCTGGTAGATACGCGTGATGGCCAGATGGACGGACAATCCCAACAACACGGCCAGGCTGCCCAGGAGAATCCCGAGGGAGGCACGTTTCATACTGGATCGCTTGCTTGGTGAGGCAACCTTCGAGTTGCAGGCACAGGCAAGTGCGAGCGCACCAGAAAGTGTTCACGCCAGCCAGGCCACCATATCTGTGGATGCGAGTACGGCTCGCTGATGCAACCCGACGCAACGCGCGAGACAGCTTGACCGGGTCTGGATCGAATGTGCATGACCATTCCTGATGCCCTAGACAGCATGTTTTGTCACGCCCAAAACAACAAACACCAGAGCATTTCAGGGCCGCATCAAGCTCGGCACCAGGGTAGGGCAGTCCCCTCCACGCGGCTAGCCCGGGTTAGTCCGCTGACGGCAACAAAGCGGTTGGGGTAGATAACACCATTTCGGGTTGTGCGCGGGAGAAGTGTCCTATATCTAGACATACCGCTAGACCCTCAGTTGAATAAGCCAAATCGATTATGAGATCCGGGGAGAGTCATGGGAGGCTCCTGTGAGGCAACGGAGGTGTGAGCGGGCGGATGGGGACACTACTGCCCCCATTACCCCGAAAACAGCGAAGAATCGAGAAGGTTTCCCAACGCTGGACACACTGCTGGACCTTCGGTTGCACAAGCCAAACCTCTTATCCGAGCCCGGGAGGGTCGTGGGAGACTCGCGGCGAGCGGACCCTAGCTGATCCCGGGATGCGGATTTGGACCCCCAGCAACGATATGGCGCAATCGCTGCGCCGAGCATCGTCGGTCACGGAAGTGCCTGGGTGCCAATGGGATGCGCTGAAACCCTTCTGCTGCGGCTGCCAGATAACTATTATCAGGCCACCCGCGATGCCCTCAACCAGGGAATGCAGAAGGTTGAATGATGAAGGACGAAAAACCCCCCTCAGGCTACCCTGAGGCTACCCTGAGGCTACCTTCGGGCTATCTGGTGGCCAACCGGTAGGCACCCGGAAGCCACCCTGAGGCTACCCCGAGGCTACCCCGAGGCTACCCTGAGGCTACCC
>Ga0182014_10003203_pt1 | contig 19837 bp, 16 predicted proteins | sample 612S2DmetaG_FD_120489 | JGI IMG/M metagenome (GOLD analysis project Ga0182014, IMG submission 120489) | Permafrost microbial communities from Stordalen Mire, Sweden - 612S2D metaG | ecosystem: Environmental > Terrestrial > Soil > Wetlands > Permafrost | place: Sweden: Stordalen | collected... | reverse complement strand
TGCGCTTGCTTCATCCGTTGCCGTTGCATCGGGCGTTGCGGTCGTCACCGCGGACGGCGTTGCGCAAGGCACGGGCAGCGCGTAATAGTGCTCGGTAAAGCCGATCGCGAGATCACGTTTGAGCGTCTTGCCGAAATAACTGTCGGGGAACTGTTGCACCAGGCGGTTCAGGTAGATCCAGGCGCGATCCTGATTCGCCTTGACCCAGATCTTGCGTTCGACTTGCACCGCGAGAAAGTACGTGCGCGCGAGTTGCGGATCGCGCGGGTATTTGCGCGCCCAGTCTTCGAGTGCGTCTTCCGCGAGCGCGACTTTATTGATGATTCCCGGGTTCGTCGTGTGATCGCCCGAGGAGATCGACGAATCACGAAACGCATTGTTCATGCCGAGAAAGCTCATCTTCAGCCGCCCGAAGTATTCATCGGCCGGTGCGGAGTTCTCGAAGCGTTTTTGTTGCGCTTGCTGCCACTTCGTCAGCTTGTGGGTAGGCGGCGGTGCCGGTGCCGGTGCCGTTGCCGCGCTGGCTGCCATGGCGGTGACGGCGAGCGCAGCAAAAAGTGCGGGCAGTGACGACTTCACCTGCCCGCACATTTGAACCGCGAGCGCGCGTTCCTAGATGCCAAGCAGGCGGTTAACTCATCGTCCCGGTTCTTCGCGCCACCGGCCCAATCGCCGCTCCGCGACGCGCATCAATTCGTTCAGCGTGATGGCGATCGCGGCTAAGAGGAGGATGACACCGAAGAGCTTGGCCGGAGCGAATGCGTTGGCGAAGGCCTGGGTGAAGTACCCGATGCCGGTGGTCGACACGTAGAGTTCGGCCAGCAGCACGCCGAGCAGCACGCCGCTCATCGCCAGCCGCATCCCGGTGAAGAGGCTCGGTACGAGGCTCGGCAGCACGACGTTGAAGATGAGCTGGCGGCGCGAGGCGCCCAGCGACGTCGCGGCGCGCAGCAAGACCGGGTCCATCGCGCGGATTGCCGCCAGCACCGCGAGGATCACCGCGAAGACGCCGTGCGTGGCGCCGAACGCGATCTTCGTCGGCGGACCTAAGCCGAAGACGCGCACGAACAGCGGCAGCAGCGTCACCTGCGGCAGCGCATAGAGTCCCAGCACGAGCGGTAAGAACGCCCCGCGCCAGAACGCGTTCAATCCGAGCGGCAGCGCGATGCACAAACCCACGACGACCGAGATTGCGAACGCGGTGACGATTTCGCGCAACGCTTCGAGCAGCGCTCGCACGAGCGCGGGATCGTGCAGCATCGCAATCGTCGCTACGGCCGTCGCCGACGGCGGCGCGATGAAGAGCGGGTTGCCGAAGCGGCGCGCCAAGAACTCCCACGCGATCACGAACAGCGCGACGAGCGCAAGGCGAATGAGGCCCGGCCGGCGGCTCACGCCGTTTGCTCCCGTCCGTGCGTCTGGCCTCGTGTCTCAACCCAGGACGTGAGCACGTTGAGCGCGATCGCGAGCGCAAATGCGACGGTGATGTAGGCGAACATCTTGGCCGGCTCGAGGCTCTCGGCCATCGTCACGATCTGATGGCCGAGGCCGGCGTTCGAGGTAAGCGTTTCGCCGCCGAGGATTGCGAGAAAGCCGAGCACGAGGCCCATGCGCAAGCCGGCGATCACCACTGGAAATGCGTCCGGCACGAGGACGTAGCGGAAGAGCTGGAGCGGAGAGGCGCCCATCGAACGAGCGGCCGCGATGTAGATCCGGCTGACCTGCGTGAAGCCCGCGATCGTGCTGAGCGCGATCGGAAAGAACGCGAGCGTCGCGCCGAGCGCGATCTTCGACGGCGAACCGATGCCGAAGAAGAGCAGGTAGAGCGGGAACAGCAGGATCGTCGGAACGGCGTACAACCCCGCGATGAGCGGATCGAACACGCGCACCGCGAGCGTCGAGCGGCTGATCAAAAACCCGGCGAGCAAGCCCGCCGCGGCGGCGAGCGCGAAGGCCACGATGAGCTCGAACAGCGTCACCGCAACGTCGGCCCACACCGTTCCCGTTTGCAGCAACGTGCCGAGCGCTGCGGCGACCGCGCTCACCGGCGGCAGGATCAGCGGGTTGAGCCAGCCCGTCGTGCTGCCGATCTGCCATGCGACGAGCACCGCGGCGACGCAAACGATCTGCACCAGCCGCTGGCGCGCGCGCCGCGAGAGACTCAGATCGCCGCTCCCGTTTCGATCGCCTTGCGCACTTCGTCGTGTAACAGCTCGTAGAGCGTGTTGCGCAGCCCGGTCAGCTTCGCCGAGGTCATGAACGACGGGGCGCGAGGATGCGGTTCGTCGACGGTAAGAATGGTCTTGATCTTCCCCGGCCGTGCGGTGAACACGGCGATCCGGTCGGCGAGGAACACCGCTTCGACCAAACTGTGGGTGACGAAGACGATCGTCTTGCGCGTTCGCGCGAGTTGGACGGAGAGATCTTCGCCGAGTACGAGTCGCGTCTGCTCGTCGAGTGCGGCGAAGGGCTCGTCCATCAACAGGATTTCGGTTTGCAGGCTCAGCGCCCGAGCGAGTTGTGCGCGCTGCTTCATTCCGCCCGAGAGCTGCCGCGGAAAGTGATCGCGGAACGCCTCCAAACCGACCGCGCTCAGCGCTGCATCCGCGCGCTCGCCGCGCTCGCTTTTGGGCGCACCCTGGAACGCGAGGCCGGCCAGAATGTTATCGTAGACGCTCAGCCACGGAAAGAGCGCGTTCTCTTGGAACACGAAGCTCACGCGTTTGGGGAGTGGGCCGCGCACCGGCTCGCCGTCGATGGTGACGCTGCCGCCGGCGGGGGTTGCGAGGCCGGCGATGATGTCGAGCAGCGAACTCTTGCCGCACCCGCTCGGCCCGATCAGGCACACCAACTCCCCGGCCGGGATCTCGAGCGTCGCGTCTTCGAGCGCGACGACGCGGCGCGGGTCGCCGGGTGCGCCGAATGCCTGCGAGACGCCGCAGATACTGATTCCTTTGGCCACGTTGCCCCTTTAGGTGCTGGGCCGGGGTGTTCCGGCCCGGCAGCGAAGGCAACCGGACGCTTGTCAGGAGGCCGTCTGTTGTTCAAACTCGCCATGTTTTGTCTTGGATCGCTGCTTGCTGTGATTCCGCGCGCCGCGGCGGCGCAGGACGCCGCACCGGCGCCGACCCCGGCACCGGCGGAGCGTTTCGTGATGGTCGACGGCACGATCACCGGCAAGACGTTCAACGAGCTCACGCCGGGCGCATCGACGGGCGGCTGGGGGATCCGGGCGGCGGCCGAGGTTCCGGTGATCGGCCACAACTGGATGGCATCGGTCGATTATCGCCAGTACGACTACACGCACACCGCACCCGCGACCATGGCCAACGGCTTCACGTTCGCGTGCCCGGCCGGTAACGCCGGGTGCGTCACGCCGATCGGCTACCAAACGTATAACTCCCAATTCAGTCCCGGACCGATGAACTTCGTGAACACGCTCTCGGCGCAAGATTCGACGACGCAGATCGGCATCAGCACGAAGATCGCCCCGGTCGAACGCTACTACATCGGCGTGGGGTACGCGATCAAGGGTTCCAACTACCTCGGTTATCCGGCGGAAAGCGGCCTGGGATTCGGCATCGACAAACTGCCCGATCTCGATCGCGCCTTGTCGTTCTACGGAAATTTCTGGATCTATTTCAACGTCAACGGCCAGTACACGGGCCCGACGTTGCCGGCGCTCGGCACGCTCTCGGGCTTACGGTTCACCCCGGCCTATCATCTGTATGCCTACCATTTCGGCTTCACGTACACGCTGCGGCACTTGCCGGTCTTCGTCGATCTCTCCGACGTCGGCGACCGCGCCGACGTGATCACCGCCGGCCCGTCCAACGCGCTTCACAACGCGCTCTCGATGGGTGCCGGCCTGAAGTTCTAGCTTCGGATTTACCGGGCCGGCGCCCAGATCAGCGAATCGGCTGATACGGGCGTCTGGCCCGTGTACTTCGCAGCCGTGTTGATCGGCGGCTGAACCAACCGCGGCTCGAGCGTCAGCGCGTACAGCACGCGGTTCATGCGGTCGACGATCGTGGGATCGAGCTTGAGGTATTTGAGCAGGATCGCGGCCGATTCTTTGTGATGCGCGTTCGCCCAGATCGCCGTGCGGCGCATGACGCTGCCGAAGCGCAGCGCGACGTCGGCATGCGATTGCAGCCACGATTCGCTGGCGATCCAGCCGGTGGCTTGGTAGCGCGGCGCCACGCTCTCGGCGGCGCGGGAGAGGATGTGCAGATCGCCGGCCGACGCGGTGAGGAACGGCTCGATCACGTACGCCGCATCGATGCGGCGTTGTGCGACCGCCGCAGCCATGGCGGGGAAGGGCAGCTCGATGAACTTCACGGCGGCTGAGTTGCCGCCGTGCTTGTCGATCCAGGCGCGCGTCGCATAGTAGGTGAGGTCGTTGAGTCCGCTGACGGCCACGACTTTGCCGGTGAGGTCGGCGGCCTTCTTGATCGGTGAATCCTTGGTCGTCACCAGCGCCGCCGTCGGCGAGGCGGCGTCGTAAAGCCCGGCCGGCGCGATGTAGAGAATCGGAATGCCCTTACCGCGCGCGTCGGCAACCGATCCGACCACCGCGTTACCAATGTCGCCGCCGCCGCCCGCGAGCGCCGCGATGATCGCGCCGCTGTTCGTCATCGCGGTGATCCGCACGTCGAGCCCGGCGTCCTTGAAATAGCCCAGGTCTTGCGCGTAGTAGACCTCGGCCGAATTGTCGGCAGGCAGGTTGATGAGGTTGATCACGGCCGGGGCGTCGGCGGCGCGGCTCGCGGTGGCGACGCCGAGCGTCAAGACCGCTGCCAGCAGCGCAATGGTGAGTCGTCGAGTTGCGTTCATGTCCTACTTTGCGGGTGCCCAGATCAGTGTATTGGCCGGAACGGAAGCTTGACCCGTATACTTCGCAGCGGTGTCGATCGAGGGTTGAATCAAGCGCGGCTCGAGCGCGAGCGCGTATGGCGCACGATACATCTTGGCGGCGATCGCCGGATCGACTTTCAAGTATTTCTCCAGGATCACGGCCGACTCTGGATGGTGGGCATTGGCCCAGATCGCCGTGCGATGTATAGCCGCGCCGAAGCGCAGCGCAACGTCGGCGTGCGAGGCCAACCATGGCTCCGTCGCGATCCAGCCGGTGGCCATGTAGCGCTGGGCGACGCCGGTCGATGCGCGAGCCATCAAGCGCGTGTTGTCCAGGCCGGCGGTAAAGAACGGCTCGACCGTGTACGCCGCATCGACGCGGTGACTGACGACCGCGACCGCCATCTGCGGAAACGGCAGTTCGACGTACTTCGAATCGGCCGAGTTGCCGCCGTTCTTGTCGATCCATGCGCGCGTGGCGAAATACGTCAGGTCGTTGAGGCCGCTGACGGCGATAGTCTTCCCCTTCAGATCGGCCGCGGTTTTGATCGGCGAATCTTTCGCCACGATCAGCGCCGCGGTCGGGGAGGCGATGTCGGACATCCCGGCCGGTGCCAAGAACAGGACCGGAATGCCTTTGCCGCGCGCGTCGGCGACCGAGCCGACGACCGAATTCCCGATGTCGCCGCCGCCGCCCGAGAGCGCCGCGATGATCGCGCTGCTGTTGGTCATCGGGGTGACGCGGACGTCGAGGCCGGCATCTTTGAAGAAGCCGAGCTCTTGCGCGTAGTAGACCTCGGCCGAGTTGTCGGCGGGGAGGTTGATCAGGTTGACAACGGTCAGCGGGGCATCCGCGGCGCGACCGGCCGGCGCGATCCCGAAAGAAAGTGCGGCTGCGAGCAGCGCAAAGGTGGGCCGTCGAAGATGTTTCACGAAGGAAGTCTCCTGCCGCGAGGCCCGGCTTCCCTCCCAGTAATTCCTATAATGCGCGTGACACTGTAGACGCTGAATGCGAATCGCGTCCCGCCACTATAGCGACGAGGGGCATCTCGCCGAGATCGACGGGCGTCTGCTCGAGACCCCGGACGCGGTGGATGTCTTGTTCGAGCGCGCATGTTGCCTGGAAGACCTCGGCTGGGATGAAGCGGCGGCGGCGTACCTGGCGGTCTTGAAGCACGATCCGCGCCATCTCGGGGCGCTGACCAATCTCGGCTTGCTGGTGACCGGGCGCGGCGATGCGGCCAGCGGACGGGCGTTGTTCACCCAAGCCCTCGTGCATCACCCGCGCGAACCGATCGCCAACGTCAACTTGGGTCAGGCGCTGCTCGAGCAGGGCGAAGTCCTCAGTGCCGAAGCCCAATTCACTGCCGCGCTGGCGGTGGATTCGGATTTATTTGCCGCCCATCACGGCCTGGCGCTCCTGTACGAGCGCACCGGCGATGCGGCCCGCGCCGAACGGCAGTTGGAACGGGCATTCGAGAAGCGCAGCTCCTGGACGATGCCCTATGCCGGAACGGCGCCGCCGCTGCGCGTGCTGTTGCTCGTCTCCGCGCGCGGCGGCGATATCGTGACGCATCCGTTTCTTGACGATCGAATCATGCAGACGACGATGTTCGTGCCGGAGGGTTTTCGTAACGGCACGATCTTGCCGGAACACGACGTGGTGTTCAACGGGATCGGTGATGCCGATCGCTGCCGGACCTCGCTCGAGCGCGTGCGCGCGATCCTGGCGCAATCGCCGGCCAAAGCGATCAACTATCCGCAGCGCGTGCTGGCGACGGCGCGCGACAAGACGGCCGCCTTGCTCGGAGGCATCGCCGGGGCAACCCTGCCGCGCACGGAGCGCTTTGCGCGCCGCGACATCAGCGTCGAAAACCTGACTCAACGCGGCTGGCGGTTTCCGCTGCTGCTGCGTGCGCCGGGCTATCAAGCCGGTCGGTATTTCGAGCGCGTCGACGAGCCCGCCGGGCTCGACGCGGCGTTGGCGCGCGTGCCGGGCGAGGACCTGTTCGCGATCGAGTTCATCGACATACGCGATGCGAAGGGCGACGTGCGCAAGTACCGCGTGCTGTTTATCGACGGACGGCTGTACCCGGTGCACCTCGCGATTTCGAACCACTGGAAGGTGCACTACTTTTCTTCGAACATGGCCGAGCGCGCCGAGCATCGAGAAGAAGAGGCCCGCTTTCTGACCGATATGCCGGGCGTGCTCGGCACGCGGGCTATGACCGCGCTCGCGGCGATCGAGCGTGCGGTCTCGCTCGACTACGGCGGGATCGACTTCGGCATCGATGCGAACGGCAACGTCGTCGTTTTTGAAGCCAACGCGACGATGGCGGTCTATCCGCCGGCCGCGGGCGAAATGTATGCGTACCGCCGGCCGGCGTACGACGCCGTTATCGCAGCCGTCCGGCGCTTGATCGCCGAGCGCGCGACGTGACGTGAATTCACGGAACGTGAATCCACTAGCGGTCGAGTGGGTCGGTCGCGTGAGGGTATGAGGCGATCTCGACGTTGACGTACTGACCGTTGCGCTTTTCGGTGCGGCGGATGTAGACGGTCTGCACGATGTCGCGCGAGTCTTTGCCGATCTCGAGCGGGCCGCGGGGGCTCTCGAAGCTCATTCCGCCGAGGAGCTGCATCGTGCGGTCCGGATCGAGGCTGCCCTTTTGCGCTGCGGTAACGTTGTAGATCGCGTGCATGATGTCATAGATGGCGACGCTGTTGTAATCGGGCGGCGCCTCACCCTTGTCTTGTTTCAGCACCTCCTTCACGAACGCATCGTTGAGTTTCGAGGCGTGATTGGCCGAATAGTTTCCGGTGCTGATGATCCCGTCGGCCATGTCGCCGTAGGTCGGCAGAAAGCTCTCCAGCACGAGATCGGGGGTAGCGAGGATCTTCACGCCCGCTTGCGCGAGGCCGGCATCGTAGAATGCCTTGAGAAACGGCTGCCCGCCGCCGTTGGCGTTGACGAACGCGAACACGGCCTGCGGCTTCGCGTCTTTGATCCGTTGCACGTAACCCGAGAAATCGGGATTTTGCAACGGCACCTTCACTTCACCGGCCAGCGTGCCGCCGCCGGCGGTGAACGCTTGTTCGAAACCGGTTGCGGCGTCGATGCCGGGCGCATAGTCGAGGTAGATCGCGAACACCGACTTGAGGCCGTTCTGCAGCGCCCAGCGGGCGAGCGGTGCGCTCAGTTGCGGCAGCGTCAAGCTGAAGCGCGCCATGTAGGGGTCACCGTGGGTGATCTTCGACTGCGTCGCGTTCATCACGAGGAACGGCGTCTTGGATTGAGCCGACACTTGCCCGACCGCAACCGCGTTCGGTGAGAAGATGATGCCGGCGAGGAAATCGACCTTGTCGCCCACGACGAGCTCTTGCGCTTGGCGCCGGGCCACTTCGGGTTGCGGCCCGGTATCGTCGCGCCGGATGACGACAACTTTGCGTCCGGCAACCGTATCGCCGTGCTGCGCGATCCAGGCGTTGATGGCCGCATCGGCGACGCGCGATGCGGCGGCGGTCGAGCCGGAGTAGCTCGTGATGAAGCCGATTTTGAGCGGCGGTTGATCGGCGCCGGCCCTGCCGCCGGCGACGCTCGTAACGGCGATGACCGAAACCACGAGCGCTAGCGTGATAGAACGTCGACTCATCGAAGCATCCTCGAAGGGGCGGTACGGGCCCCTTCACGACGCGCTAGTGGACTCCCGCGTACCCCCGGCGAAGCGCTCCGCTCATGAAGCGTAATCCCGACCGGATCCTCGTCACGCATGCCGGCGCGCTCCCGCGCTCGGAGGAGCTGCGCGATCTGATCTTTGCCCGTGCCGACGGCAAGCCGTACGATGCGGCAGCGCTCTCCGCAATGCTCCGGCGCGACGTGGCCGCCGTCGTGAAGAAGCAAATCGCCTGCGGCATCGACGTGGTCAACGACGGCGAACTGGGCAAGACCAACTTCACCAACTACGTGCGCGAGCGCGTCTCGGGCTTCGAGCATCGCGAGCGGACGCCCGGCGAATACCGCACGCAGCACAGCATTTCGGCGCGCGACGAGATGGAGTTCGCGGAGTACTTCAAACAGGTCGGCGGCGGCTTCCGCAATCGCAGCCCGCGCTTGCACCTGGTGTGCAATCAAGAGCTGCGCTACGTCGGCCAGGCGGCGCTCGATGAGGATCTGGCCAATTTCCGCGCGGCGCTCGAGGGCGTCGACGTGGCGGGCGCGTTTCTCAACGCCAACACGCCCGGGACGATCGAGCACTGGCTGAGCAACGAGCACTACCCGGACGAAGAAGCGTTCCTCTATGCGATCGCCGAGTGCATGCGGGTCGAATACAACGCGATCGTCGCGGCCGGCTTCGACCTGCACGTGGATAATCCGGACTTACCGGATGCCTGGCAGATGTACCCCGACATGACCGTCGCGGAATACCGCGACTACGCCAAGCTGCGCGTCGCGGTGCTCAACCACGCGCTGCGCGACATCCCGCGCGAGAAAGTGACGCTGCACTGCTGCTGGGGCAGCTTTCACGGCCCGCACAAGTTCGACATCCCGCTCGAACACATCGCCGACATCATCTTCAGCGTGAAGGCCGGCCGCTATTCGATCGAGGCCTCGAACCCGGCGCACGAACACGAGTGGAGCGTCTTCAAAGACGTGAAGATCCCCGACGGCGCGATGCTCATTCCGGGCGTGGTCGGTCACTGCACGAACTTCATCGAAAATCCACGCCTGGTCGCGGAGCGGCTCGAGCGCTACGCGAACCTCGTCGGCAAGGAGAACGTCATGGCGGGCACGGATTGCGGTATCGGCCCCCGCGTGGGTCATGAAAACATCTGCTGGGCGAAATTCGAGTCGATGCGAGACGGCGCGAAATTGGCGACCAGCGCCCTCTGGAGGCGTAATGCTCACGCCGAAAGAGAACGAACGGCTCACGCTCACCGGTCCCGGCACGCCGTGCGGCGACTTGCTGCGCCGCTACTGGCAACCCGTTGCGCTCTCGAGCGAGCTGCGGCCGTTCGCACCGATCCCAACCAAACTCATGGGCGAAGATCTGGTGCTCTTTCGCGACGACGACGGCCAGCCGGGACTGCTCGGCCGCACCTGCCCGCACCGCGGCGTCGATCTCAGCTTCGGCCGCTGTGAAGACGGCGGACTGCGTTGCGTGTACCACGGCTGGCTCTTCGCGCGTGACGGCACGGTGTTGGAACAACCCGGCGAACCCGCCGAGAGCACGTTCCGCGCGCGCGTGCGCCAGAAAGCCTATCCGTGCGTTGAGAAAAACGGACTGATCCTCACCTATATGGGGCCCGGTGCGCCGCCGGATTTCCCGACGTTACCATTCTTCGATCTGCCGGCCGAACAGGTTTGGGCGACGCGCATCATTCAGGAGTGCAACTACCTGCAGGGCCTCGAAGGCGACGTCGATCCGCAGCACCTCTCGTTTCTGCACCGTTTCCTCAACGTCGCGCCCGATGCCGTGCGCGACACCACGACGTTCACCGCCAAGGATCCGGCCCCGGAGATTCTCGTCGAGGAGGCCGGCTTCGGCTTCCGGATTTACGCGTTGCGGGATGCCGGCGACGACCAGCGCTACGTGCGCGTGACGAACTTCGTCATGCCCAATAATTCGGCGTTTGCGGCGGGGCCGCCGGTCGATCCCAAGGTCGAGAAGCTCGGGCGGAACACGCACTATCGCATGCACTGGCACGTTCCGGCCGACGACGTGACGCATTGGAAGTACGAGATGGCGGTGCGGCTCGACGGTCCCGTCGACCGGGACTACATGGCGCGCATCTTTCCACATGCGCCCGGCGAGCCGCTCGAACGCAACTTGCACAACCGTTACCTGCTAGACAGCAACGAACAGCGCACCAAAACGTTCACCGGCATCGGCACCGTGTTCAACGATCACGATCGCCTCGCCACCGAGAGCATGGGTCCGATCTTCGATCGCTCGCAAGAACATCTGGGGGCGACCGATCGCGGCGTGACGCTGCTGCGGCGGATGCTGCTGCGCGCGATCGACGACGTGGAAGCGGGACGCGATCCGCTGGCCGTGCAGCGCGCGCCGCAGCCCGACCCCTACGACGGTCTGGTCGTGATCGAGCAGTTCGTTCCGAAGAGCCGCGACGTGCACGGGTTCTGGAACGCGGAAGTGCGCGCGTGAAGCGTGCCGCAGCCCTGGCGCTGCTGGCCGCCGCGAGCGCCGCGCCGCTGGGCGCGCAAACGCTTGCGCCCGTGCGAATAGGTACCTCGCTCAGCGATCCGTTTCTCGAACCGTACTACGGCGTCGATCGGGGATTCTTCGCGAACGCCGGTATCGCGGCTGACGTGCAGGCGCTGGCTAACGGTTCGACGATCATGGCGGCGGTTCTCGGCGGTGCGCTCGATACCGGCAATACCGATCTCACGCAGCTGGCGAACGCCTACAATCGCGGGGTCGACGTCGGGGTGCTTGCGGCGGGCGCGATCTACGACTCCAAGTTGCCGACGATCTCGCTCTGCGTGCGGAAAGACAGCCCGCTCAAGACGGCCAAGGATTTCGAAGGCCAGATCATCGCCGTTCCCAACTTGAAGTCGACCGGCGGGATCGCAATCTCCGAGTGGCTGATTCACGGCGGGGCCGATCTCTCGAAGGTCAAGTTCTTCGAGATGCTGTTTCCGGAAATGGGTCCGGCGTTGGCTTCGGGCCGCGTTGCCGCGGCGCTCAACGGTGAGCCGTTCTTGACCGACGCGAAGAACGACATTCGCCGCATCGTCAATCCGTACGATTACGTGGCGAAGAACTTCTACACCGGGGTGTGGTTCGCGAAGCGCAGCTGGCTCAACGCCAACGTCGCTGCGGCGAAAGCATTCACGGCAGCGATGTATACGACCGCGCGCTGGGCGAACGCGCACCAGAGCGATTCGGCCGTGATCGCGGCGCAGCTCACCAAGCTCGACGTGCAGAAGGTGCGCTCGTTCGTGCGCAACACCTTCGCCACATCGCTCGAGACGCGCTATGCGCAGCCGTTACTCGACCTCGCCTTCAAGTACAAGCTCATCGACAAGGCCACGTCGGCGTCCGACCTGTTCTGGACCCCCGCCGCTTCCTAATTGCGGGCGGCTTGGGCGAAGCCCAAACGCGACGGATTCACGGAACGTGAATCCTCAGGGGTGCGCCACCGGGTTTGCTGATCGGCTCGAAATCGCTCGCGGCCGCGTTGAAGCGCGCGAGCTCGAAGCCGTCCTGACCCGACCCGCGTTCGCCGAAACGGAAGTCGTAGATCGCGTTGGCGCCCGGCCAATCGTGTAAGTGCGAGAAGTAGGCGTGCAATTGCGCGGCGGTCGGATCGGGCGGCACCTTGCGCAGCGCGTCCATGACGAGGATCGTCATGTCGTAGGCGTTCGCGTAACCGCCGTCGGGCTTGAGCCCGTTTTCCTCGAAGAGCGTGTCGAAATCGTGCTCCACCTTCGCGATGCGCGGCGGAACGGCCGAACCTTTGACCGCGGCCGGGATGGTGAGGAAGTGCAGTTCCTTCGGTGCGATGCTGGCGAGCTGCTGGATCTGGGCGATCGTCATGTTCGCGCCGTTGGTGACGAGCGGAATGTCGAGGCCGCTATCGTGGAAGCCGCGCACCACCGTGGAGAACGGGCTGCCCACCGTCCACGAGATCAGCACTTGCGGCGATGCGGCCTTGATCTGCGCCATCTGCGCGGCCACGCTTTGGTCGGTCGGGTTGAAATACTCGTGCGAGACGAGGCTCAAGCCGGTGTTCTCGTGCAGCGCGAACGCGTCAATGAATGCCTTGTCGAGGGCCGCACCGCTCGCATCTGTCGAGTTCAGCATCGCAAAGCGCTTGAAGCCGCGTTCGCGGTAGTAGCGCAGCACGACGACGGCGTTGTCGAGCGCGGTGCCCGCGGTCGCGTAGACGTAACCGCCGGTATTGATGTACGGCGAGATGCAGAACATCAGCGGCCCGTTCGCGGCGACCAGCGGGGCGACGGCGCCGCAGGTGGCGGTGACGGCCGGCCCCAGCATCACCGGCACTTTCTTTGCGATGAGCTGGTTGGCGAACTGAACCGATTGCTGCGGGCTCGATTGATCGTCGAGGAACACGACGTGCACCGGCCGGCCATGGATGCCGCCCGTTTTGTTGACGCGGTCTTGGACCAGCGTCATCGTTTTCTGCGACGCCTGACCGAAGAATGCGAACGGCCCCGTCAACGGAAGAATCGCGTTGAGTTCGTAGGGCGCGCCGGCCGTTTGAGCGGAACCCCGAACCGCAAGCGATACGACCAGCGCGAGAAGCAGCGCGAAGGCCGGCAAGAGTCTAGCTTTCATTGGACGCCCAGCGTAGGCAACCGGTATGAAGCCGTCAATGGACTTTCGGCGCGAATCCGTCGAGGCCGGAGGAGATTTCCCCCAAAAGCGCCGAGTGGCCGTTATGAATCGCCGTACGACGCTCTCCGCACTTGCCGCCGCGAGCGCGCTCGGATTCCCCCGCATTGCGCGCGCTGCCGATCCGCTGCCGTTGCAATTGGGCACGATGGGGGCCGACGGCTCGGCCGAGCCGTTTTACGGGACGGACCACGGGTTTTTCAAAGACGCCGGCCTCGACGTCAAGATCACGGTCATGAACAACACCGCTTCGCTCGCATCGGCCGTTGCCGGCGGTGCGCTCGAGATCGGTTACGGCAGCGTCATTCCGCTGGCGCAAGCGCATCTGCGCGGGCTCGAATTTCGCGTGATCGCACCGGCCTTCGAAGCCGGCGGCCCGGCGCTGACCAACGTGATCGTGGTCGGAAAGAACTCGACCGCGAAAACCGGAGCGGATCTCAACAATACGACGGTCGCCGTCAACGGCTTACGCGATCTGACGCAATACGAGATGCAAGCCTGGATCGATCAGAACGGCGGCGACGTCAAGACCGTCAAGCTGATCGAAATCCCGTTCCCCGAAATGGGCGTCGCGGTCGAGAGCGGGCGCGTGTCGGCGGCCATTCTCGCGGAGCCGTTCACGACGCAGGCGCTGGCGCTCGGACAGGGCCGGATCATCGGCAACGCATCGCAGAGCGTCGGCCGCCATTACGTCGCGACGTGCTGGTTTGCAACGCCGGCCTGGCTGCAAGCGCACGCGGATACGGCACGCCGTCTGCAAACCGCGATGCTGAAAATCGCCAAGTGGGCCAACGCGAACCATGCTGATACGCAGCAGATCATTTTGAAGTACACCAAGATCACGCCGGAGGTCGCCGCCAAGATGGTGCGCACGACGTACGGCGAGGGAAAGGTCACGCCGGCGGAGATCCAGCCCGTGATCGATCTGGCCGTCAAATACGGCGGAATGGATCCCGTCTCGGCCTCAGACCTGATCTGGCAGGGCTGAAAGGGCGGCTTGGGCGTAGCCCAAACGCGACGGATTCACGGAACGTGAATCCACTAGACGGCCGGCTTCGGTTTCGGCGGCCGCAGCGGTTCGTAGGTGGCCTGGGATTCGTCTTGCACGCGACTCGGGCGTTCGCCGCGTTCCAGCTGCGCGAGCAACTCGTCGAATAAGCGCGCCCCCAGCGGCACGAGCGTTTCGAAGTACAGTTTCGCGGGCGAGCTCTCGGCCGGAATCGGCACCGCACCGGCGATTGCGATCGGGCCCGTGTCGATCCCCTCGTCAACCCAGAACCAGGTCACGCCGGTCTCGGTGTCGCCCATCTTGAAGGTCCAGTACACCGCGTCCCCGCCGCGGTGGCGCGGCAGCAAGCTCGGGTGGAAGCACAACACGCCGAGCCCCGCCTCGGCGATTTCCGGCGCTTTCAGAATGCGCGTGACGTTGGCCAGCACGATCAGTTCGTAGGGGCGTTCCTCGACGATCGCGTGGCCGCGGCTGCGGCAGATCGCAAGGGTTTCATCATAGATGGGGCCGGTACCGAAGAGTTTGATGCGCATCGTGTCGTTCGAGGGTTCCATGCCGAGGCGTCGAGTCCATGGCGGGCGAACGGCGCGCGCATGTCTTCGACGATCACCGCTTCACGCCGCACCAAACCGCCCTTCCGCGCCGACCACGTCGGCAGCTTGCTGCGGCCCGACGCCCTGAAGGTTGCGCGCGACCGCTACCTCGGTCCGCAAACGCCGCTCTCGAACCTCGGCCCGCACGATTCGGCCGAACTGCGCGCGGTGGAAGATCAGTGCGTGCTCGATCTCATCGCGATGCAGGAAGGGGTCGGCCTGCGCGCCGTTACCGACGGCGAGCTGCGCCGTCGCAGCTGGTGGCTCGAGCTGATCCTCGGCTGGGAAGGCTTCGAAGCCGACCGCACCGGCAACACCAAGATTCCGTGGCGCAACAAAGACGGCCCGACTCAGGGCTTCTCGCAGCTGAAGGTCACCGGCAAGATTCGCTGGCGCCCGAGCTCCACCGTGCGCGCGTTCGAGTTTCTCAAAGCGCACGCGAAGGCGGTGCCCAAAGTGACGCTGCCGGCGATCAACAACGTCCATTACTACATCGGCGATCCATCGAACGTCGCGAAGAGTGCCTATTCCGGCATGGCCGAAGTGTGGGACGATCTCGTGGAGGCGTATCGCCAGGAAGTGGCAGCGCTCGTCGCGGCCGGCGCCACCTACATCCAGTTCGACGACACGAGCTTGCCGTTTCTGTGCGATCCCGTGCATCGCGACTACGTGCGCACCTGGGGCGACGATCCGGATCAACTGCTGCAGACCTACGCGGCGAAGATCAACGCGGTGCTGGCCGGACGTCCGGACGGCGTCACGTTCACGCTGCACCAATGCCGCGGAAACCGGGAAGGGAACTGGGCCGCTGAGGGCGCCTACGACCCGGTAGCGGAGGTGCTCTTCAACGCGATCGACGTCGACGGATACTTCCTCGAGTACGACACCTCGCGGGCCGGCGGTTTCGAACCGCTGCGTTTTCTCCCGAAAGGGAAGGTTGCAGCGCTCGGTCTCGTTTCGAGCAAGACGCCCGTGCTCGAGAACGCCGATGACGTCGTGCGGCGAATCGATGAGGCGTCGCGTTTCGCACCGATCGACCAGCTCGCGCTGTGTCCGCAGTGCGGCTTTGCCAGTTCCGTCGGCGGCAACCCGGTGAGTGCCGATCAACAGCGGGCCAAATTGCAGCATCTCGTCGACATCGCCACGCGCGTTTGGGGCGGCGTGTAGGACGTGCGGGTACTGCTGCGCTGTTTGCTCGCGCTCCTAATCGCGTTGCCCGCGGCAACGCCGCCCGCGCAAGCAGACGATGCGAACACCATTCACGTCGTCGCGGTCGCGATCGATCTCTATGCCGGCGCGTACTACGCGCAGGATCAGGGTTTCTTCAAAGCGGCCGGCTTGGATGTGGACGTTACGACGCTGGCCAACGGCGGAGCCGCGGCGACGGCGCTCGCCGGCGGCAGCGCCGACATCGCCGTGACGAACTTGATTCAGACCGCGACGGCGGTCGCGCACGGCGTTCCGCTCACGGTGATCGCCGGCGCCGGACTCTACTCCACGAACGCGCCGTCCACGGCCGTCTGCGTGGCGAAGACGTCGCCGCTGCACACCGCGCGCGACCTCGAAGGCAAGACCGTCGGCGTGGCTGCGCTCAACGACCAGGCGACGCTCGCGCTGAAGAAGTGGCTCGCCGCGAACGGCGCCGACTACAAGAAAGTGCGCATGATCGAACTCGGTTATCCCGAGATGATCGCCGGACTTGCAGCCGGCCGCATCGATGCGGCGATGCTGGCCGAACCGTGGCAGACGACGGCCCGCAACGGCGGCGATCGGCTCTATGCCAAACCGTTCGATTCGATCGCGCCCGAATTCAACATCGGCGTTTGGGCGACGACGAAGAGCTGGGCGCAGGCGCATCCCGATCTCGTGCGGCGATTTGCCGGCGCGATCTACGCGGCCGCCAAGTGGGCCAACGCGCATCATGACGAATCAGCGCAAATCCTGGCCAAGTACGCGAAGGCGGATCCGAAAATGATCGCCGGGATGATTCGCAGCATACAGTCGACGGATTTGGCCGTGGCGCACATTCAGCCGCCGCTCGATGCGGCGTTCGAATTCGGGCAGATGGACAAGCAGATAAGTGCGGCCGATTTGATCTGGGATCCGCGCAAGTAAGCAATCCGAGCCGCGCGGCCAAGGAACTCTGCGCTCGCAAAGTCTAGTACCCGGCAACGTGGCGCGTTGTATCGCCTCCCTTTTGCTGGGCCTGCTTATGGTTGTGGGCGCCCCGGCACTTGCAGCTTCGCCGTGGCAGAGTCTCGCTGACCCCGTCTTTATTCGCACGGACTCGCGCGAGTTGCCCGAAGCCGCCGTCATGTCGCTGGCGCAGGATCGCGCCGGTTTTCTGTGGGTCGGTACGCAAGGCGGGTTAGCGCGCTTCGACGGCTACCATTTTCGCAGTTTCTTGCCGAACGCCAGCGACCCGAAGGCGCTGCCGGACGGATATGTGCGCGCGTTGTTGCCCAATCCTGACGGCGGCCTTTGGATTGGTTCATCGTCGAATGGACTCGTGCGCTTCGATGCGTCGACGGAAACGTTCCGCACGTGGCGGCCAAGCCCGAAGGGGGGCAAGGGCCCGCGCAGCGCTTCGGTCGACGCGCTCGCCGACGTGGGCGGCAGCCTCTGGGTTGGCGGTGACGGCGGGCTCGATCGCTTCGATTCGCACACCGGAATCTTCAATCCGGTTGGGCTCGCAGGCGGCGCGCAGCCCGTCGTGTGGACCTTGTTCGAGGATCGTTCGGGAACGTTGTGGGCGGGCACCCAGGCCGGCCTGTATTACCGCCGGGCCGGTGGCGCGAAGTTCCGCCGGTTCCCGCTCCCCGGGGGCTCGCCCGCGCCGCCGGTCTATGGTCTCTTCGAAGATCATCTCGGGCGCTTGTGGGCAGGCTCGGTGAATGCGGCCTACGTGCTCGATCCGGCGCGGCGCGTTGCCCGCGCGCTGACGTCGTCGCAAACCGACGAAACAACGCTGGCACCGGGACAGCAGTGGTCGGTGACCGAGGTGACGCCGGGCGTGGTTTGGATTGGAACCGACGACGCCATTTCGATCGTCGATGCGGCGTATCACGTCCATCGTGTCGCAACCGACCCAAAGAATCCGGGCGGCCTGCCCAACGGCCGCGTGTTGCAGTTATTGCGCGAGCGTTCGGGCCTGGTGCTCATCGCCGATCACATCGGCGGCTTGCTGATGTACAATCCCGCGCCCGCCGGTTTGTACCAGCTATCCGGGACCAATCCGGCGATCGGGCTCGGCGATGACGGAGCGCCGTCGCTGATTGCGCAAGAGGGTCCGCGGTTGTGGGTCGGCGGATTCGACGGCCGGCTCGCCGAGTTTGCGCCGCCGCGCGCGCATTCGCAGGTCGTTCACGTGCCGAACAACGCCGCGGTGCAAGTGCTGCTCAACGGCAGCGACGGCCGGCTCTGGATCGGAACGACCGGCGGGCTCTGCCGGCTGCGGCCGGGCGAAACGGATCCGGGTTGTCCCGACCGCCCGAGCCAGCTCGTCGGCGCCAGCATTTATGCGCTGCTCGAGGACCGCGGAAAGTTATGGATCGGCGGCAGCACCGGCTTGTGGGTCGAGGACCTTGCAACGCGCGCGCTCACGCCGGTTCCCGGTCCGAATCAACCCGCGCTCTCCAACAATCAGGTGCGCGCGCTCTTCCTCGATCGCCGGCGCCGGCTGTGGGTCGGCACGGAGAACGGCCTCGACCGCATCGATCCCGGCGGCCGGCTCGTGCGCTTCGGATTCACTCCCGGCGATGCCAACTCGATCGGACCCGGCGGCATCACGACGATCATGGAAGACCGGCGCGGGCGCATTTGGGCCGGCGCGGCCGGTGGCCCGTTGAACGTTTTGGAAGACAGCGGCAGCGGCGGTATGCGGGTGCACCACATCGGCCTCGCCGACGGCATGCCGCACGAGAACGTCGACGCCCTCGCGGAGGATGTGCACGGTCGCATCTGGGCCAGCACCGACCGCGGCCTCGCCGAGATCGATCCCGACACGTTGCGCGCGCGCGGGTTCGGCTACGCGGACGGCGTTTCAGCCGGCGCGTATTGGGCCGGAACGGTCAGCCGATCCGCTGACGGCACGTCGTTCTTCGGCGGCTTGGAAGGCGTCACGATCGTGGCCCCGGACGCCGCTTCGGACTGGAACTACGCCCCGCCGCTCGTCGTGACGGCGTTGCAGCTGGGCCGCCGCACCGTGCCGGCGTGGAGCGTCAACCGCGGCGACGGAACGGTTGACGTGCCGGCCGACGCGCGCGATATCAACGTTGAGTTTTCATCGCTCGATTACTCGGCGCCGCAAGCGTTGCGCTACGAGTACAAACTCGACGGTTACGACCGCGAGTGGACCGACACGGATGCGCAGCATCGCGTCGCGGCGTACACGCATCTGTCGCCCGGTGAGTACACCTTGGAAGTTCGCGGTACGAACCGGCTCGGGGTTTGGAGCCGCGACGTGTTCCGCGTGGGCGTGCGCGCCTTGCCGGCCTGGTATGAAACGTGGTGGTTCCGCATCCTCGTGGCCGCGCTGGTGGTGCTCGTCGCCTACGCAACGCATCTCGTGCGCACGGCGGTGCTTCGCCGGCGACAGCGTGAGCTCGAAGCGATCGTCGACAAGCGCACGAGCGAGTTGTCCGAAGCAAACGTCAAGCTGCAAGAGCTCAGCCTCAGCGATCCGCTGACGGGTCTGCGAAATCGACGTTTCCTCACGCAGCATCTCGAAGGCGATGTCGCCATGACGCTGCGACGTTATGAGGATTGGGGTTCGGATCCGTCGGTCGAGCCGCCGGAATCGGCCGATCTCTTGTTCTTTTTAGTCGACCTCGATCATTTCAAGGTCGTCAACGATCGCTACGGTCATCACGCCGGCGATCTCATGCTCATGCAGATGCGCGAACGCTTGCAAGAGGTCTTCCGCGAATCGGACTTCGTCGTCCGCTGGGGCGGCGATGAATTCCTCACCGTCACGCGCGAAGGCCGGCGCAGCGAAGCCG
>Ga0182014_10003201_pt1 | contig 19843 bp, 16 predicted proteins | sample 612S2DmetaG_FD_120489 | JGI IMG/M metagenome (GOLD analysis project Ga0182014, IMG submission 120489) | Permafrost microbial communities from Stordalen Mire, Sweden - 612S2D metaG | ecosystem: Environmental > Terrestrial > Soil > Wetlands > Permafrost | place: Sweden: Stordalen | collected... | reverse complement strand
CGGCAGTACGGCCGAAGATCGTAATCAGGAAAACCGAAATCTGCCCTCCCAGCGCGTAATAGACGACACCGGGAACTGTCGGCAGAGTGAGTTGAACGATGGCCGTGCGCTTCTCTTTTGACGGCGTGCCCTTGACGCCGAGCAGTCGATGCGCACGCAAGTAATAAACAATGGCAACCGCAATGATTTTGGCCACGCCGATGAGGATTGCCGTGAACGCGCCAAACCTGTGAAAGGCGACGAAGATGCCGAGCAACGCCAAAGCGCCGAGGGTGGAAATGATTTGCGCCTGGTACCAGCGATAGCGATCGCGCCGCACAATCAGCACCGAGCCATACGAGGCTCCGACGCGCGCAAACCACGCGGACACCAGCACGATGACGATCATCGCCGCTACGGTTTGCCAGCTCCAATGGCGGTTGCGGACCAGGAGCGGGTAGGCAACGACGGTGAGGGGAGCAGCGATGACATAAAGCCAATGCGCAATTTGCCTCAACGAGGCTAAATAGTCGGCGATCAGTTGCCGGTCTTCAATCCGCTCGCCGATCAGAGGGATGAAGGCTCCCGAGATCCCCACGTCCAGAAGGACCATGAGCGATCCCTGGATGGCGAATACCACGACAAACTTCGCATACTCTCCAATAGGAAGTAACCGGACGCAAAGCAATCCGAAGAGAAGATTACCTGCAATCGTGACGCCCTGGGAAAGCAGGAATTCCGCAATGCGATGTAATTTAGGCAGAAAAAATGCTTTTGCGGTCTGTATGTTGCCTGTGGAGCGAATAGCTCTTCCTCCTTGCCCTGCGCCAGTAACTTTGAGCGGCGCTTCGCCGGTTCGCAACCAGATAGATTCCCCGCTTGCGGGCTTGATTTTGAGTCTCTACCATACGCTCACTTGAGGCGCCGTTTGCGCTTCTCGTCTCTTCGCCCGCTGTAGACAATTCCGTGGCGCACCCACCGAGCGCAATGTTTGACCGTGGATGGAATATCGAACCTGAGAAGACTTAGCTTCGTCAAGTGCTTTTCAAGGCCAAGATATGTCCTTCGAATTTCTTTCGCAATCGATGCGAACGCAGGGTCCTCAAGAATAAGGCCGTGGACATATGCCAGACCTTCGGTCGTATCCAAATGGAACTCTGCGTTCGCCCCTCCGAGATGGTCTCTGTACTCGGTGAGCCGCTCCGGTACGTAAACAACCTTCCCTTTACCTCGAAGAAGCGAATATGCGATGTAACTGTCGTATGCGCCCTCCACCCTTTTCGAATATAGATTCCAATCGACCTTCGATTTACGAAACACGGCGGCCATGGCAAGTGGAATGGAAAGCCGAGCAAGCAGTTTCTTGGGTTGATCGACGCGACCCGCGGCAAGGTCTTCGCGGCCATACGCGCGTGTATTCACATCCGTATCATCCACGAGACGCGCCCCATCGGCGTCAATGAGCCAGTGGTCGCTGAACGCCAAAACCACTTCAGGATCCTCGAGAAGGGGTACCGCGCATCTGGCCAAGAAATCGTTCGTCCAGCGATCGTCGTCATTTAGAAATGCAATCACATCGGAGCGGGTCCGCGAGATACCGGCATAGGTGTTCATGGCAATGCCCAATCTTGCGGGATTTACTGTATGTAAGATGCGCTCGTCATGGAAGCTCTCGCAAAGCTGTTTCGTCTCTTCTCGCCCGCCATCGTCGCAGACCAAAAGCTCGAAATCCTTGAATGTTTGGGACAGGACAGTTTGAATCGCCTGTTTGAGGTATCCAGTTCGATTGAATGTTGTAGTGACGATCGACACGGCCGGCATATGCAAAAGGTTCTCCCTGAGAAGCTCTTTGCGACGCTTTGTAACTGCGGCTTGATCCTTATTCTGCCGCATGGATGCACTTACCGGTTCATCTGGTACGGGTTCTTGAGACGAAGCACTTTCAGCGCTTTCAACACCAATGCCCGCGCCCCGGCGCGGGCTTTTCGCTTCCATTCAAAGCGGCGAATCATAGCAGCTTGCTGTTTGCGGAAATGCTCTTCCGGCGGGGGTGCATGCCGCAACGATAGCGCAGCTAACTCGACGATACGGTCAAACTCGCGCCCGATGGAAAAGTACTCGTCGAATGCCTGGCGAGCCAGCCGCCCGCGTTCGGCAGCGCTTTCGAGATACGGCTCCAGGATCTCGGGTAGTTTGGCGATATCCCGTTCGCGCACCTGGATGAGAAATGTATCCCAAGCCGGCCCGGGCGGCAGAGCAAAGTCGTCAGACAAGAGCACCGGCGTTACGCCTGCCGCCATCACCTCAAAGAAACGGTAGCTGCCCACACCCGCTCCGCGCGGGCACAGCACAAAGTGCGATGCCGCAAGCGTCTCCGCATAACGGCGCTGCCGTTCCAGACGGCCGGGCTGGGAATTGTCCCAATGCCAGTATTCCGAAGTGTTCTCGATCAGCACATCGCTGCGGTTGAATTTCAGATTATAGATACGCTTCCGCAAGATGGAAGTCGATCCGCCCTGAAACGTGAAGAAGTAGCGCTTTTCCGCTTTCATTCCGATGGGAACGGGCGATGTGGTCTCTTCCAGGAAGCGATTCTGACACTGCCCGTTGCGGGTAATGTGCGCGTAGTTGAAGATGCGGCCGATCTGGGTATGCCGGCTGATCGGAGCGTTGGTGTGCACGCCCGGAATGAGAGGCAGGCACTCGTCGTCTTCGGAATAAATGGCGCAGCGCTCAGGAAAAGCCTTATAGAGACCGTATTCGAGAAGCCGCTGCGGTTCGAATGGCGGGGCGCCAAGGATCAGAATGACGTCGGCTGCGGACGGGTCCGTTACGATTTCGTGGGTTTTTGAGAACGCGGCATGAGACTCGAGGATACCGACCTGATCGGTCTCACGAATCGCTCCGAGATACACTTTCATAACTTAGAAGCTCCTTCGTATTGCGGGCAGGATAACCCGTGCTCGGTGGTCAATCGGCGTCAATGCCTTCTTCTTCGCTGCGCTGGAAGAGCCAAAACCACGTTGGGTTCAACGCGATTTTCTGGACTTCCGGGTCGGAGTATTTTGGCTCCTTGACCACCAGCCGGTAACCGCTGCGTTCGATGAGGGGCAGCATGTCTTCGCCGGCGTTGTTGCGCAATAACTGTCCGTCGTGGCCGCAAGCGTTGGGGACGATCATAAAGTGTTGGACCGCGTGTGCCGTGAGCCGGCCCATCCACCATTCGACCGCATCCAGCGAACACTCTGAAAAGCTATGAATATTGATCGCGAGGTTTGCATGCGCCAATTCCAACGCCGCGTCGATTTCGGTCGCAGGGACTATCTTGAATCTGCCCTCAAGGCCGCGAAATCGCAGGTAATGCTCGCAAACAAAGCTGGACTCGGGGATCGCGTCCGCGCACAAGTAATTCTCGAGAGAAGGAATCGCCGTGAGCATGCGGTGCGCGAGCCGCCCTTAGCCCGCTCCGATGTCTAAGACAGAGAGCAGGGGACTCGAAACGATGTTCAGGTGCCGGTCAAGAAAGTCGATCTCCAGGATCGAATCCAGAAGATCTCTTGAAACCTGGCGTCCGGCAATTTCGTAGGCGATGGCGCCAAACGCTCCGTCTTCAGTGAGTTTTTCCATCAATCCCAGGCCATCGTGGGCCAGGACATAATAGGCCGCGAGAAGATACGCCCGCTCGTGGAGGCTCGGGTTGCCTCGTTGCCAGACCCAGGCGCTATGCCCGCGGAAATTCGTAAGGTCTGTCTGAGACGCATATTCTTCGGTCCACAGCAACGGCGTCTTCAGGGCCGGGTTGAGGCCCGCGTAGAGTGTACGAAGTTCCAGCAGCCGCGGATTGGCGCGCCGCAAATAGGCCGCGCTCTCTGTGGTGGGCCCGGTCTTACGTCTTGCGGGGGCGGGGCTGGCGTGGTCGTCGATCTGGTCAAGATCGAGAAGGGACTGGGGAATCAAACGATAGCCAAAGCGCCTGGCGGCGTGATCGATCAGCCTTCGCACTGACGAGGTCAGCACCATTCGGATTGAACCTCACTTGATGGGCCGAGCAGGAATGCGTAGGCTCGGCTTTTGATGAACCTGCAGGTTTGTGCGCTGTTCTGTACTGACTCGCTGTGCGGTTTTGGCTAGAGCCCGATGAATAGCAAAAGGACGACTGTATCAACCTTGATTTGCAAGCTCGTTGTAGAGAGATACATATTCGCCGATCATGCGCGAGGTTTGAAACCTCGTACGAACATTCACAAATCCGCTCTGCCGCAGCTGCCCGCGGAATCCCCGGTCGGAGGCCAGCCTGCGGATGGCATCGGCCATGCCGGCTTCATCGTCGACCGGTTTGAGAATCGCCGATTGCCCGAGCACTTCAGCGAGTGGAGGAATATCACTGGCGACAACCGGACAACCGCATCCCTGGGCCTCGATCGGCGGCCACCCGAATCCTTCATAGCGCGAGGGAAACAGCAAGCAGAGCGCGCGATTGTAAAGCGCCTCGATCAAGGCGGCGTCCGGCTTGACGACCTGAACGATGCGGTTCTCGATCTGCAACTCGCGCGCCAGACGGGCCAGCTTCCGGTTCAGCGCCTCGCCGGCAATCACTAACTGCAGATCGGTCTCTGCCGCGGCCCTCGCAAAGGCTCTCAGCACGCCTTCGCGGTTCTTATAAGCCGCGTTGGAGCCAAGGTGGAGAACGAACGGAGCTTGAATGGATGTAAGACCTGCGAGCCGCCGCTCCGCTTCGCCTGGCGCAAGGGGCTGAAACGGATAATTCAGACCGTTCAGAATGACGCACAGATTCTCATCTGCTTTCAGAATTCTGCGCGCATCGTCGAAGGTCGCCCGGGAAACACACGCCACGCGCGTGGCATGCTTCAGGCCATGGCAAATCCAGCGCTGCAGAATCTGTCCGAAGACCGAGGGCCGCAACTCGGGCAGCTCGCCACGCGCACTGCGCACTGCAATCATGTCATGGCACGTGACCACGACCGGCTTTCCCTTGATCATCGGCGCATACATGGCGGCGCCGTGATCGCATAGATGCACGATGTCTGCCTGGGCTGCCGCGGAGCGCAATGCGCGCGGGAAGATCGCGAATCGATCGATGTATCCCAGCCACTTGCCCACGCCGTGCACGGAGGGCTTTATTTTGCCGAACCTCGGCCGTGGAGAAATTACCTCGACATCGACATGAAGCTGACGAAGTTCGCGAAGCAGCGCCTGCGACCAGATGTGCATGCTTGTCGATCCGTCAAACGGGTAATTCTCCACCAACAAAACCTTCATCGGGCTCCGCGCTTCATCTCCCTGGCATCGAAGAAGCTCTCTTCCTGGTTGGGTTTGGATCAGGCTCCCGGCGTGCTCTTGCGCTACCATCGTTGTTATGCGGCCTACCGTTATCCTTTTGTCATTCAACTCGGAGGATACGCTCGGCGCCACGCTTTTGAGCGCCAAGCGGGTTTCCGGCGAAATCTTTGTCGTCGACTCTTTCAGCAAGGACGGAACCGTAGAACTGGCGCGTAGGTTCGGAGCCACCGTCGTCGAGCACGCCTTTGAGCACTATGGCGCTCAGCGCAATTGGGCGATCGACAACTTGCCCATCTCCAGGCCCTGGCAACTGCATCTGGATGCCGATGAATGGATGGACGATGAGCTGGTCGCGGCCATTCTTGCGCTTCCTGAAGAGCCCGAACACGCCGGATACTTTCTGCCCCGCTATCTGCGCTTTCTCGGCCGCGTGCTGCGTCACGGGGGCATGAGCCCAACCTGGCATTTGCGTCTGTTTCGCAGCGGCGTGGGGCGCTGCGAAGACCGCAAATACGACCAGCACTTCCTGCTTACGAGCGGCAGCAGCGGCCAATTGCACGGCACCATGATCGACGACATCCGCATGCCCCTGACCGAGTGGATCGCGAGGCACAATCGCTGGGCCGACGGCGAGGTGGCTGAATTGGACAGCAAGGAGACGTCCGGCCGTCTTCAACCTAATGCCCGCGGCAACCCCGCGCAGCGCAAGCGATACCTTCGCCAACAATACAATCGCATGCCGCTCTTCGTGCGTCCGTTTGTTTTGTTTGTGTATCGCTACTTCTTCCGGCTGGGCTTTCTCGACGGAACCGAGGGCCTCATCTTCTGGGTCCTGCAAACATTCTGGTTCCGTTTTCTCGTGGATGCCAAAATCTGGGAGAAGCGCCACGCTTCACGCCTGTCGCAGAGCGCCCCGCGCCAGTCAACGCGCGATGGTCGCGCCAAAGGGGCCTCTATCTCACTGCAGTGAACAGACCCTACGGGATGGGTTCGCGTCCGGAACCCGGTTGATGCATGCCGCCCATCGTCGACGAGCCTGGTCGAGTCTTTGCATGCGAGCTGGAAGAACCTGCGCCGGATCCGTGGCTCGGACCGGTGTGGCTCTTCGTGCCAGCCCGGTGATGTGCGCCAAGTGAAGCCGGCTTGCTGCCCACGGATCTGTTGCCGCCGGAACGAAAACCGCTCGACGCCCCGGAGCGTGCGCCGGATGTGGGATGCGCGCCAGCCGGGGAACGTGAAGCCGGAATGCCACCAGATCTCGCTCCGCCGGGAGAACCTGTTGCCGGACCCTCGGCAGCCAACCCCGGGAGTGCTGCAGGAACGAGACTCTTGGCCGCAGAACTTTGCGTGGGAGCCGTGTTTGGGGTTCCTGCAGGTCCGCTGCCGCTTTCACGCCAGATTCCGCTCGGCTGATTCTTGATCCCGAAACTACCGCTTCCAGCCGCCCAACTCCCGCCGCTCGAACCTGCGCTCGATCCCGCCGGCGTCTTGGCTGTGATTCCGAAACTGCCCTTTCCTGATGTCCAGCTCGACGCTCCGCCGCTTGACCCCGTCGGGCTCGCCGCCGTAGAGGTGGACGTTGCGTCGGTGCGCGATGAATTCGTGCTGGTACTTTCCTGGGTTCCGGTCTGCTGCGTCTGTGCGATCCCCGCGCAGGGCAAAACCATCGCGGCAAGGATCGCGCCCAAGAATGCACTTCCTGTCTTCACGTCGCTCATGGTTTAAACCCTTTCCAGGCCAGGGAACTCATTGGAGAACCAGCCGCTGCCGTAAGGTTACGCTCCAGATGCCCCAGAACGCGCTCGGACGACCACCGCATGCATGCATACGCGCGTCCATTCTCGCCGGCCTTGCGCAAATCAGTACTTCTCAATGTGCGAATTGCCTCCAGAAGCGCCAGCGGATTCTCCGCCTCGACCACCTGGCCTGCTCCCGACTCGCGCGTGATGCGGGCGACCTCGCACTCGGGATTGACCGATGCAACGATAGGACGCCCCGCCGCCAGATAGGTCACGATCTTCGACGGAAAAGCGACCTCGGAAACTGACTGCTGCTGCGTCACTAGACAAATATTGCTGGCCGCCATCAACCCGCGGAAAACCCTCGCATCGAGCAGCGGCAAAAAGCGCACATTGCCCAAATCCAGCTCCGCGGCGCGGCGCTTGATTCTTTCGCAATCCGAGCCATTGCCCACGCACAGAAACAGCATGGAGTCGTCGGCGCGGTTCAGTGCCGCGGCATCGAGAATGACATCGAGGCCCTGCTTCACGCCCATGTTCCCGCTGTGCGTCACCAGGAGCTTCTCTCCTAGATCGTACCGCCGCCGGAACTCGTCCCCCTCCTCCGGCAGCAGATCGATCAACGAGTCGTCCATCCGCGGCTCAAGAAGCTCCACTCGATCTTCTGCAAACCCTTTGCCGATGATCTTCTGCCGCATGCTGGGCGTGAGCGTGGTGACCAATCGCGCATGGCGGTAGGCTGCGTTCTCGACTTTATAGAGAAGTTTCACCGCCCACTTGGGAAGCATGCCCAGGTCCGAAGCCGAATCGGGCTGCAAATCCTCCACGTCGTAGACGTAGGGAATGCTCCACAGCCGGCTCAGCAGAATCGCGGTCGCCGTCAGACCCAGCGGAGGCGAAACCACGAGCAGCACGTCCGGCCGCTTGCGCAGCAACGCGCGCAGCGTCACGCCGATGATGAAACTCGCCTCGAACAGGATGCGTTTGAGTGGGGTGACCGGGTTGGGGACATAGGCGTAGCTGCGAACGATTGAAACTCCATTGCGTTTCTCTTTCCGTCCCAGCTTTCCTGAGTACTCCGGCGGTACTTTCCAATCCGGATAGTACGGAAATGTGGTGCACACCTCGACCTCGTGCCCCACGCTGGCAAGGTACTCCGCACGATAAGTTGTCAGGGCGCCGATGCCCGTAACTTCCGGCCAGTAATTAACGCTTAAAACAATAACTCTCATCCATCAACCCTTGCGGCAGATTCGACTTTGTTCCTCTGGGGTACCAAATGGCCTTTATCCAATCACCGCAGCTTGCTAGGCCTGTCCTATGATTCTCGCAGATCACTCGATCTTGCCTCGCGGCTCAAGCACTTATATCCTCTGGGCGACATGCGTCTGCAGGAAACACGGGAGTCCCGCAGGCAAGCTGGCACTTTCATAAAGACCTGCGGATGGAGAGGAAGTTCGCGTTCTTGTAGATTTCGAGATCGTGCGAGTAGCGTTTCAGTTCTGCGAGACCGTGCCTCAGAATGCGATAGATCGCATACCTATTTGAGAGGTAATCCCAAATATCGACGAAGTGGTAGGGAGTATGCAGGAATGTATCGCCGAATTCAAACTGAATGAAATCAATTCGCCTCTCTTGAATCATCCTGGAGGCACCCTGCAGTACTTCCATCTCCTGGCCCTCGGTGTCAATCTTCAGAAAATGAATCCTGCCGACTCCGTTCTCATCGCAGAATTGGTCGACTGTAGTGACGCGGACTTTCTGTGACTTTGTTTGTGCATCACTTTGACGGCAGAACGAGGCGACACTTTCCCGGGGTTCTGCAAAGAAAAGCTCCGCAACGCCTACATGATTACTGATGGCGGCCTTGTGAAGCGACACCCTCGGCTCGCTCGCGTAGCGTGCACGAAGAATCTCAAAGCATGCATCCTGAGGCTCGAAAGAAAAGGCCCTTAGTCGACCATCAACCACCCGGAGTGCCGCCTCGGCATAAGCGCCGTCGTTCGCGCCGACGTCGAACACCACGAAGTCTCCTGCCTTTCCTGATCTATTCAGGGCGAAACGAAGTGCGCCAATTTCGCCGCTGTCCCAAACCGCCTGCCCGCCGCCGTAGTTCAAGCCGGCATGACAAAGCCTGAGGAGCGCTGCGAGGGGGGGCTGCAGCCATGGCCTTGATAGCAGATTTCGAATGGCATTATTCATACTTGCGTTTCTTCTCGAGGAAAGAGGAATTCAGCTCCTTTGCGCGTCCACGTCGCCGTGGGGAAAGAGACTCCCGCATGGACCGACAGCTTCAGGCTGCCCGCCGGCCCATCACATACGGTCGAATCCAGCGGCGCACGCGATCCGTATTTTTTTCGAATGCCTCGTAGACTAACTGAGCATACAAGACGATCGCCGCCAGCACTGCTGCGCCGACAAGATACGCATGCCAGCCCGGATAAGCGCGCGGCAGGTGCAGAGTCGCTTTAAGAAATATCAACATGGGCAAATGCACTGCGTACAACGTGTAGGAAGAGTGCGCCGCGCGGCGGGCTGTATGTACATAAAATGCCGGCAGGGGCGCCGTAGCGCAATGCAGCGTGACCCATATTAAAGCGGTAACCGCCAGACCCAATACCAGATCGGATGGGATTGAGCCCAGCCACTTACTCTCGACAAGCCCCGCTCCAAAAAGCACCAGGGCCAGGACAATGGCAAGTCCACGCGCCCACCGCCCGCGCGCCGGGAAGGCAGGCAGGAAAGTGATCAATGCGCCCATGAGCCATGTAAGGCCCAGCAGAACGATATTTAGTCCTGCAAGCCATCCCCAGGTCAGGAGACCCAGGCACGAGAGGATGCGCATCTTCCAGGACTGGCCCCTGGCCAGCAGGAAAACCAGAATCGGAAAGCCCAGGTAATACGAGAACTCGTAACCCAAGCTCCACAGCGCCCCATTGGAACCGAAGGGTAGTACCAAGTAGGGGGCCATTCCGGGCAGCCGGATGGTCGGCAAAAACAGGGCGTTCGCTGCCAGCATCTGCCACGTCAACACGCGGTGAACATTGAAGGCCAGCGCATGCATCCCGGAATTGCCGCTATAGACCGCTTCGGTGCCGGGCATATGCATTCCCAGCCAGTCGAGCGCCCCTCCCAGCAGCAATGCAGGCAGAAGCACAACGTAGAGCCGGCTGAGCCGCGCCAAAAGGTAAGCCCTCCAGGACCAACTCCCGCTTCCTACAGAACGCAAAACGCTGCCGCCAACCAGGTAACCGCTCAGCACAAAAAAAACCATGACCGATTGGCGGCCCAGGCTGGAAGCCAGATACGCTGCACTCGTGAATGGATTGTGCCGCGCGATCGCCTCATAGTCCACGAAAAGAGCGTCCCGCAAGTGGTTCAGCACGACGCAGAAAGCCGCAAATCCACGCAGAGCGTCGAGGTGAACCGACGGGCTTTCTCCGAGTGGTCCAGGCCCATGCGTGACTGCGGCTTTGCGGTTACGAGGCATACGCTACCGCGGCCTGACGCTTCCCCATCCAGGAGGCGCCTGGATGCGTCTTCCGGGTCCCGGCGGAGCTGCCGCACGCGCAGTCTTTCCCTCAACGCCCACGCCGCTACACCTGATGGCCGCGATGGTGAATGCCACGCAGATCACCATGAACCCCTGATCCGTTGGCTGCTCTAACGTACCGAAACACAATGTGGCGAAGAGCGGGGTCACAAGCAGCAGAGCAAGTGGCTCCTGGCGTTGCGCACATTTGAACGCAGAGAACGTCAGGCTCAGCGCCAGCAGAAATCGAAAGAGCGAGAAGACAATGCCCGGAATGGGGCCCAGCTCGACCAATTCCCGGATGAATTCGTATTCGCCGGCCACGAATTGCACCCTGCCGGTGGAGAGCGCCGAAACCGCGGCGGCGCCGCGTCCCATGCCAATCCCAAGGGGATGGCTCGAATAGTCCGTTTTGTTCAGCGCATAGATTATGGTTCCAGAGGTTCGCTGCACCATCGCGCGCTGCATGCCTCCTTCGGTGCCATACGCGTTGGTTGACCGCGCGCGAAGACTTTCAGCGGCGGAAGAAAAAACCGGCAGGAGCGACACCAGGAAATAGACGGCCAAGAGCGGAATGACAATCTTGACCACTTTGATGAATTGCGATACTCCGAACATCGCGGCAATTCCCGCGCAAACGGCAACACCCGCCAATTCGGCCACCAGCGTGCGTGACCCGACCACCGGAACCGAGAGAACCAGCGCGAACACCGCGGCCCACAGCAGCCACTTCTTGGCGAATTTCGCATTCATCAGGCCATAAAAAAGCAGCGCCGCCACAATCGCGTTATAGAAAGTCGGTCCGGCAACAAAGCTGAATGTACCCGAAGCTCTGACGTGTTCTTCAACGTAGTAAATTTGCTCGGCACCTTTATAGGCGCCTGCGTTCAGAATCGAACCTTGCGGCGCAAGGTACTGCGCCACCTCCAGAGCCACCAGCGGCAGCATAAGCCACAATGTGGCCGCGCCAAACTTGCGCAGGTCGCCTGCATCCAGGTTTTCCCCCATGATGAAGGCCACGGGAAAGGGGAGCAAATAGGAACGCAATCCATAAACTGCGGCAATCCACGAGTTGTCTCCCAGGATCATTTGCCAAACGCAAAGACCCAGGAGCGCGGCCGCCAGAACTCCTATAATGACCGACCAGCGTTCCGGCCATTTGTTGGTGCGATACGCTTCAATGATGATAAGTACCGCCACCGGATCGCGAACCAGCAACAAAGGCGCGGAAAACCCCGGAAGCACCCATTTGCGCAGCGCGCCTTCGAAGATCAGCAGCAGAAAATACAGCCAGAAGAGCTTCTTCAGCACCGGCATTTTGCTGCGCGGTCTTGGCGGAATTTGCCTTCTCACTGGCACGCGGCGATGGCCTCCACAGTCTGGGCAAAATTGCTGCGATAACTTTCCCACGACGCTTCTGCCGCGCTTGCCTGCGCCTTACGCGACATCGCAGCCAGCAGTTCCCGGTCACCGTGGAGCCTGTGCAACTGCTCGGCAATCGGATCTGCGGAACCGACAGGCACCACAAAACCCTCTTGTCCGTCGTGAACCAGGTCGCTGGCGCCCACGTTCGGCGTAACCACGACCGGGAGCCCGCAGGCCAGTGCTTCGGTGATCACAAGGCCGAATCCTTCGCCGAGCGAGGGCAGCACCAGCACGTCCGATTCCATCATGACCTCCATCACCCGGTGGTGCGGCAGCGTCTCGAACCAGCGCCATCGGTGAATCGCTTCATCCACCCGAGGATTGGCCTGGAACCGTCTTCCGACAAGCGTGAGGTCGATCTCGGAACCAAGGCGATCGACAGCATCCAGCAGGTAGCCGATTCCCTTGTGCTGGACCAACCGGCCGACAAACAAGACCCGCAGCGGCCGCGCGGGATCGGTTGCCTTCTGCTCCCGCTGCCGGATTGCCGGAGCTCCGTAGTGCACCACGCGGATTTTTTCCTCAGGGACTGCGCCCGCCAGAGTCCGCCGCACGTGTTCGCTGGCTACAAAAATGTAGTCTGCCAGGGCAAGCTCTTCGTCCTTCCACTCCAGATGCCTTGTGGAATCCACGAGATTGGGAAGAAGCCCGGCGAACTCAGGGCTGCGCTCGGCTTCCTGCGTGAGCAGGTTGCGCACCCAGTACCAATAGCTGCTGGTCAGCTCGTAAATTGTCTTGATGCCCAACCGCTTGGCTTCGCGGAAGGTCTCGCGTGCGCCCCCTTCATAGGCATACACAACATCGGGACGCAGGCTGCGAACGCGCCCCGCCACCTTGCCGTCCAAGTGCCGGTAGACGCCAATGATCGAAAAGGGCCGCTCTCCTGAAGTCAGAAGGCCGTTCAGGAACCTCGGCTTGGCGCCCAGGCGAACCATCTCCCTCCATGGAACGCGCTTGATGCGCTCTCTGGGTGCCTCCGCATAGGTGCGCCGCTCCAGCAGCATCCGCATTCCCGCAGGCAGCAGCCGGTTCCAGCGAGACTGCGCATCCCAGGCAATCGTCGTCCAGAACTCCGCCAGCATTCCCCGTTCAGCAAGGCTTGCGAGGGCATTCCGGACGTTCTGGTTGCCCGTCGGATGAGAGATCAGGACGCGAGGTTTACGCATTTTTCCGGCCTGCGCTCTCGGGCGCCGCTTCCATCCCATCCGTCGATTCATCCATCCAGCGCGCGTAGACGGCCGCGTGATCGTGCAACCGATGCCCAGAGTACCAGCGCCAGGCAGCGATGGAGCATCCTTCCAAACCAGATGCCTGCGCCGCTGTCTGGGTGCGCGGGCTCAACACATGAACTCCGTCCTCCAAACCGTCGACTTGCCCGGGAAAATGTCGTGCAATCACGGGGATGACGCCATGGGCGCAGTAGCCGGCGAACACCCCGGATTTTGCCAGAGGCATGTGCGGATAGGAGAGAAAACCGAAGGTCGATCGGGAGAACTGTCTGGCGATTTCCGTCGCGGCTAAAACCCCCATACGCCTCACGGGAATCCCGTGCAGTTCGCCGGGAGGCTCAAATTCAGGACCGATGTCCAGAATCTCCTGGATCCCGAGCTGCTGCAGCATGGTTCCCAGCGCGGACAGCTCGCGATAGGCGTTTTGCCTGGTTCCGCCCAGGCCAAAAATCGCCATCACCGGGTCACGATCAGCCAGGGGAATATGTTGTTGCGCCTCTCCCACCTGTGAGAACACCGGCATACATTGAATGGGCGAAGCGGATTGCGGCACGGTTTCCCGATGCAGCCAGTCCACATAACTGCGGGTGTTGGTAACCAGCAGATCGCATGCCTCGGCAATCCTGCGCACCGCTCTCTTTTGCCGCCGCGAGTACCAGAAGGCGGACCTCCATGGCATTCCCGTGGCAAACAGTTCATGAAAGAAGACGGCAACACGAAAGCGTCCGTCTGCTTTCACCTTTTCCAGCGCCTCAGCAAGAAGGGTGGGCGCCCCGTCGGCAGAATACCCGTAGCCGCTCAAGTGAACCAGAATCGCCGCCGCTTGACTCCCGCTGAAAGCAACGCAAGCATTCAGTAACTGATGCGGCGCGCAATGCGTGATGGAATACGGAAGATCGCAGCGTTCATCCGAGTTCAGGACAACAAACGCGGAGTCGATGCCGTAACTTGTTCTTAGCTCCGAGGCAAGGGCGATGGCATGATCGCTGACCCCGCACCGCGTGGGCTGGAGCCGCGGGACAACCTGAATGAGCCGACGATTTCCTGCCATTTTCATTGTGGATTCATTCCGTATCCTGACCAGGGACTGTGACACCGACGGCTCGATCAGGCTGCCCAGCCTCTCAGTGGGGAAAGGACGGAGGAAGCCGGACGGCATAGATGGTATTGACGCGCGGCGCGATCCACGTTCGATACGTTACCGGCGGGTACGCCACCTGGCCGCCGCACTCCTGTGGACTCGACGAGACCGCATAAGCAGGCTCGAGGGCAGGCATCGCCTCCAGCGCACCGAAAAACCACTGCGTGCAATTCGCCGGCAAAAGACGCGCAGGCTGCGGCACGTAAGCCCCTTTGGGAACTTGAATCCGGCTGTCGTTGACGTATCCCGCCTTCTCAACTTCAGTCCAGCCTCCGTACTCCCACGGCCCCAGGATGGCGGTCGCAGGTGTCCCGCTTGCGCGGAGCTCGTCAATGGCGCTCGCATAGCCGCGATACAAGGCAAAGTTATCGTGCGTGGCTGCGACACTGAATGCGCCGAAGAGGACGATCAGAGAAACGCTCGCCAAGGGCACCTTCGCTTGCACTCGTTCCTGGTAGAAGCGGGTCAGCACCAGGAGCAGGATGGCGAGCAGCGGCAGGAAATAGCGATCGAATATTGCGGGCTGCAGCGCCAATAGAGCCAAGTAAGCCGCGCTAAATGGGCCGAAGATCACACCGAGCTTCTGCCATGAAATCGCCGTAGCCTCTTGTTGCGCAGCGGAACGCCCGCGCCTGCGCTCGAAACAGCAAAGCACAAGGCACAAAAGGCCAAACAGCGTGGCTCCGGTCAGTAGCATGCGAAGACCATAGCGCGCGGCGGCAAGGTGAGTTTCCTCGGCCGCGATTGCGTTCAGCCTTTCGAAACTACGGGTGGTGATGGCGTTATAAGCCACGTTGGCAGGCCACTTGTCGATCTTGAGCCAGTGGATCGGAGCAATAGCCAGAACTGCCGCGAGAGCCGCCGCGTACCGTTTCCACGAGCGCAGCGATATTGCGAAGAAGAGCAGCACTGGCAGCGCAAAAAGCGCCAGAACTCCGGCGCCGCCCAAAACCGCGCGCCCAAAATTCTTGAGCAGGTCAAAACCGATTCGGTCGGGAAGCGGTTCCGGAATGCTGTACGGCTGCCGGGCAAACCAATGCATCGCGGCCACCACAAAGGCCACTGCGGCGATCCACGCGATCGACCCCACCAGGAATGCGCGCCGGCTCTTCCTGAGGAACCAGAGTGTGGAAGGAACCATCAGCAGCGCTCCGAGCCACGCGATTTGCCGCGCCGTTCCCCCCGCCGCATTCACCAGCGCGGCTAGGCTGATCCAGGCCATGGCGGAGTTCTGGCTCCTCGCCTCAAGAGCACGCAAGCACATGTAGCTGCACACCACAATGCACAACACGCCCGAAATGTCGGACATAAAGGCAAAAGCCCACGGCAGGTAGAGTGGCGAAAGCACGAAAGTCGCGGTCGCCAAGGTCGCATTCTGGAGGTTCAGGCCCGCCCGCTCAAAAGTGCGCTCGAGCACGAATGCTGTCGCCATGGCCTCGATCACCGTGGCCAGGCGAACTGCAGTGAATGAGAATCCAAACAGCTTGATGAACAGGGCGCCGAAGTAGAGTTGCCAGCCCAGAATCGGGGTCTCGGTGCCGGAGTAGGAGATGTGGCCGGTCTGGGCAACTTTCAACGCATCCTTGATATACACCCAGTCGTCATTGATGCCGATCTCTGCGTATGGCCGGATCAGGAAATAGCAGAGGATCAGAACAAACGCGCAGGCAGCCGCAAGCAAAAGTCTTTGCAAATTACATATCCCTCTGAACATTTAAAATGGGCTTTCCAAGTTTTCCACTCGCCGTCGGGCTTCTGAGTCCAGGAACGCCGGAACAACTCAAAAATGCTTAACGCGATTGAGCATTTTAAGGATTCAAGTCGCTTTAGACGATTTGGGGGACAGACGAAGGAATTGTGGAAGGCCAGCGCGGGACCACCACCGCGGCGAGCACATAGAATGCAGCACCTGTGAGCACACAGGTCCCAATGCTGGTTTCCATTGAAACCAGCACCGCCACGAAACTGCCCAATGTTCCGGCGGCACCGTTCAGGGCCCACATCCATGGCAGATTGCGCTCTTGGGAGAGGGCCTTCATCCATCGCAGGCCGATCGGGAAACAGAAACCCAGGACGAAGCCGGGGGGAGCGATCAGCAGGAGGCATATCAGCACTCGTTGCCACAGCAGAGCCGCTGTGTAGGCATGGATAACGGGCAGTACCAGAGAGAAATAAAGAGCTATCGACAGGCCGCCAGCCGCTGGCGGAATACGGCCCTGCCAGGCAGACTTAACTGGCCAGCGGTCGGAGACATAGCTTCCAATACCGGCCGACAAAATCAGGCCGCCTAGAACGACGACCATGGAATAGATGGGGTGGCCGAGAAAGATCGAGAGCTGCTGCATCATGGCCATTTCGACGCACATGAATCCCAATCCAATGGCGATGAAATAGACAATTGCCCCGACCGGCGCAGACGACATTCCGCTTCCTCGCCGATAGGCCGTCCACGCGGGTACAGCGATGCTCGCAATAACCAGAACGATTGCCGCCAGGAAAAATGCAAGCAGAAAAAACATGGCCATCAAATTGGACGTGAGCCGCTCCCCGTGAGAAAGCAACTTGGGCAGCGCTCGAAGATGGACAGCATTAAAGAAGTACGGAGAGCTGTCGAAGCTCGGAGAGTAATCCACCCCGCTTTCATCCTGGAGCGAAGCCATCTCTCCCAGGCTTCTGGACCCCATGATCCGCCTGAGTTCGGGAACGGCGACGGGCTCTTGCGGAAGGTAGATAGGATTGAATCCCATCTCCCCCGAGATCCGCTTGAGGGCGGCAATATCGCTGGGGCTGAAAGGTTGGTTACTGACGAGCAGCGTGGCGACGGGCCCCGATTGAATCAAGGCAAGGTGGCTGGAAGGATCGGCAACGCCTTCGGCCAGCAGCGTTGCGTAGGCCACAGAGAACAGGCGGTAGGTCTGGTATTGCAGAGGGTCGAAGTACCAACGACTGAAGGCGATGATGCCGCCCGGTTTCAGGTGGTCGTAGAAGACTCGCCAGCCGTCAACGGTATAGAGCGAATTCTCGCTCAGCGTCATGGCGCCGGCACTTGTGGCGGCCCAGGTATCAACGAGGGAGGCCTGAATTAGGTCGAAGCGCTCTCCGGAACGAGTCAGGTAGCTGCGCCCCTCGTCGTTGTGCAACTCAAACCCGGGAATTTTTGAGAATCCGGAGTACCAATTCATCCGCCGCGCGGTCATGCGGACAATTGCGCTGTTCACTTCAATGCCTACGACGCGTTTGAAACCATTCAGGGCACAGTTGAGGACGTCGCGACCGCCCCCCACGCCGATAATCGCCGCTGTGCCGCCCTGGCGCAATTGGGCGGCAATCGAGGTCACGTCGTATCGCAAAAAAGAGACAGCCCTCAGGTCGCCATTGAAGCGAACCATATCGGTTCCCGCGTCGTTATCAATGGTCAAATGCATCGCCTCGACCCGGAATTCGGGCAAGTACGGGCTCGGCCCCCACATCTGCGGAGCACCTACTTTGGAATTGGAGAGGCGAACGTTAGAGATTGGATTCCAGGCTTCGGCAAAAATATGGCTACGCCTGTCAATAGCTCCCTTTGCCCAGATAGGCTGAATGCCGTGCACCGTCAGAGAATTGAGCCCGGCTATCACCACCAGGGATGCCGCAGCGATCAGGGAGTTCCTGCGAGCGCGGGCCTGCTTGGCGTAGACGGCATAAGCGGCGGCGCCTAGAAAAAGGAAGGCTGAGATCGCGAAGATGGCGCTGGGCGCATCGATGATGCTGAGCAATCCGACAGCGGCCAGGCAACCGAATGCTGCGCCGGAGAGATCGACAAAGTATACACGGCCCATGGGGAAAGGCATCCTGGTGAGGGCAATGCACACGGCCACACCCGAGAAGAAGAAGGGTACGGCGATCACGCCCGAAAACAGCACGAAGCTGCACACGGTTTGCAGGGCCAGCGAAATGTCCAAGGGGATCGACAGCATGATCAGCAAGCACAGCGGCATTGAAATGGCGACGGCCAACACGGACTGGTATAGCCGCCGGGGTAGCAATTCCACGGCGAAGAAATCAGGGCGCAGTTGAACCACGAGTGCGCCAGCCGTCATGCCGAACATCGCCATCGAGACTGAGACAAAGGCCATGTAGTACCAGCACATAACGCTCAGAAGACGGGTTAGGACAACTTCATACATCAACGTACTCGCGCAAAGCACAAACAGGCCTGCAAAAAACGCGCCCGTGGAGCCCGATCTTGCGTCTTGATTGTTAATCTTCCTCAGCATTCCGCGTATTTTCCCTTCGGAGTCAATTATTCAGAATCATACTTTTCAACGGCGTTTCCTTGCCATTTATCTGGTCGCTTACTGCTCGTTCAATTTCTTCGAGCGGCCCTTCATCAAGCTGCGCAGCCGATTCCGTCACGGCGTGTCGGTCTAGTGTCCTGAATCTGAAACTCGACGCATCCTTGTTATGCACCCAGTCCTCATTGATGCCGATCTCCGCGTAAGGGCGGATCAGGAAATAGCAAGGAATCGGAAGGAGGGCGCAAGCCAAAGCGGGCAGATAGTTCCTCAGCATCGTTGGCAATGGAAAATCCCCTCTCGAAGCGGGTCCTCCGGCCAAGGCCGCCGCAGATCGCGCGGGCTGTTCACGAGGATTCTGCTGATATTGATACGCGCAGGCAGCCAGCATAATTACTCTCTGGCTCGTCTTCACTCGCTGCGTTGCTGCGCGCGTTCGTCCAACTTTCTTCGCACCCGGTCCCACTGCCGATCGATGGCCTCGAAACCCAGCGCCTGCCGCAACAGCGCCCGCAACTGTTGGCGATTACGCTGCTTCGGAGTCAGGCTCGACCAGAGCAGTTCGTCGATCGGCAGTGTGCCGTTTCCGATCTTGCCTGAGTAATGCATGTGGCTAATGGGCCGGCGCTCCACCTGAATGGTGCGCACCAGTTCGAGAACATCCTTGTAATCGCCCGCCCACGACGATGCCCAATTGTGCGGCGGCCGGCAAAGATTCAGCACCCGCCATTGCGCAACCAGAAGCGTGACGTGCAGAAGCACCTGATCCTGCCAGATGAGCAGGTCCCGGTGCGCTTCCATCCAGGCCAGCCCCGACAGCAGGTCGGCGGGATGTTGCGGCGACCTGTGACACAGAAAATGCCCCGATGTGAGCGCGGCCTCCAGCGACCCTGCGCCCATCAACTCTTCAAATCGGCGCGGCGCGCGCAGGTTGAACTTGCCGCCGGTCGTGAATTCATAATCGGCATGCACCACGTCATGATTTTCCAGGTAGGGAAACAACTCCTCCCAGTTCATCAACGCCACCACGTCGTTATCCGAGTAAAGAAACTCGTCGAACTCACCAAACCAGCAGAGAAATCTGCGCAGAAGGCCCGGATGGCATTGCCGATGCCGGCCTTTCAGCTCATCGAAAAAAGCTCGCCCCTCGGCGGGGAAATCGCCCATCGACAACTGCTTGACTCCATCCCATCGCTGGTCGAGAACTGCCGGGCTTTCGT
>Ga0182014_10003200_pt1 | contig 19846 bp, 19 predicted proteins | sample 612S2DmetaG_FD_120489 | JGI IMG/M metagenome (GOLD analysis project Ga0182014, IMG submission 120489) | Permafrost microbial communities from Stordalen Mire, Sweden - 612S2D metaG | ecosystem: Environmental > Terrestrial > Soil > Wetlands > Permafrost | place: Sweden: Stordalen | collected... | reverse complement strand
GGTCAAAGTCAACTTGCACAGGACCATACACCGTGTCGCATTGCCGTGGTGGCAGAATAGAACCCGGTAACTTCCGTTTCGCTCTTGCAGAGACGCCATGATTTCGGCCTCCGCAGCATCACCGCAACGTCAGGCAAAAGACTCTACCAAGATTTTTCCATGCAGTCTGCTAATTGCACAAGGCAAGCACCAACGAATAGTCGTAAGTCCTTGCCTTGTAATGAGTGCGGGAAACAGGACTTGAACCTGCACGGCCTTGCGGCCACTAGGCCCTCAAGATAACAGACCCCGTTGCCCTAAGTCAAGGATACGCAATGGAATGCGTTAGCAGCAAACAACTTAACCTCGATTTCAGACTCCTTGACATTCCCCGTCATTCCGCATGTTTTCGGGCGTTTCCGCATGGGATTGAGGGGAATGTGAGGGGCGTAAACTATCCAACATGCCTAGCGCAAAGTCACCGTGGCATGGCGTTTGCCCGTCCGTCTGGATGACACCGGAAAACCACGGCCTTTGCCAAGTGCCGTGCGATCCAGGATCAGCGGCAGGGTAGGCGAACTCAGGGACATCAGGTAAAATTGGGTGGTGAGGGCCATTCTCCTGGAGCGCGTTATGAGCACTGCGGCTATCCACCTAGATCGTCTGCTAGAACCGCTTGCCGGTTGCCTCTCGCCCGATTCCGCCGCCAAGGTGGCCGACTTGCGGGCCGATGAAACGATGCAGACTCGCATCGACTATCTGGCCGAGCGCGCCAACGAGGGCTTGCTGACCGACGATGAGCGGGAGGAGTACGGCGGTTATCTACACGCCATCGACGTGATTACCGTCTTGCAGGCCAAGGCCCGTTCCCAACTCGGCAGGCAATCTTGATGGATAGCGCGCTGCGGTCCCTGGTCCGTCATCGCGCCGGCGACGTTTGCGAATACTGCCGGCTGCCGCAGACCGCTTCTCCAATCGTTCGCTTTCACGTGGAGCACATTATCGCCCGCCAGCATGGCGGCACGACCGAGCCGGACAACTTGGCGTTGGCCTGTAACTATTGCAACTTTCACAAGGGTCCGAACATTGCGGGCCTTGATTCCGACAGTGGCCAACTTGTGCCTCTGTTTCATCCTCGCCAACACCGCTGGTCTGAGCACTTCGCATGGGAAGGGACGGTCATTGTCGGTCACACGCCGATCGGCCGCGCCACCGTACAGTTGTTGGCGATGAACCAGTGGGAACGTGTGGAGGTTCGGGAGAATCTGCAAGCCCTGGGTGAACCGTTCGCCAGGTGAGCCTGGCCGTCACGTTCACTTGCGGCTTTGATGTCGGCCACTTCTGGAAGGTCCATTGCCGCATCATTCATTCTTTGGCCGCGATCCTTCGGTGTCGTAGGAGCCCGCCAGAAATCTTGCCACCATCAACGCATTTGACCCTACTCGGCCAGCACCACCAAGCCGAGCGAAAAGAGGCAGACTGACATCCGACGGCAGTGGCGGATTAGGAACGGAGGGTCAATGGGTGTCTAGTGGTTGACGGGTCAGCAGAGACTTTCCTCTGGGCGACTGGACGCCAATTGAACCTTTTCTACCGGGCGTGGCGGCCACCGAACCGCATGTTCGACGCCTCATCGTCATCTTCGTCCAGTCTATCCTACCCCATTTAGACCGGATTGTGGTCGGGTGCTCAAGCCTGCTGGCTGCGGGCCTTGACCGACTACCTCTGAGCTTTGCCGTCCCAACGAAGTGACCGCACGGAAACCAACGGTCGCCCCAAGGGTACAACCTGTAGAGGGTTGACAATGCAGAGGACGGCAGTGAAGATCAGTCCCGTCGGACATGTCGGTGAAGCGGGACTGCTTTTTTGGTAGGTTTGGAACCTCTTGCAGGGTACCCGCCTCTAAGGCTTTGAGAGACGCACGAAAATCGGCCGTGGGATGTTGCACGGGTGAAACAATGGTCGGAAATGAAATGAGATACGCACTTCTATTCGTAGCGGCGGCGATAAGCGGGGTGGTACCGCCGGCATTAGGTCAGGTGGTGCAGTCGGGCCGCAAGGCGACGGAGTTTCCGCAGGCCACTCTGGCCTGCAAGGTGAAGATGGGAACGATCACCGAGCGGGAAGTAGGATCGCCGTCAGGGACGAAATGCGATGCAACATGTAGGGTGATTTCGACGTTAAAGGGGGAGGTTGGGAACGAGGTGCAAATTACGTTCAGACGCAATGCAAATGGGCCTCGCCAGCCGGGCGTGGATGATGTGAAGACTGGCGAGACTTACGTGGTGATGCTGCGGGGGAAGACTGCCCCCTACGAGATGTTCGCGGCGATGAAGGCGGTAGACGCGGTGGTAGAACCGACGTTTGGAACCAATCCGGGGGACCGGCTGTTGGCGGAACTGGTGGCGATGTGGAAGTCGAACGATCCGAAAATGCGGATCGCGGCAATCGAGCAAATGGGGATTATGCGGGACACGCGGGCAAGCAAAGATGTCAGCGCCGCGGCAAAAGATAAGGACATGGAAACCGCGCGTGCCGGGATCATCGCGCTGTATCGCATGAAGATCGCACCGGATGCAAAGCGGGTGATGGAGTTGTTCAATGAGCAGATCATGGATGTGTGGTATCAGGAATCCGGCGAGCCGCAAAAGGACCCCAAAGGAAAGGTGATCTGGCGTCGTGTGGCGGGCCACCCTTTCCTGGAGCGCGGGCTGCCGGACTTTGACTACGCGACATACGTGCGCGAGGGAATCAAGAAGGAGTGGGTACGCAAGGACGGTAACACGCTGTATGTGTTCTTCGGCATCCCGTGGAAGGTGCAGCGGAAGGAGTGCGTGCCGGAACTGATGAAACTACTAGAGAAGCCGGACAAGAAGGTGCGGTGGTGGGCGGTGCTATGCCTGACGCACACGGTCGAAGACGAAGATCGTCCGCAGTGGGAGCACTATGAGAAACACGAAGAGGAAGAATTGGCGAAGTGGCGAAAGTGGTGGAAGGAGAAGGGGGCGGCCTACATGGCGGAACCCACAACGCACGAAGGAGTACCCGCGAAATGAAAACAAGCACCGTCACTCCTCGTGGTTCGGCTTGGCTCTGCAAGTCTTTGCTTCGCGGCCGGATTTATGTGCCAGTCAGCGGCAGGCATTCCGGTTGTCATGCTGGTGAACCGAGGAAGCGTCCTGTCTTCTGGGGCGTCTTTTGTTGGGTGATTCTCTGGGCGCTCCTTACCACCGTCCCGGCGTTTGCACGGGAAGTGCCAGAACGCGACCCACGGGACGGCGCGCTCGATGCGTCGCTGATCGTCTTGGTCCGGCAAGAAGAGCCGGAGGTCTTTCGGATTGAGGAAGTGTTTCTCGGGAATAAGGAAGCAGGCGCAACGATTCGTTTGGCGAAGTTCCGACTCTACACAATTCAGGAGTCCGGCCCGGAGAAGATCGACACCATCACGCCACAGACTCGCATCCTGCTGTTTCTCGAACCGAAAAAGGAGGCCCCGACAACCTGGGAGATTCCGGGCTATGGGTATTGCTTCTTCTGGGTCCACGATCTGGCCAAGGTGGCGGAACTCAGGAAGATGGCTCAAGATATGACGATCCTCCGCAACTCGTGGGAGAAGGCGCGAAACATATCCGATTTTCGGCAACGGGTAGAAGCACTCTGGCCATTCTTGTGGGAAAGGAATGCCCGCGTGAAGCGACTCACTTCGGAGGAATTGAAAAAAACCGCTCCCGTTGTCGGTGACTTCATTGCTGAACGCTTTGACCGTTTAGGTGATCGAGAGCGACAGGGATTAGTGCTCGACGCCGCCGACTACGGCGGCAAGCAACTGCACGATGTGCTGCTCCGCTACTTGCAGGACTTGCAGCGACGTTATGAACGATTCCTCAAGGTCCGTGGCCCGGGCGCGGAAAACCTGATCGAGAAGTGGAACGAGGCTCCCCAAGCAGTCAAAGAGATATGGGGATGCCTGTACTACGGGCTTGCGGGCCTCGTGAAGTGCAGGAATCGTGACGATCTTCCGTACATTCGGGAACTGACCGCGTGGGCGATCAGGTACCGTTTCAAGCAAACCTGCGATGCGGCACTGATTGGTTTCAAGAACATGCCCGACAGGGAGAACCTTCCGTCGATCGACGCCGTTTGGAGGCAGTTCTCACGGCGTCCGTATGAGGGCAATGCACTTTCCGCGATTGACGTGAGCCGGGCGCTATGCACCCATCGGTATCCCGAAACGGTTCCGCTTCTCGCCCCGTTCCTGGAATACGAGTTTGGTCGGAGCGAAGTCCAGCAAGCCCTCCGGGAAATCGTTGGCCAAGACCTGGGCGACCGACCACAAGCGTGGCTTGATTGGTGGAAGCGGGAGAGCCGGAAGCCTCGACCCTGAGAAGATCATCGGTTGGTCTGGAGTAGTCGGGGGTTAAGAACCTTGCCAACTTTGACCAAAACGCGGCCCCGGCAGCGGCGGACCAATGGTGGCGACCGCTGCCACGCCGGTCGCTCATTACGGCCGGGCCGTCCGTGTCTGAACAGTTAGGCTGCCCGCGCAACCACGACGGCCCCGATCAGGCAGAGAGATTGCTTGGCTGCTTCTCGGCAGTGTCGCCGTGTTGGTCCTGTGGTGGCTACCCAATCATGGCTCGAAAAGTGAATCAGGTTCTTTGGGATCAGTGGCAGCAGCGGATCGAGATCGACGACTACTTGGAGGATGTGTTGCGCAAACTGGCCGACGCCCAGCAGAACCATCCTGCGGACCTCGAAATCGGCTCGCCCTATCTGCTTGGCCTTCTGCCGGACCACTGGGCCTTGGCACATCCCCAGTCGGTGCGCCGGGATCGCATTGTGGATCGGGAGGCAGTCTTCGACGCAAAACGATGGCGTCGTGCGAAGGCCCGGCTACAAGCCCGCGATACCAAGGCGACAGCAGCCTGCTAGTCGCCCCCCGTTCTTGCCTTTTCCGCTTACCCTCCTTGCCGTTTTCGTTCAGGAGCTAACCCTCGGCCTGCTACAATGGAAATGGAACGGTTCAGCAACCCGGCCGGATACGGCCAGTCCATGGCCGACGCCGGCCGCTTCTCCTCCTCCGTCTGTCAATCCCGTAGGGGGCGATAACACTGACCTCCCTAAGTGGGGTGACTATCACGACGACCTGCATTGGGTAAACTCGCAATGATTTGCCAACATACCGCTACTAAACAGGAGACCTAGCTATGTTCCGTGTTTCGTGCATAAGTTGGATTCTGCAATTCGCTACCGTGCTATTACTTCCCAGTGTGGTAATGGCAGAAACCGATCTGAAATCAGAAGTCAAGAAGCCGCCCGAGCGAGTTTGGGGTAAGCCTGTTGAGGGACAGAGACTTTCGATTTCCGCGGAGAAGCGGACCTATTGTCCGGGAGAACGAATCTTCCTGAATATCTGTTTCCAGAATGTTGGCCAAACAGACGTAGAAATCACGGTCTGCCGGCCTCTCGGAGTGTTTGAGATCAACGTATTGCTCCCGGAGGGGAAACCGGCTCCCTTTACGCTGAAGGGAAAACGGAGTTACGACAACAGCAGTATGGGGAGTATGTCCGCGCGCGTTGTGAAGCCCCAAGAACAAATATGCACCGACATCGAATTGAACAGGCTATTCGACATGACACTTAATGGAAAGTATTCGGTTACGGTACGGCGGATCGTCTGGAAGGCCGGAGTCTTTCAACGGAACCTGAAAGCCGTCTCCAATACACTTGAGATTACGGTCGATGAGTCTCTTGATCGCCGTCAAAAATGATGCATCGGCGTTTGAGCGATGTCCGCTGTGCTCCGCTGCACCTACCGTGCATTCACCGGGCGCTCACCGATCAAGCGAGTCATCCATGCGTGCAGCATTTGCGCCCTGAAAGCACCGGATTCTCTGATCCCACCTATTGAATTCGTGCGGATGCGAGGATCGAAGCCGTCCGCGAACCCTCCACGTTCGCCCTCCTCGGCGTCGGTGCGATCAGCCTGCTTGGCTACGCTTGGCGACGACGGACGGCGTAACGATCGAAACCCAAAGCAAACCAGCCATCACTGCCGCGTCAGTCATCCATTCTGGCGGGGCCGGGCAAGGATCATTGCCGAATACTGAAGAGCAAGAAAGGCCCCGTGGCGTCGTCCAAGCCTTGTGGTAGTCTCGGAAGACGTGCCTTTCAAAACGGGTTCAAGAAGGCCCCTAGCTTCGCGTTTGAGGCGTTCACCACCTTCGCGTTTGCGTTTGCTCTCGGAGGGGGTGTCGTTCACCGCGTCACGCATCTGCAAGGATCGACCACCAGGGCCGACCGGCCACGAGTTCGACCACGAAGTCCACCGGCCACCGGCTCGACCACCAGCGCCGCCCGGCTCGGCCACCAGCCATCGGCACGACCACGGGGCCGACATACCAGGCCGGTTCACATTCCCTTCGAGTGCCGCCGGGACGCCATTGACGTTTTGCCGCGTCTTGGAGAAGTAGCCTTTTCAGGATTGGAAGTAGCCTTTTCCAGGCCGAAAAGGCAAAAGGCTACTTCCAAATCGTCGCCCGAAGTCGTTGTCGAGCCGCGAGTTGCAAGGAGTGACGCGGCCAGAAAGTAGCCTTTTGCCCCAAAAAGTAGTCTTTTCCCCCTTATCTATTCTGAATTTAAATTTCATGTTTACGAATTCATAATGAATATAGAATTGATAATGGAAAAAAGGCTACTTTTTGATGAAAAGGCTACTTCCGTGACGTAACCTGTGTTTTCACTTGGACTTACAAAAGTAGTCTTTTGCTTTTCGAGGTCGAAAAAGGCTACTTGAAGGCTACTTCCGACCTCGAAAAGGCTACTTCCTGACCGCGTCACGCACCCCGTTGGGCGGATGCCGTGGCCCGCGACTGGTGCCATCGCCCATCCCTCACTCCTGGCGGCCCATCGTGCCGCGTCAAGTAACTTTCGGAGTGGGTCCACAACCGTCAGAGGAGCCCCCTGGGCGAACCGCCCCTACGACCAGCTTCCTTGGCAAAATTGACCCCACCCCTACCACCTGACCCTGTGTTGTAGATTGGCCATCTACACTACACAGCGCTGTAAGTGTATATTCAGAATACACTTGCACCGATCGGCCGGCGCGATTGTCCCCAAAATCTAGGGACAACGATTGTGACATAGCTCGATTGGGTGTCAGCCTATGCGGGGCATAATCTTACGTAGTTTATGGCGATGTAGCGGCGCGCCGCCCACCGTCTGGCCACATCGTCTGCCCACACCGTCTGCCCACACCGTCTGCCCACACCGTCTGCCCACACCGTCTGCCCACACCGTCTGCCCACCGGCGCGCCCGGTGTTCCGGTGGGCAAGTCACGGGGGCAAAGCGATGCTCTATTCGCGTAGTCTTTCGCGGTCAATCTATACGCGATTCGGCCCCATCGCGTGCATCAGCGCCGCACAAGCGCGCCGATAGTTGCCGCACTCATACAGACAATCGCCGAAGAGCTTGCTAGTAAGCTGGCCCTCTTTTGCCAAGCGCCAGAAGCAACGATAATGGAAGGGCGCGACGTGGAACCGGCGGCAGATCGAAACAACTTCCGCTCGCGTGATGTTGACTTTGACGGGTGATTGATTAGAATAGGTCTTCATAGCTTCTGTCCTTTCTAAGATGCACATCTATGGCTGTGTCATATCTATTATTAAGTCTACTATCTTATATATAGCAAGCAAGCATAAAATGGCCTATTTTACGGTGTTTATACGATGTTGTGGACGCATGTTACGATTATATTCTAACTATATAAACGGACGCGAAATAGAGCACGCAATAGCATAGTCTATATAGTCTATAACATGGGCTGAAAACGGCTCTGAAGATTTTCAGAAGGCAGGCTACCAGCCAACCCTCTGTGATTGTTGGACAGAACCGAGGCGAACGACCGCTGCTGCGATGCCGCCCTACGACTTGGCCGCCGCGATCATGGCGCAGTTGTGCCCTCGTAACTGGGCCAGACAATCCACTCTGGAGAGTTTCGGCAAGAGGCGCGCAATTGCCGACAGCGCATGGCTGCCGAATGAAGGCCGACTGTCGTGGAGTGTCAACTCGGGACGACTGGACGCCAAGTGAACTTCTTCTACGGGGTGCCGCGGCCATCGAACCGCATATCCGACGCCAACAGGCAATACCAAACAGATAAGGCCATCCGCAATGGATGGCTCGTTGGGTTTCGGTTGGTTATCCTTATCGCCAAGCGCAGGCACGCGGGCTGAGAGCACCGATGCCGAGGAGAAGGAGGGGGGAGGGTTTGAGTGCCAGGAACCTCCATGCGTCAAGAACCGATTCGGCGTACTGACCCTGAAGGGCGAGCCTGTCGATGCGAGGTTGCCGGTAAGAGGCGGAGTATCGGTCGCATATCATACGAAGCGGTCTCGCTCCACCAAATAATCTTGGTCGCCGCGAGAGCGAAATCTACGAACGAGTGACGAACGGCAGCTCTGATGCTTTCACGGCGAAAAGTCACGACCGCATTGGGCGTAGTCCTGTTATCGGTGGTTGACGTGAGCAACCGAGTCGTTTAGTCTAAGCGTGAGTTTTTAATGCCATGGCCCACACGTTCAATAAATCAGAGAAATCGTGTCCTCTGTCGGAATGGCTTGCCGGGCCGGTCCGACTGCGAGCAGTTTACCAAATCCTTGGATCAGGCGTTACAGACGGCATGAGTCACTTGGTGGCCGAAGGCGATTCGACCCAAGGAAACGCTGCCAAGACAACATGGATGTCGTGCGTCTGCTGAACGTCCTGGCCACTTTGATAGATGAAGAACGTTGGCACGCGGGTCACGCCATATTGTCTTGCCACCTCTGGTTGGGCGTCAATGTCGATACGTTCCACGTCGCCGCCAGCCGCCTCGATTTGTGCCACAATAGGCGCTACGCGCTTACAGTGTCCGCACCAATGGGCGAAAAATACCATTAGCGTCGGCTTAGTATCGTCCGGCGCTTTCGGTGACGCCGTCTCGCAGCCGATCATAAACACCATCATCAGCAAGCAGAGTGCCCAGAACCTCATATCAAAGCTCCCATTGGATTTCAGAGCGGACGTTGAATCTGGCAAGGAACCCTCTCGGTTTCTGCGGGATTAGCTGGTGGTTCCTGCGCATCGTGCGGCCGGTTGACTTCCGATGCGTCTTTGGCAGATTGTGCAATCGCGCGCAACGTGGCGATCTTGTCTAATAGCGACGGAACGTCCTTGTAGGCAAAATCCACACCGGCCAGGGCCGACAGATGCTTTTCGGCAGTATCTACGTCATTTAAGCCCATCGCCAAACGGCCAGCGAAGTACAGGGCTCGTTTCTTGTTGTCGGCATCTCGATCTGGGATTTTCTCAATCGCCGATTCGTAGTGGCTCATCGCCAAACGATACTGCTTGATCTGCTGGAAGCATTGTCCGAGCACCAACATGCAGACGCCCCGCCTCCGGGGATCGGTTTTCGCCGCTTGTAGCTCACCGATTGCCTCGACGTAACGCTTGGTCAGCATGTATCGGTATCCAAGCTCATACCGAAAGGCGAGGTTGCTTGGGTACCGTTCCACTCGGTTCTTGCAGACCTCCAAGTCCTTCTCGAAATACTCCGTTTGGAGCTTCTTCTTGGCCTCGGGGTCTTCGGCCAGTACAATCCTTTGCCGCAAGTGGCGAAGCTGAGCGTCTTCCCACTTTTCGCGGATGTCGGCATTGCCGGAGAGTTTATACGCTTTGGCCAGCAGTTCTTTGGCGTCTTTGTAACGCTCGTCGTTGATGCAAATCTGCGAAAGTTCCAGGTAGTGCGTCAGATTCTCGGGCTCCTGTTCAATGCTTTGCAGAATTGTCTCTTCCTGGCATTGGGCCTTAGCGCGAAGTTTTTCCGAGACTTCCTCATCGTCAGCCAATTCGCTGCCCGAATAGTTTTTCTGCACGGCCAGTTCAGAGATGAATCGCGTGGCCTCGTCGTCGCCAGGCAAGGCTTCCTCAACGCGGTGCCAACAGGCGATCGCCTGATCGACCAAGCCCCGCTCGGCCAGGGCGATCGCGCAGCGGCGGTTCGTGTCGGGGGCTTTCGGGCTGGCCGACCAGGCACAGTGGAGATAATACATCTCGCACTCCCGATAGCCACATTTCTTGGCGACTGTGGCCAGGGCGGTCAGGGTCGGAACGTCCCACGGATTGATCGTCAAGACTTTCAAGCCATTCTGGACAACCTCATCCCAGTGGTGCTGATCCAATGCCTGTCGCATTGCGCTGCGGGCTCCCCGCTCCCTAAACTGGGCCAGCGGGATGCCCTTCCGGTTATTCTTATACTTCTTCCGCAGATTCTCAATGTATGCCTTGGCGTACCTCACGCTGCCGGGATCGCCCCTCACACACTCGTTAAGCAAGTCCGTGGCGTAGTCGAAATTATCCGAAGTTGTCGTCTTGTTGGTGGCGTGCTCGAAAAGCTTCTCCAGCCGCTCCTGCTTGGCGGGAGAGGGCGACTGGCAACCCAAGCCTTTGCCTTCTTGTGCAAACCTATTCGATGCCACCCGATTGTCCTTTACCAAAGGATGATCCTCAACGGACGAAATCACCTCTCAAAACGCCGTTCCATCAACAGGAAAGCCGTCTGCCGAACAGTTGAGCCGCTCCCAGACGTGGTAATCGTTCGCTGTGGGCGGATTGGGATTGGCGTTGTTGTCAGGGTCTTGCGCCTGGCGTGTACCGGGTATCTCTCGATTACTGCCATGGTCGATATTGTTGCTTAGCCAATGGACGCTCCCGTCACAAAAGCAGGTGAACACGCCGCCGGCGTGTTGGCTCCGCATAGCGGCTTTGCTGCTCCCTTCGCCTTCCCAGCAAGCCATACACTCCGACCAGAGTGCGCCCCGTCCTCCCATCGAGTCTTGGAGGGCCTTGCAGCCCAAGAGGTTGTCGGGGAAACTGACGTTCGGTCCCATGTCCCTGCCCACGCCGTGGCCAAAGAGACTGCTGGCCCCGGCCGAGCCCATCGCCCAGGTTCCGCGTCGATCAAGGGTACTGACGCCAATGCGGATTTCGCCCAAAAGAACGGTGTTCGACAGGCCGTCCTTAATGTCCGCTGCTCGTAGCGAGCCGTTGCAGCCCATCACGCCGGGAACCCAAGGGAGCGCCCAGTTGACACCGTTTTGAGCGTAACTTGCTGGCACGCCCGGAGGTGGAAGGGTGAGGGTCCCTAGCTCGTTGTTGGCGATAGAGCCGTTGGCCGCATAATTGCCACGTGCCCAGTTCTCTCCTTCGATGCCGTTGCTGTAGAGCACGTCGCTGCCAGTATCACTGGGGCAGAGCATAAACGACAATTTCTGTCCGCGGGGGATGCGGTTCACTGGGTCCGAGATCGGCTTGGTCAGGTCGAACTCGTTGTGGAGCGGTTGATTGTCCATAAACGGCAAAATGGTGATAACCCAATTTTCTTTCCATTTGGTGGTCGTCGCCTCGATTTCGCCGGCAGGAAGGTTGATGGCCGGCGGAAAAGCCCCACAAAGGCTGTGGTAATTCTGGAGTGCCAGCCCCAGTTGTCGGAGATTATTCTGACATTGTGTCTTGCGCGCCGCCTCCCGCGCGGCCTGAACCGCTGGAAGCAACAACCCCATCAAGATGCCCACGATGGTGATGACGATCAACAGTTCAATGATCGTAAAGCCCTTGCATTTGCGCCGTCGAAGCTTTGAAATCGGGTATTGGATAGCGCTACTCAAGGCCATAAATCCCAGGCAATAGACCACAAACCGCAGAACTTGCACCGAGGGATCACCCGAGAAGGCATGGGCGAGAAAACTCAAGTCGGTGGACGATTCGGCGGGCCTCTCCTTGTCCGTTGGGGTTTCTCGAATCAAGTCAAGAAACATCGCCTTGAAGGGGAATTGCCCCTGAGCGGCAAAGTAGTGGCGCAGTGCCAATCCGGCTTGTTTCAAGTCATTTACCGAATTAGCCTGCCGCGCATCGTCGCTTGTACGCATTGTCGGCAGCAACATCACCATCACCGCGCCCATGGTAGCCGTTTGTGGCATCTTGCCAGTCCCAGCAAGCGTAAACGTTTCTGCTTTGCGCACAGGACGGAGCGCCTGCAACATCTGTTCACTTGCCCGCTTGGCATATTGCGACAGCGCCTGTTCGACCGGATCGTTGCTCGTGGCTTGATTGGCGGCTTCTACGGCTATCGCCCTACGCGCTATCGTCAGCCCTGCGTCGATGGCGTCTTCAAGTTGTTTAGCGGCAGTTGTGTTTGTCGCTTGCATCACAAGCGACATTGGTACGCTATTCGTCAGATTTGCCCTGGCTTCGACCGAGGCCACGAGGTGAGAAAGCCTCTCGGCAGCGGCTCGCGGCATCGTCGTCGCCCGCAGAAGATCGCAGACCGCCCCCGGCATCCGCTCGGTCAGGAAGATGGCCAGCACGTCGGGCGGTTCTCTGACATGGGCAAGCGCCCTAGTCATTGGTCCCTCTTGAGGTTTCGCATGGTTATGGAGCATCTGAGCGAGCAGGTCGATGTTGCTGACTAGCAGCAGCGTGCGTTCATTGGGAAGAAGAATACTCAAGGCCGCGCTATCTGCCCCCCGGCGATAGGTTCTTCCATCCAACTTGTCTTCCACGGTGCCGTCCCAAACCGGCCCAAGGATTCTTCCTTCGCCTACAGGACTGGTCATCTTCAGCACCATCGCCCCGCCCGGCATCTCATCGGTCGCCTTGGCAATGATGACCAGTTGCTCGATTTCAAGCGGGTCAATCCCCCATTCGCTTTTGACCACTGCTCGAATCGCCTCGACCGGCAGCATCTCCATCTCTGGCGCGGTAAGTATGCGCCGCGGATAGGCAACCACAGCCGCGGTCGTCTCCGGTGTGACGTAACCGAGGTCGATCATTGGCTTGGGTTTACTTGGCACTTTCTGCGCCGTGTTGGCTGGCTGGGCGTCGGCCAGCGAGGGAGGAAAGATCATCATCACAACGAGCGTCCACACAAGCTTTCCGCGGTGTTGCTGACACATGGTTTTATTCCCCCAACAATGCTTTCACTAACGGCCATTTGGATCAGAGTTTGCGAGGGACAACACCATGTAGCCGCTTACGTCCCCGTCGCCCCCGCTCCCATCGCCATCCCAGCCACACTGCCGCCAGCAGCAATACGCTCGGAACCATGAGGACATGCCACCATCTCCAGGATCGACCGCCCGGCGGGTTCCAGCATATCCAAGTCCCGCGCCGTTGAGCCAGCATCCATGCCACAATGTCATACCTATGGAACGCCTCGCTCCAGCAGTCGTGCGACCACCACCACTCGCTCCAAGCCTCGCTCGACTCCCGCCACTTGCCTTCCAAGAGCGTCAGATGTACATTGCCGCCTGCTTTTTTCACCGCCGCCACCATCCGCTTTACGCGATCCGGCCGGGCTTCCCGATCGTTTAGGTTATGGAAGGCCCAAATCGGGATGTTTACCAACTTCGCTGCCTGCGACACATTGCCACCGCCTGAGCCCATCGGTACCACGGCCGCGAAAACTTCGGGATAGCGCATGGCCATCTCCCAACAAGCGCTACCACCGCCCGATACACCGGACAGATACACTCGGTCCCGGTCCACCGGATATTCGCCCATCGTCTTGCGAAAGATTGTATCAGTTATCGTCAGCATATCGTCAGCCGAAGCCACGGCACCGCAGCACCAATAGCCGTCTGACGACTGGGTTGCCAAGATAAAGAACCGGTACCGCTCGATATGCCTAGGGTCGTCGAGCACCAGTTCAAGCCATCGGAGGTTCTTTTGATTATCTGTCCCACGTTCACCGTAACCATGTAGCCAGACTAGCAGTGGGTAGCGCTCCGTTGACTTTAGCAAGCGCGGCACAAAGAGCCGGTATCGAAAGAACTTCTCGTGATATTTCCCGCCCGTGTAACGGTATTCGCGCTCCTCGAAAAGATCAGCAATGTTTCCGATTGCAGCGACCAACAGCGCGCTCGTAATGACCCACGTTGCAGCTACCATTGCCAGCTTTCTTTCGTCTTATTTCGTAGCCACCGAGATCGGCCACTTGCGGCTCTCCGCATATTCCGCCGGCAAATAGAGCAGGTAGTGGACCACCGTGGTTACGACGTTGGCATCGGTACCCTCGCGCTTGAAATCCTGCTGGCAGACTTGTGCTCCCGGCTCAAGACGGTCGTGCCCCAGCTCAATCTTCTCCTCCGGCCAGAAAAATAGCACGAGCAGACCGGCAATTGTCAGCACGAGCAGCGAGTCAAGAAGTCGCCATTTTCCAATTTTCACGCTCCACTCCCATCGCTGACAAGCCATGCTCGGCCGTCAGTATCCCTCTTGCGGCGAGCGACAAATCACGAGCAGAATTCCCTACGGACGCCCCAATCACGCCGGTCCAAATGCCACGTGACCAATTCTAAGCTTATGGCCCCGAGCGGGCACGAATCACGACCAGCGCGATCAACAGCACCAGACCGCTCCCGAGCCACACCCACCGTGACCACTCATGGACATTGAGCACTACTGCGCACCATCCCCACGCCAAGGGAGACAAGAGAATGATACCGATACCCGACAGAATGGCGACTGCCACCAGCGATAGCGCGCCAATTCCCTCCAACTCGATCTCTTGGCCGAGTCTAGTGTGCGGTGCTTTAGCACCGCTGATGGTTGGGCTTGTCGTAACGACACTCGGACCTCGACTTTGACGTTGTCGCCAAGCCAGAATCCAGAACAGCACGATGGCAGTCGCCAGCTTGATCGCAAACCACACCCATCCCGGCCACGCGCGGAGGTTGAACACCGCATAGCCCCATGCCCACACCGTGGAGAATGAGAAAAGCACAGCAATCCCCGACGCCACGGCAATTCCTGCCAGCAACAGCAGGTCAAGGCCGTCCAGTACGATCTCTCGTTCACGTTTCATCGGCGCACCTCCTAGTCTGGTCACGCTTAAAGTTTTCCTTCTGGCGGGAGAACAGAGGATAGGGCCATCCTGCCCAAGCAGACCGACCAAACTTCGGTTGGTGCCCAGTGTCTCGCACCCATACGGCCTATCCCCTTTCTCCCTTGGTCAACTCCGGCAGTCCCAACTGCCACCGCACGCGATTCGCTTCGTCCACGGTGATGTGGTAGATATAGATTGAATAACCGGCCATCGCCATCGGCTGGAATCGCTGAAAGTAACTGAAGTCGTAACCATCCCGGGCCACAATTCGTGCCCCGCCCCGGCCGTCGCTAAGGGCCAGCTTCGCCCCGTGAAGATGATTCACGTCAATCGCATACCAACCGGGCTGCGGTCCCATTTCATCGAGGCGTAGGTCTGGAGAAGGCAAAGAGGGGGGCAGGTTGTGCGTAACACCAGACACCGGCCGAACGTTAGGCGGGTCGTTCTGGCAGACTGAACTGGTCTCCATTTTCCCTGTCGGTCCGACCGGTGGGGCAGTGAACTCCAGGCCAGTCAATCTCGGGTCAAGTAGGCCGTAATAGTTGGCCAGATGGAGCGGCCGCGCGTCGGGGTGGCCGTCATACCAACGCTTGAGAAAGTAAAGGTCTTGGCCCCAGGCGATGTTGCTGTCTAACAAATGGGCGTGGCCCCCCATGGGGCCACCCACCAACTCATTGAAGTACGAAAGACTGTGTGGGTACACCCAGAGACTGCTGCCCACCGACCAGCACAGCGCCAAAGCACCTCCAAGGGCGACGATTGTGTGTCTTGCTTCGATCGACCGGGCCATCTTGCTACACCAGACATACGCAAACGGCAGGATCGGCAGCACGTAGCGAGAATGCACGCTGAAACCCGTCTGGGAACTCACCAGGGCCAAGATGGCGACGATTGGCAACAGCAAAACTAGCTCGTCTCGCCAAGTCGATCGGTACCGCGACCAGAAAGAATACGGCACGGCCATTAGGATCAAGCACCACGTGCCCAGGGGCAATTTGACGCCCAGGGCGTAAAGATAGTAGTACCACCACCCGTGTTTCGACCACTCGCCCCGTAAGTACGACGGCAGACCCTGCTCGAAGTCCCGTCGCTCGGCGTCGATGCCCTGCAAATAGTTGGCGGGAACCGGCACCGGCAACGATGCCCAGCAAGTGTCGGCACAACGGTTGGCCTTTCCGCGAGACCCATCCGACTCACGACTCTTTCCGCCAAAGAGTTGCGACCGAAAACGATATTCGCCGATCGGCCGCAACGATCCCTCGAATCCGTAGCCGAGATTGATGACCACGACGCTGAGCAACATCATTCCGACCAGCAGTCTCGCTTCGCGCCACCAACCTCTTGGATTTGTTAATCCATGCTCGGGCAACTTGTAGCTGCACCAAGTCAGAATCCAAAGGGGGTAGAAAACCAACAGCGTAAACTTGGCCAACTCAGCCAATCCCAAAACGACGCCGGCAACGAGCGTCTCGGCCAGTCCGGCGCGGTTGAGCCAGCGCCAGAACAAGTAATAGGCGGCAACACCCAGCGCCGCCGCGTGGGCATCGGGGGTTATTAGCGCGGCATGTCCGAGGATGTAAGGGCAAAAACACCACAGCACTAGAGCCAAGAAGCCGGCATATACTCCGTAAAGGTCTCTTGCCCAGCGGAAACAAACGTAGCCGCCCAGAATACTGAACGGGATGCACGCCCAGCGAGCAACCGTGAAGAACCCAAGCGACCGCGGTCCATTGGCTTCCAAGAAGTCTTTGGCAACCGCTACATCGTACCGCGCAAGCGGAAAAGGCCCATAGCTTTGCCAAGCCGTCGCGGGCGACATTAGCGCCACCGGCAACGCCGCCACCATCCGCACCAAGGGCGGATTGACTCGGAACAGGTCGAATCGGCCCAGGTAAAGATGGCTCAACCCGGCGGGAAGGTGTTTTGCTTCGCTGATGACCGGACTGTGCTCCGCAGCGCTAAAGGCCAGCAAACCGCCGTGCAGAGCAAACAGTGCGAACACAAGGCAATGACTGCGGCGCTGGTTCATGGAAGAGCTTTGCCCTAGCGATGCCAAAATCGGGTGTTGGTCTGGGGTGGCTTTACGCAAAGCCGCCAAGCAGATTAGGAAAACGTGGTGCCTCCGGGAAAGCCTTATGCACTCCTTCAATCGTCTATACTATCATGCGGCTTTGCGCTTCTGCGTAAGGCTTGACTTGCTCCGTCTTCAGTTCCAGGGACCGCCCCGATCTTCAAGGGCCTACGGATGCGTTTGCCCGGTCGAAACGGTTTGCCGCGAAGACGCCCCCTTTTTCGCCTTCTTGCTAGCCGTTTTTGCTGCCATAGCCTTCGCCCAAACCGGATTCTCCACATAAGCATGGAGTTTCAGTAGAATGGCATGGCGCTTGGGATCATTCGAGATAACCCCCACGGTCTTGTGGACTAGCCCGCTCAGACGATCCGTCTGAAGGGCTACTTGAATCACAGCACCTTCTCCGGGCGCGATTGGCCCTTTGGGAGCACTGACGATCTTGATGCACGCCCCGCAACCCGGGTTGACCTTATTGATTGTCAGTGGGCCATTGCCCGTATTTCTGATCGCAAACTCGTAAGGAACCGGCTTGCCACCCGCAATCTTGCCGAAGTGGTGGTCGGGATTATCGCAGACAATTGCCGGCTGCCAAAGATTCGGATCAAAGTAGCCATAATAGGCCGCGTCCAACGCAGCTCCGAAAAGGAAACAAAGAGCCATGAAAAGTAGGTAAGAAAACAGCAATCGTCCACCGGTAATTCGTATCTGCATAAGTTTCTCTCCCCTTCGTTCAACGCATTGGCCCCATTGACGCTATCGGGGCGATCCCTGCATTTATCCACACTTGGTGTCAAGTTTGAAACGCAACAAGTAGTTTTGGTTTGAGGACTTCGCTGGGAGTTCGGTAGCCGAGACGTTTTCGGGGGCGGTCGTTCAGAAGTTGTTGGACTTTGGTGAAACGATGCTCCGGGATTCTGGCCAGGTCCGTCCCCTTGGGAAAGAACTGACGGATCAGGCCGTTGGTGTTTTCGTTGGTGCCTCGCTGCCAGGCACAATAGGGATCGGCAAAATAGACCTTCAACGCGGCTTCCGCCGCCAACCGTTCATGTTCAGCGAACTCCTTCCCGTTGTCCAGCGTCAACGTCTTCCGCAACGCTGGAGGCATGAAACGGTACAGTTCCGCCATGGTGCCGCAGACCGTTGGGGCGTGCAGATCGCCGGCCCTGGCGAGCAGAAGGTAGCCCGATTTCCGCTCGACCAACGAGACCGCCCCGCCACGGCGGTTCGCGCCGACCAAGGTGTCGCCTTCCCAATCGCCGTAACGACGCCGTCGGTCAACCACTGCGGGGCGGCCTGCGATGCCCGTGCAACGCGGAATGCGCCCGCGATTTCCGGCGTCTTTCCGCTTCCAGCCGGCGCTCCGCAAGCAGCGCCACCAGTGCGATCCGGCGGCGTCTTCGGTGCGAATCCAGGCATAAATCGTCTGTTGCGAAAGCTGCCGACGACGGTCGCGTGGAAAGTCGTCACGCGAGCGTCGGGCGATCTCATCGGGCGACCACAGCCATCGCAACCGTTCCCGCACATACCGCCGCGTTTCGGGCCGTTGGAGTTTGCGAATCATCGGTCGCCGACGGCGTCGCGTTTCGGCCTTCCTTTGGGCCGGCAGCGCCCAGTAGCCGCGGGAACTGCTATTGCGCTGCAATTCCCGGCAAATGGTGCTGGGATGCCGCTTCAGCCTGCGGGCAATCTCCCACTGTTTTCGACGGTCGTGGTGCATCTGGGCTACGATTTCGCGTTCCTTGTGGGTAAGATGATGGGCCATCGCGGGGACTCCGTTCAAAAGGGTGTTTTCCGAAAAACCACCCAATCGAACCTCCCCGCGATGTTTTCACCTAGACCAGTTTTCCACCTCGTTGCGTTTCAATTGTGACGCCAAGACACCAATTTGTCGACAGTACACGCTAAATGAACCGTCCTGTGCTCCACAACTGCTCCGGCGGCGTTCACATCCGACAATATCTCCTGCTCATCGGCCTTCCTGGTTGTCGGCATGGCAGTGCGGCCGAAGGAAATCGCCATCACGTTGTCTCCTTGTCACCTGGTATAAGACACTACACGGTTTCCTTTCTCCGTAGCCGTCTTCCGACAAAAATCGTCACAAGGACACCGATTGCCACCACATCGGTTCCGAAAAACATCCCCTTCCAGAACCGCTCACTGTTACGCTTCGACTCCAGAACGCGCTCACGATACATTGGCTTTTGCAGTTGCGATTTGGCCGTCTGAGCGGCACCCGTCTCCGGGTACCGCACAACGACCTCCCGCAAGAGCTTGTCGGCCGTGGCGAGATCGTGCGCGTCCTGAGCGTTCATGGCAGTCCAAAGCGTGTCATAAGCGTGCAGCCGTGCGCCGGTGTCTTTTTTGAGATTGGCATTCAAAAGTTCAGTGGACTTGGCGTACTGTTGCTCCTTACGGTAGCTCATTGCGAGTTCGTGGCGCATCGTTCCCTCGAACACATCGCTGCCGCCCCGTTTCTCGAAATCCGCCAGCGCCGCCTCGGTTGCAACCCGAAACTCGGGGCTGTCCTTCGTCGTAAGCTGCTCGATGCGAAGATGCTCGACCCACAGACGGGGAAGTTTGCTGCCCTCTTTTCCCCCGAGCATTTCCAAGACTTTTCCATAGCTTCCCGCCGCCTCCGCCCGCAACCCCAGCCTGGACTGAATCTGTGCGAGTTGATATAGTCTCGTCACCAGGGGGACTGTACCACAGTCAGCCAAAGCAACGGACTTCTGGAAGCAATCTTTGGCATGATTTAGCAGGTTCGTAACATTTGTGCCATGATCCTTCCCAGCCGCGCGCCGCATTAGCACGCTGCCCAAACGATATAGAATGTCAGCGCACTTGGTGCGAGTCGCGGGATCGTGTTTTG
>Ga0182014_10003196_pt1 | contig 19862 bp, 13 predicted proteins | sample 612S2DmetaG_FD_120489 | JGI IMG/M metagenome (GOLD analysis project Ga0182014, IMG submission 120489) | Permafrost microbial communities from Stordalen Mire, Sweden - 612S2D metaG | ecosystem: Environmental > Terrestrial > Soil > Wetlands > Permafrost | place: Sweden: Stordalen | collected... | reverse complement strand
TTATGTGCTGCAAAGGGATGCCGGGTGAGGGCACCCGGCCTACAACAGCACGGTTTTGTGGAGGGTGTAGGCCGGGTGCCCTCACCCGGCGGGCATTGACGGGGCCATAATGAGAATTGCTGCCTCCGTGGGCGGGCCAGCCGGGATGGCCGTTGCGGATCAGCCCGTAATGGTCGATGCCGATCTGGATGATGTCCATGACCAACCGCTCCCTGTCCTCGGGCCTGGTGCCGTCGCAGCAGGCCAGGAGGACCGCGTCGGCGACGCACTGGGCATACGCCTGGGCGTAGTTGGGCATGCTGTTCTGGGGCACGTCGAAGGAGAAGAAACCCGCGTCACACCAGGGGCGCTGGACGCGCTCGGCAAACTTGACGGGGTCCGGAGCGTCGGCGGGCTGGGTGAAGTGCGGCAGCAGGTCGCGTTTGAGGTCGCGCGCCAGGTAGATCCGCGTGTCGTGGCCGCTGTAGCCCGGGCGGAAGGCGTCGGGCGGCAGTGGGCCGGCGACGCAGGTGAGCACGGCAATGGTCTTGACGGGGCTGTTGTCTTCCACGCCGCGCACCGTGCCGGCATGATAGGGATAGGTAACCTTCTCACCCTGCTTGAGGCTGATGCTCGAGGCCAGGCTGTCGCCGGGCTTCATGGTGATCGGCAGCCTCGCGCGAGCCTCGGGGGTGTAGTAGTTCATGATGCCGGAGTCCCAGGCCGCCTGCATCCGGGCGGGGGCGTTGAGTACGGAGCCGTTGCGGCAGCGCTGGTCAACGGGCACTTTCTCGCGGCCGGCGAGTTCGCCGTCGGCGACCTCGCTGCCATAGCGTGGGGCGGGGTTAATCTCGACGATGGTGGCCGGGCCGACGACGTAGTAATCGCCGTTGATGAACTGCCCGATGCGGGCCGGCTGCTCGAAGGTCCAGGTGATGCCGTATTCGCTAACGCTCTCTTTGAGCGGGAGGGCGTCGAGCTTGCGCGTGGCCGGGGCGTTGTCCTTGGTATAGACAACCACCGCGCCGCTGGGCAGCGGGCCCTCGTCGGCCACCGCGGCCGGACTCGCGGTCAGCGACACCAGGGTCAGGACTACGAACTGCATAGTCAGAAGTCGCATGATCTTACTGAGTTGATGAATAGGTGTTCAGGTCAAGCCCAATGTCCTGCATGAGGAACTGCTATGTGGCGTAGGATCAGGCGGCCGGCCCACAGGGCGAACCGTTGACGTGGTTGGGCTACGATGGCAGGGCCGGAGAACACTGGTTTGGCGTCGGAGCGGAACCCGAACTGTGCCGTTGTTGTTGGGAAGCCGCGCACTGCCCTCGTCAATTTGCGTCTTCACCCGCGCAGCATGAGACGTTGCTGGGCCGGTGGCCGCTGGCCAGTCGGTTGGCGCAACGAGTATTGCAGCAAGTGCGACCGTGGATTGAACCAGCACAGTCCTTCGAGAAGAACCAACTGGGCTTGGGCGACGTGTTCTTCAACAGCCTGCGGTTCACCTGGACGATGGCACTGTTGGCCGATGCGGCGATGTTGCTGCGAGCGCGCGCGTTGTTGCGGCAACCATCCCTGCGCCTGCTGCTGGCGGAGTTGATGCCATTCCAACTATCGCTAGCAGCGAGCCGGCCTTCGATACTGCGAACCCGGCAGATGCGATTCATGCCTATTTAAAGTGCAGCCAGGACAACCAAAGCACGCCCCCTAAAGCAATCCATGCCCTGCAAAACAAGTACGCATATCTGACACGGTGGAGCTTAATGCAGCGGATGAACACCAGCTTCATGTGTTCGAGCGCAAGTTCGCTCTGGATTTCAGCCTGCGTTTCAGGGATCGCCTCCAGGTGTGCGTTGGACTCGTACTCTGATTCCACCCGCCGATTGAAAAAAGCGTCTATAAACCGCAGCTTGAACAGCGTTGCAGCATAGAATATTCCGCCAGGACGGTCGCCGGAGACCCGCTTCTCTGGATTATCGATCGCGGCCAGTGCTTGGAGCGAGGTCCAGGAAGCTAGCGCCCAGGAAAGGGCGAATCCGGAAACAAGCACCGCGTATGTACATACCAGCCACGGGTTGGACAGATTCAGGAGAAAAAGGCACTTTTGATAGATTGCCTCAAGCTTTAAGAAAGGGGTGGCAAGGACGACCATCAAGTAATTCACCTTTGCGTCCAGGTGCCGGATGGTGCCTTGAACATCGGCGATTGACGTCGAAAGAAACATTATGGAGTTGTCCAGCGCTGTGGAATTCTCCGCGTGGCTCGATGCCGGCTCCATTTGCTGCTCAGTCGTCGTTTGCGTCATAGGAATTTGGGGCCCTTGAGGCTGCTGACTGCATCATACAGCCCCGGTAGTAAATGAACGCATGAGCTCATAACTGATGGCCGTGCGGGGTCAATTCGTGTTCTTGTAGGTGTCAGAGCCAGTTGCCAATAATCATGAACGGAGACCAGAAGGCCGGATGCTTGAATTGGGGATCAGCCAGCATGAGCTTCTGCGCCTGTTGCAGGGCTTGGGCTTTAGTCAAATTAGAATGGTCTTTGAGCTGAGCGTAGAATCCAGTCATGACCTTCTCGGTGGCGTCGTCGTCAATGGACCACAAAGAGGCCAGTGCGGAGCGGGCCCCCGCCTTTATGGCCGCGCCTGCCAGTCCCAAGGCGGCGCGATCGTCGCCCGCCGAAGTCTGGCAGGCGGACAGTGTCAGCAGCTCGATGGGACGATCACTCAGCGAAGAGGGAAGAAGCATCTGCTCCAGCCGGTCCATAGTTAGCCGGCCATCAAAGGTGAGAATGAAAGTCCGGTTCATATCTGAGCCAAACTCGCCGTGAGAGGCAATATGCACCATCGAATACTTGCCACCGGCCAGCTCGCGATCGAAGTTCCCGGTGAGGAAATCCTTGTCGAGGAGCAACTTTCCGCCGAAGACGGCGTGGATATTGGCCAATTCCTTCGGCACTGCCGCCAGGGCCGGATAGCCTTGGACGCTGGTGGAAAGGCCGCAAGCCAGGAGTTTGGCATTGGCCCGGCTCATGGGTTTGGGCTCCATGAGAGTCAGGCCGGGGGAGACGGCCACGGCATAGCGTTCGATCAGGTAATGTTGTCCGTCATACAGCGCGGACATCGGGATGGTGCGCAACGCGCCATCCGGCACAAACACCAGGGTATCGATCTTCTGGTCCCGGAGCGTGTCCTCGACGGGCTGAACCAGCCACTGCCACAATTGCCGGGCCTGCTCCAGGTGCTGCTGTGAGTTGGGATTCTGCAGGTTCACCCGGAGTCTGCGGGCCTGGTCGGTGAGTTCATTAGCTCCGACGGGGGATTTGAATCGGCGCAGCCCGCCCGGCAGCGTCAACAGCAGCTCCGTCCGGTCCGGGAGCGGAATGATGTAGATGACCGCCGCGTGGCGGACAATGGCCTCCAGCGGTTTGACCTTGGCGCCCAACAGGCTGACACAGTCGTCTTCATAGAAGTAGTCTTCTATTTCCGTGGACTTAAAACGCTCGACTGTATTCCGTGCTTCGACCAAACAGGTCATCCTCTCCTTGTCGGAGGCGGACTCGTCAGCTTGGCGCAACAACAAATCGGCCAGCTCGAAATAGACCTGCCCGGACGATTCGCGGAAAGAGCGTCCGTCAGCGCGCATGGTGTCGCTGACGGACAAATCACTTCGAACCGTTTGAAGCATCTGCAAGGCGAGACGATAGGCCGCTCGGGCGGCTTCGGCTTTGCCCTGGTCGCGCAGCAGCCGCGCCGTTTGCCACTCCCACTCGAACTGGGCCTCGCGTTGACCCGCCTTTTGGGCCTGGAAAAGGGCCTTTTGCGTGAGGACCATGGCCTCGTCGAGGCGGCCTGCCTTCTGGTAAAGCTGCCCCATGAATCCGGAGGCATAGCTGGCCGTGCGAAGGTCCTCCAACTGCAAGGCGAGTTTCCCGGCTTCGACATAAGCCTTGGAAGCCTGGGACGTAAGAGTCTCTGTCTCCACCGGCAATTGGTCCGCAAGGTCCGCATACAGCCGGCCCCAGGACACGAGGAGAAAGGCCTTGTCCCGGTCTTCTGGCAGGGCGCTCAGGCCAGGCCAGGTTTCCGGTCCCATTGCCTCGGCCTCAGCGAAGTTCCCTCGCACAAAATAGCCCCGCGCCTTGTTGAGCAGGATTTTGGTTAAGCGCAATTGGTCGCCGGATTCCCTGGCCAGCGCAATGGCCGCATCGTAAAGCTCCAGGCCCTCCTGGGAAAAGACCGGGTGGGGGACCTCCCCGCGCAGGGTGCGCAAGTTACCCAATGAGTCGCGTTGCAGTTCGGGGGGCGGCGCCAGCCGCTGGGAAATCATCAAACTCCCCATGTTCTGCAAAATGCTGATCTGGGCCGCGGGATCGTTGAGTTCGCGCGCCAGGGCGAGGCTTTCGCGTAAACAAACCTCCGCTTGCTTCAAGCGGCGCGAATATGCGCAAGCGGTGCCCAAGGCCGCCTTGACTCGCATCAGCATTTGCCGGTTTGGCACGGACTCGGCCACGGGCACCATCCGCTCCAACAAGTCAATGGCCTGGCAATATTGGCCCAGGGCCTGGTAAGTGGCCGCCAGACCCAAGGCGGCCTTGACTTGGCCTTCCCGCTCGCGACTGGCTTCGCAGCGAGCCAGGGTCTTTTGAAAGACAGGCAGCGCCTGCTCGTAATGGCCGCGGTTAAACAACTCCAACCCTTGTTCAAGCGAACCCGCGCCGGTGGTTTCCGCCGCCGTCAGGCGGCCAAGCCCTCCAGCCATGAAGAGGATCAGGGAGAACACGACTGGGCCGCTGGGATAAAAGCATTTCATAGCTGGTCGGCGGGTTCCAGTCGCAGATCATAGAGCGGCAGGAATGCGTCAGGCCGGGCCGCCACGCCGCCTTTGCCGCGAACAATCAAGCTGTTGGCGCGGGGGTTCTTGCGGGCGCAGCCTTCGCGTATCTTGCTGGTTTCCTGCAGCGGGGTAATCGGCAGGGCGCTCAGGCTGTTGGCAAACTCCACGCCGGAACTTATGGAGATTGTGCCCGGTTGGGCGGCGAGGTTCTGGGAAATGGCGGTGATGGACGAATTGCCTAATTGGTAGAGAAAGTCAGCGGTGATGCTGATGTGTCCGCCGTTGCCGGTGAGGGCGTTGGCGTTTAGGCTGCTGTCAACCAAACCAAGGATCTGCGAGTCGAATGTGATGTTGCCCCCGTTGAGGCCGGCGAAAGCGCCCACCAGGCTGTTCTGCAATGCAATTGTGCCCGGGGCGCTCAAAGTGATTGTCCCGGCATTCCCCGAAACGGAATCCACACGCAGGGCCGAGTTGTTCAGGGTGATAGCGTTTCCCGACTGGATGGTGATATTGCCGGCATCGCCCTGGTTGGCCTCACACTCGATCTGGCCGTTGGCCAGGCTCAGTTGACCGGTCTGGATTTCGATGCTTCCGGCCGGGCCGCTCAGAGCGCCAAAGGAATGAATGCCTGCGATGCTGAAGGGTTGGGCTCCTTGAATTTGCAACTGGCCGGCCTGTATGCTCACCGCGCCACCCGGTGCATCGCCGAAAGAGGAGGCCATGACAAAGCCGGAGTCGGTCAGCGACATCCTATCGGCAGTTATGTTTATATTGCCCCCGGCCCCGTTACCGCTGGTGGATGTGCTGATGAAACCGAAGTCGCCAATGTCCAAATCGTTTGCCTGGATACGCACCGTGCCGGCCGGTCCAGAGCCGAAAGTGACGGCCACGAGGGAGCCGTGCTGGGAGATTTGCAAGGTTCCGGCATTCACCACAATATTTCCTCCCTGGCCAGAGGCACTTGAGGCTGCATTCGCGCTGATACTGCCGGTATCGGTCACCAACATTGTGGCCGCAGTGATGTTTACATTGCCCCCGGCGCCGTTCCCATAGGTGGCTGTGCTGATGAAACCCGAGCCACGAATTTCCAAATCGTTGGCCTGGACGACAATGTCGCCCGCGGCTCCTCCCTGGTTTGCGCCAAACGACGCTGCATGAATGTTGCCGGAATCCACCAGGCATCGGCCGGACAGGGTCAGTTGGATGCTGCCAGCGACCCCACCACCGTAGGAGTCCGAGCCAATGCCGGAACCGTTCTGGATCGTAAGGTCACGCGCGGTGATTTGGATATCGCCCCCATCTCCCGACGGGCCCAATGGCGCGGCGAAGATCAAAGCGCTCTGATCGAGCGTCATTTCGCCGGTCGAAATGAAGATATTGCCCGCATGGCCAGAGTTGTAAGAGCTGGTGTCAATCGAGCCCCCGCTCAGGGACAGGGTGTCTGAAGAAATCCGCACATCCCCGCCGGCGCCCGTGCCGGAGGTGCTGGCGGAAATCCTGCCCTGGTCGAGCGCGATGTCGGTTGCCTGGATGGTAACGTTACCCGCTCGGCCCGCGTCGAGGGCGTCGCTGATAATCACTCCCCCAGCCTTGAGCGCCAGCTCGCCGGTCGTAATGGAGATATTGCCCCCCTGCCCCGAGCCAAGGGAGGTTGTGTTAATCCGCGCATCCGAGGTCGGCCCTGTGAGGGACAAGGTATCTGACACAATCCGAACATCGCCGCCCGCGCCCGCGCCGGAGGTGCTGGCGGAAATCTCGCCTTCGTTGAGCACAATGTCGGTTGCCTGGATGGTGATGTTCCCCGCTCGGCCCGCACCGAAGGTGCCGCTGGCAATCTGGCCTCCCGGGTTCAGAGTTAGTTGACCGGTCGTGATACTGATATTACCCGCCGGTCCATCGCCCGAAGCGATGGTGTCGATCTCTCCCCCGTCATTCTGACCGGCGACTGACAAGCTTTGTGAGGAGATTTGCACTTGGCCGCCCGCACCGGTCCCGCCGCTAGCGGCCGAGATTACGCCATTGTCGAGTTGGACGGTGCCGGCCTGGATGGTTACGATGCCGGCGTTGCCTGACGCGCCCAGACGACAGTCGCTCGATATCGCGGCGTCGCTGAGCACGCGCACCGACTGTGCATTCAGGGTAACGGCTCCCCCCGGTCCTGGGCCGTAAGTGTCTGCCGAGAGGGTTGAGCTATTCGCCAATGAAACCGCCGGGGCATTGACGATGATGGTTCCGCCCGACCCGAGGCCGTAAGCGTCAGCCGAGATATAAGAGCTGCTCTGCAATGAAACCTCCGAAGCGTTGACGGCGATTGTTCCACCTGTCCCCAAATCGTGAGTGTCAGCCAAGATCCATGAGCCGTTTTGCAGTGAAATCGTCGGGGCGTTGATGGTGATGTTGGCAGCGGCACCCGAACCAAGGGTGGCTCCGTAAATGGTGCCCCCGTCCATGCTCAGGGTCAGCGCGGTCAGGTTCAAGCTGCCCGCGCCGGCCTGGCCGGTGCTTCCTGTCGCGATGAACCCTCCCGAGGTCAGGCTCAATGTGCCGCGCAAGTCAATCTCACTGGCACCGCCTGTGCCGTAATCTAGAGAGTTGTTCGCTATCGCCGCGTTGCCGCTCAAGCTCAGGTCCTGGGCGCGCAGCAGGAACTGGCCACCACCACCGCTATGGCTGGTGGAAAACAGCGAATTCCCGGAAAGGGTCATGCTTCCCAACGCGGAGAACGAGGTGGTGTCCAATCCCACGACGGGCAGCTCGCCGGCCGAAGCCACTGCGGCCACCTGCAACGTCCCTCCCGGCGCTTTGACGGCTGTGCCACCTGGGGCAATGGCTGGATCGTTCTGCACCTGCACCGCCCCGGCGGCCACGGTCAAGGTCTGCCCGTTGGGAACCTGCACCGTGCAGTTGTTAAAAGTGACACCGGCGAGGCTCTGGCCCGCCGGGGGTGTCAGGAAACCGAAGGCCGCGGGATTGGCCACAGTCAGCACATCGTTGGCCGGAGTTCGCGCGTCGAATCTTCCGCCGTCGGCAAAGCGGATGTAATCCGCCGTCGTCACCGCAAAGGCGCCCTGGACATCCACCTGGGCATTGGGGCCAAAGAGGACTCCGGCGGGGTTGATGAAGAAGAAGTTCGCGTTGGGGATCGTGCATTGCAGCAGGCCGTCGATGCTGGAGACGCTGCCGCCGGTCACGCGGGAAAAGACGTTGGCGATGGAATTGGGGCCAGTGAAGGTGGCGGACTGGCCACTGCTCAGGTTGAAGGTTTGAAAGCTTTGGAAAAGGTTCTGCCCGCGAATGGTGCCCAAGGAGTCCGGGATCTGGAAGTGGGGCCCCGTCAAGGTCATCGCGGCTCCCACCGTCCCATCGGTGCGGATTTGGGCCTGGAGGCAGTTGGGGAGCAGGGAGGCGAGAGCCGCCGTCAGGAAGCTCGCCCGGCACAGGAAGCCAGGTCTCCCGCCGGTTTGAAGCCGCCGCAGGAATCTCATAAACAAATACCTTTCAATTCACCTGTCGCTTTAGAATGCCCACACGGTCAGCCGAAAATGAATGCCGATGTCCTGTAAGTCGGATTGCGCATAGACAATATGGCGGAAGGGATAGCCATAGTAAAGCGAGCCAGTGACGTTCTTGCAAGGAGTGACGATGATGCCCACGCCCATGCTGCCGATGTCGTCAAACTGGGTGGTCACGTTGTCGTTGTCCTTGCCCAGGCCCCAATCCACAAACGGCACCAATTGGATGATAGGGGTTTGGGCACTGTCGTGCCACAGCGGAATGTGGAATTCGGAGGTAGCCATGACCCCTTTGTCGCGGATCATGGTGTTCTCCCGGTAACCGCGGACCGTGGAAGCCCCGCCAATGGCAAGCTGCTCGACGGAGAGCAGCGGGTCCTCGGTATATTGGCCGGCAACTTTCAGCAGCAATTCATTGCGCGTGTTCCAGAACCGCCGCAGGTACTGCACCTGTCCGATGACCGAAACGAAGCGGCCGTCGGGTCCGGACGTGTTCCGGGTGGCGTCCAGGACATCCAATCCCAGATTCAAGGTGGCGCGAGCGGCAAAGACATGTTTGGTGTCTCGATCGACAAACTGGCTGGACAACCGCAGGGCCGAATCCACCGCCTTGCCATCTACCGCGCCCGGCTCGAAGGAGTAAGGAATGCCCAGCAGGTAGGTTTGGCTGGACCGCCGTTCGCCCGTCAACGTCAGCGAAAGCTCACGTGTGGGCGTCCGGAAAAGCGGCTGGGAGAGCGAGACTCCGTAGCTTTCCATCTCACTCCGAATGTCCAACTGGGCGAACTCCGCTTCGAGCACCGAGGCGCTGCTGCGGCTGTATTGCACACCGAGGGCGGTGTCGCGCGCAGTGAACGGAATGGAGTAACTGGCGGACAGATCATCCCAGCCAAGCCACCGGGGACCTGCCATGGCATCGTCGGCACTGCGGACAATGCCGTAATCGAACGTGAGCAGATCGGCGTTTCCGGTCAGGCTATCGGCGCGGAGCAGAGCGGTCACCTGCTCGGGACCGGTGCTGGGGGGTTTGTCATTGGCATATTGCAGGCCGAAATGGTAGGGGAACTTCTCCTTGAGGTTGACGTTCATGACGGCGTCGCCCGGGAGGGCGCCGGGCTGGATTTCACCATTGACCTGCTCGACGGGATAATCCTCGCGCCAGATTTGGAGCGTGTTGCGCACCTCGTTGGCATTGAGCGGGTCGCCCCCGTTGGCCCGCAGGCGGCGCGCGTAGAATCCTGGCCAGATCCAGCGATTGCCTCGAATGCGGATGTCCGTCAACCGGCCCTCGACAATCTTGAAAGTGAACACGCCCTCTCTGACCGTGGGATCATCGATGACTGCCCCGGAATTGACATAGCCGTGATTGACGTACCACAAGGTCAGCGCCACTCGTGCCGTTTCCAGCTCGAGGCTCGCGAGCGGGCGGTTAGTATAGGTTTGGACGACACGGCCCAACTCCGCGGCGGAGAAGGCCCGGTTGCCCATGAAGCGGAATTGTCTGACGATGTTTGTTTGCGCAGCAGCGAGAGCGGCGGTGTCGGCTGGGTCCAAGGGCGGCAGCGCAGCCCCGAGGTCCAAGGGCAGGACAATTAGCCATAAGCTCGGCGCAAAGCACAGGACTGCCCAGCGCACCGGAGCTTCAACCCAGAGAGATTTCATAGCCTGCCAAAGATGCTGAATGAGGCTGAGCCGACCAAAAGCAAAAGTCAACTATGGTCTTGCCCTGAGCCACAATACCTTCACCCAGGAAGCGCTGGCTCTCATCAGGCGCTCCGGCGAGGGCTTCCTGCGCCGCGCCCGCAATCTCTGCCTGGGTGCGCTGTTCGTTCTGGGCTGGCCAATTCGCTTCCCAGGCGTGCAAAGCCTCCGTGCCGGTGAAGGAATCAACAGGCACCTTTTCCCATGCTTGGCGCAACAGTGAAATCTCGCTCGTGTCAGAACCGCGAGTCGCCCCCGCTGTGTCCAACATCGCCACCTGGATCATACTACCGCACCAACGGCACCTACGTGGCGCCTCACATCCGCACCGCCCCCAACTGGACCGCGACCGACAACCTCAGCTACCGCGGCTACAGCACCAGCGGACGATGCCCGCCCTTACGCGTGGTGCCCCCTTCCCAAAATCCCCTTTCCCGCAGCCGCCACATCCCCTACGATGCCCCGCGAGTTCAAATGGCACGAAATCTTCAGAAGTCCTCGTCCGCTCCGTCGAAAGACTCCACCGCCAATCTCGGCTTCGAGGCCAAGCTCTGGCTCACCGCCGACAAGCTCCGCAATAACATGGACGCGGCGGAGTACAAGCACGTCGTCCTCGGCCTCATCTTCCTCAAATACATCTCCGATGCCTTCGAGGAACACCGCGCCAAACTCCTCGCCGGCAAAGGCGACTACGTCGGCGCGAACGCCGAAGACCCCGACGAATACAAGGCCGAGAACGTCTTCTGGGTGCCCGCCGATGCCCGCTGGTTCCACCTTCAGGCCAGCGCCAAGCAGCCCACCATCGGCAAGATCGTGGACGACGCCATGGTCGCCATCGAGCGCGACAACCCGCGCCTCAAAGGCGTTCTCCCGAAAGACTATGCCCGCCCGGCGCTCGACAAGCACCGCCTCGGCGAACTCATTGACCTCATCGGCACCATCGGCCTCGGCGACCGCGCCAACCGCTCCAAGGACATCCTTGGCCGCGTCTATGAGTACTTCCTCGGCCGTTTCGCCAGCGCGGAAGGCAAGCGGGGCGGCGAGTTCTACACCCCGCAGTGTGTGGACAAGCTCCTCGTCTTCATGATCGCCCCCTACAAGGGCCGCGTCTATGACTGCTGCAACGGCTCGGGCGGACTCTTCGTGCAAAGCGAGAAATTTATTGAAGCCCACGGCGGCAAAGTCGGTGACATCGCCATCTTCGGGCAGGAGTCGAATCCTACCACCTGGAAGCTGGCGCTCATGAACCTCGCCATCCGCGGCATCGAAGGCGATCTCGGCTCCCACCCGGCGGACACCTTCCGCGAAGATCTCCACCCCGATCTCAAGGCCGACTACATCCTCGCGAATTTCCCGTTCAACGTCAGTGACTGGTTCCGCAAGGACGACGACGTGCGCTGGCAGTATGGCCTGCCGCCGAAGGGTAATGCCAACTTCGGTTGGATTCAGCATATCGTTCACCACCTCGCGCCCAACGGCATCGCCGGCTTTGTCTCCGCCAATGGAGCCATGTCCTCCAACCAGTCCGGGGAAGGCGACATCCGCCGCGCCCTCGTCGAGGCCGACCTCGTGGACTGCATGGTCGCCCTCCCCGGCCAGCTCTTCTATAGCACGCAGATTCCCGTCTGCCTCTGGTTCCTCGCGAAAAACAAAAGCTCCGACGCCAAACGCGGCTTCCGCGACCGCCGCAAACAAACCCTCTTCATTGATGCCCGAAAACTCGGCGCCCTCATCGACCGCGTCCACCGCGAGCTGACCGACGCGGATCTCGCCAAGATCACGAGCACCTACCACGCCTGGCGCTCTGGCCTCCCTTCTCCCACTGGGAAAAGGGCCTGGGATGAGGGTAACCCAGCACGCGTTGAAAAGTATCAGGACGTCGCAGGTTTCTGTAAGTCCGCCACCACAGAGGAGATTGCCAGTCACAGCTGGGTTTTGATGCCCGGCCGCTACGTCGGCGCCGAGGAAGTCGAAGACGACGGCGACCCCTTCGAGGAAAAGATGCCGCGCCTCGTCGCCGAACTGAAGGCCCAGTTCGCAGAATCGGCCAAACTTGAGACCGCCATTCGCGCCAACCTGAAATCCCTCGGCTTCAAATGAGCTTCGATCCCAAGCAGCCCTACAACGATCTGCCGCTCCTCCCGCCGCCCGGCGACTTGGAAACCAAGCCTGTCCTGAAAAAATGCGTCGCGGCCAACCGGGCCCTGGCCGAACTCAAAGGCGCCGGCGACCTGATCCCAAATCAGGCCGTCCTCATCAACGCCATCCCGCTTCAGGAAGCCAAACTCAGTTCCGAAATCGAGAACATCGTCACCACCCAGGACGCCCTGTTCCAGGCCGCGCTCGACGAAAGCCGCGTCACCGATCCCGCGACCAAGGAAGTTCTCCGCTATCGCACCGCCCTGCGCCGGGGCTTTGCTGCCGTGCAGGCGGAACCCTTTCGCCTCCACCTGCTGGAAGAACTCTGCGGCGTGCTCCGCCACGAAAAGGTCAAGTTCCGCGCCGACGAAGGGGTTTACATCGGCAATCCCACCGCCCGGACTATCACTTACACCCCGCCGGTCGGTGCCGCCGTCATGCGGGCCAAGCTCAAGAACCTGGAAGAATTCCTCCTCGGCGACGACGAACTCGACCCGCTGGTGCGCATGGCCGTGGCGCATTACCAATTCGAGGCCATCCACCCGTTCACCGACGGCAACGGTCGCACTGGCCGCATCCTGAACATCCTTTTCCTCATCCATGCGGGCCTGCTGCGCATCCCGGTGCTCTATCTCAGCCGGCATCTCATCCAGCACAAAGCCGAATACTACCGCCTGCTCCGCGGCGTCACCGAGCGCGGCGAGTGGGAGCCGTGGGTGATGTTCATCCTTACCGGGGTGGAGGAAACCGCCACCTGGACTACCAGTCGCATCCTCGCCATCCGCGACCTGTTCGACCAGACCCTCGCCCTCTGCCGCGCCAAGCTGCCGCCCAAGGTCTATTCCAAGGAACTCGTGGAACTGGTCTTCACCCAGCCCTACTGCAAAATCCAATTTCTGGTGGACGCCGACATTGCCGAGCGCAAAACAGCCTCCGCCTACCTCCAGGAACTGGAAAAGCTCGGCATCCTCAAAGGGGAAAAGCAGGGGCGCGAAATCACTTACAAACATCCCGGCCTCTTGAAGGTTCTCACCGCATGACGTCGCGCCGCCATCAACACGGCCCCACGATGCGTCGCGATGCGTGCGGCGCTTCGACAGGTTTCGGGAACGGGTCGATGCCTTCGACAGATCAAGCGGGAAAGGCCAAATCCCGGCCTGATCCTTCCGTTGGCGATATGGGCATGGCTTGGACACGTTCTGGAAACGTGTCCAAATTCTTTGATTCTTTGGACACGTTCCCAGAACACGTCCGCCGTGTGAACATGTTCGCAAGCGAACGGCACGCCCAACTCGCCGACCTGTCTGCATGCGAAGCACAGGCAGAGTCCGCGAAACTGGAACAGGCCATCAAGGCAAACCTGAGGGGGCTGGGTTATGGCGGGTGAATGGACAACCCTGCCGCTCGAAGATTGCATGGCCGCAATCCTGCACCCTCGCCACCCTGCGCGACACGCTGCTGCCGAAGCTGCTGAGCGGGGAATTGAACGTGGCACCCCTCGACTCAAAACCGGAGGCCGCGCGATGAAGCCCCGTCTTCCAATCCCAACGGGATTGCGTCACTCAGCCCAGGGTTGCCGAGTCGGCGAGGCTACCCTGGGTCACCGGGTTGATTATTTTCCTCAACCCCAACGGGGTTGCATCACTGTACGCGCTCGCGGATTCAACCCCGTTGGGGTTGGGTTTCCTTTTCCCGGTTCACCCAGGGTAGCCCGTGCCTCGCAACCCTGGGCTGGATGCCGTAGCTCCATTGGGGCAAACGAACCATGAGCGACGAACCACAGCCCAATTCCGACCTCATCCTCTACCAGACAGAGGATGGCCGGACGCGCATCCAATGCCGGTTTGAGAACGAGACGGTTTGGCTGACACAGGCCCTTATGGCAGAGCTGTTCGCAATCGGTGTGAACACGGTGAATTATCATCTGAAGGCGATATTTGCCGAAGGTGAGCTGCGCCCGGAGGCAACTATTCGATATTATCGAATAGTTCGAACCGAGGGGGCGCGGCAGATCACCCGGCAGATCGAGCACTACAATCTGGAGGCCATTCTGGCCGTCGGCTTCCGCGTGCGCAGCCACCGGGGCACGCAGTTCCGCCGGTGGGCCATCGGGCGCTTGAAAGAGTATCTGGTGAAGGGCTTCACGATGGACGATGAGCGGCTGAAGAATCCGCCGGGCAAGGGGCAGAAGGATTACTTCGACGAACAACTGGCGCGCATCCGCGACATCCGGTCGTCCGAACGGCGCTTTTACCAGAAGGTGCTGGATATTTACGCGACAAGTGTGGACTACACGCCGAGCACGGAGATGTCGCAGCAGTTCTTCGCCACCGTGCAGAACAAGATGCACTGGGCGGCGCACGGACAGACGGCGGCGGAGGTGATTCATGCGCGGGTGGACGCTCAAAAGCCCTTCATGGGTTTGCAGACGACGCCGCCCGGCGGCATCATCCGCAAGGAGGACGTAACCATCGCCAAGAACTACCTCGATGGAGAGGAACTCGGCACGTTGAACCGGATCGTGAACGCCTACATCGAATTTGCCGAGCTGCGGGCACTGCAACGCAAGGTGATGACCATGCGGGACTGGATCACGAAGCTGGATGAGTTCCTCAAACTCTCCGAGCACGAGCTGCTGGACCACGCGGGCAAGATTTCCGCCGAGCAAGCGAAGATGAAGGCGGAGCTGGAATACGAACGCTACCGGGCACTGCTGGATTCGCAGCCGCGCGCGGTGGATTTGGATTTTGATAAGGCGGTGACGGAATTAAAGAAGCTGCCGAGGTCGAAGAAACCCAAGCCGCCAAAACCATGAGCAAGCTGCGCACCCTCACGCCGCCCCTCTCCCACGAGGAGAGGGAGATATCATGAGCTTGAATGAGTCCATCGTCGAAGACGCCGCCCTCGAATGGTTCGGGGAGCTGGGCTATGCGGTCGGGCACGGGCCGCATCTGGCGCCCGGCGAACCGGCGGCGGAGCGGGATTCGTTTGGCGAGGTGGTGCAATCTCGCTTCGCTGGAACCCTCACCCGGCCTCTCCCATGGGGAGAGGAGAAGCGCGAGGCGATCCGGCGGCTGAACCCGGCCATTCCCGAGGAGGCGCGGTCAACTGACAAGGAGTCCTTGTCAGTTCAAAACACATCGAAACGATGCTGAAACCATGAGTGACGAACCGTTGCCCAATTCTGAAATCATCCTCTACCAGACGGAGGACGGCCGCACGCGCGTGCAAGTGCGCCTGCAAGACGAGACGGTCTGGCTGACGCAGCAGCAGATGGCAGAGCTGTTCCAGACGACCAAGCAGAACGTCGGGCAGCACTTGAAAAGCCTCTTTGCCGAGGGCGAGCTGGTGCAGGATTCAGTTGTAAAGGATTCCCTTACAACTGCCGCCGACGGCAAGAACTACGCGACCAAGTTCTACAACCTGGATGTCATTATTTCGGTAGGCTACCGGGTGAAATCCCTGCGGGGCACGCAGTTTCGCATTTGGGCCACGCAGCGGCTGCGGGAATACATCGTGAAAGGATTCACGATGGATGATGAGCGACTGAAGCAGTCCGGTGGTGGCGCGTATTTCGACGAGTTGCTGGAGCGCATCCGCGACATCCGGTCGTCGGAGAAGGCGTTTTGGCGCAAGGTGCTCGATATTTACGCCACGAGCGCGGACTACGACCCGCGAGCGGAGGTGTCGCAGCTTTTCTTTGCCACGGTGCAGAACAAGACGCACTGGGCGGCACATGGGCAGACGGCGGCGGAAGTCATCGCGGCCCGTGCGGACGCGGCGAAACCGAACATGGGGCTGATGACCTGGCCGGGGAGTCGGCCACGGAAAACCGATGTGGCAGTGGCGAAGAATTACCTCAACGAAAAGGAACTCGACGATTTGAACCTCATCGTGTCGCTCTACCTCGACTTCGCCGAACTCCAGGTCCGCAGCCGCCGGGTGATGACGATGCACGACTGGATCGCGAAGCTGGATGATTTCATGCGGATCAGCGACCGGGAGATTCTCACTCACGCCGGGAACGTGAGCCACGAGGCGGCGCTGGCACGAGCAGAGGCGGAGTTTGAAAAGTTCCGCCGCATCGAGGATGCGAAGCCTTCGCCGGTGGAGCAGCATTTCATCGAGGCCATCGAGCAGGTGAACCAGATCGAGAAAGGCAAACGCGCGAAGAAGAAAAAACCATGAGCAAGCTGCGCACCCTCACCCAGGCCCTCTCCCACGAGGAGAGGGAGATATTATGAGCTTGAATGAATCCATCGTCGAAGACGCGGCCCTCGAATGGTTCGGGGAGCTGGGCTATGAGATCAGGCACGGGCCACAGCTCGCGCCCGGTGAACCGGCGGCGGAGCGGGAGTCGTTTGGTGAGGTGCTGCTGGTGGGGCGTTTGCGCGAGGCGATCCGGCCGCTGAATCTTTCCATTCCCGAGGAGGCGCGCGAGGAGGCCTTGCGAAAAGTGCTGCGGGTGGGGACGCCTTCGCTCACGCAGACGAACCGCGCCTTTCACCGGATGATCAGAGACGGGGTCGATGTTGAGTATCCTCGTGGGGACGGTTCGATCAAAGGGGACAAAGTGCTGCTCGTCGATTTCTCTGACGTTCAATCGAACGATTGGTTAGTCGTGAACCAGTTCACGGTGATCGAGGGGCAGCACAACCGGCGGCCGGACATTGTGGTCTTCATCAACGGGCTGCCGCTGGGCCTGATCGAGCTGAAGAACGCGGCGGATGAGGACGCGACGGTCTGGAGCGCCTACGCGCAGCTCCAAACTTACAAGGCGGAGATTCCCTCGCTGCTGCATTACAATGCGGCACTGGTGGTGAGCGACGGCTTGCAGGCGCGCATGGGTTCCATCACGGCGAACCAGGAGTGATTCAAGGTATGGAGGGAGCCTGATGGCTCGCCTCAACCCTCACCCCAACCCTCTCCCACAGGGAGAGGGAGCCTCCCTTCTCCCGCTGGGAGAAGGGCCTGGGATGAGGGAACGAAGCCGAAGCTGAGTTTAGAGCTGGAGGTGCTGGTGCGCGGGGTGTTCGAGCGGCAGCGGTTGCTCGACCTGCTCCAGCATTTCATCGTCTTCGAGGAAGACCCGGACACGGGCGCGCTGCACAAGATCATCGCGGGCTACCATCAGTTCCACGCCGTGAACGCCGCCGTGGAGGAAACGGTGCGCGCCAGCGGTATGGCTGAAGACGGCATGGCCAAGGACCAGAGCGGCACCTACTGGGCGGGCCGGATGCACGGCGGCAAGCCGGGTGACCGTCGCGCGGGCGTGGTCTGGCACACGCAAGGCAGCGGCAAGAGTTTCTCCATGCTCTTCTTCGCTGCGCGCGTGGTGCGGCATCCGGCTATGCAGAACCCGACGCTGGTGGTGCTGACGGACCGCAACGATCTCGACGACCAGCTTTTCGGCCAGTTCCAGCGCTGCGCGGACATCCTCGGCCAGACGCCGGTGCAGGCCAGCGGGCGCGATCATTTGCGCGAGCTGCTGAATCGGGCAAGCGGCGGCGTGATCTTCACGACCATTCACAAGTTCATGCCGGAGAAGGGCGAGCCGATGCCCGAGCTGAGCGCGCGGCAGAACATCGTGGTCATCGCGGAAGAGGCGCACCGCAGCCAGTATGGGTTTGGCGGCAAGGTGAATGAGAAGACCGGCGAGATGTCCTATGGCTTCGCCAGCAACCTGCGCGATGCTTTGCCGAATGCGTCGTTCATCGGCTTCACCGGCACGCCAATCGAGAAGACGGACGCGAACACGCGGGCGGTCTTCGGCGATTACATTTCCATCTACGACATCCAGCGCGCCGTCGCCGACAAGGCCACAGTGCCGATCTATTACGAGAGCCGCATTTCCAAGCTGAGCCTCAACGCCGCGGCGTTGCCAAAGCTTGACGCGGAGTTCGAGGAGATAACGGAGGGCGAGGAGCTGACGAAGAAGGAAAAACTGAAAACCAAGTGGGCCGCGCTGGAGGCATTGGTGGGCGACCCGAAACGCATCGCACTCATCGCCGCCGATTTGGTGGCGCATTTCGAGAAGCGCGTGGAGGCGATGGACGGCAAGGCGATGATCGTCTGCATGAGCCGCCGCATCGCCGTGGACCTCTACAACGCGCTCATCAAGCTGCGTCCCGATTGGGCCAGCGCCAAAGACGACGACGCCGACGCCGAGAAGGGCAACGCCTGCATGATGAAAGTGGTGATGACCGGCAGCGCCGACGACGGCCCCGACTGGCAGCCGCACATCCGCAGCAAGGACAAGCGCCGCAAGCTAGCGAACCGCTTCAAGGATGCCAAAGACCCTTTCCGCATCGTGATCGTGCGCGACATGTGGCTGACCGGCTTCGACGCGCCCTGCCTGCACACCATGTATGCCGACAAGCCGATGCAAAGCCACGGCCTTATGCAGGCCATCGCCCGCGTGAACCGCGTCTTCCGCGACAAGCCTGGCGGTCTGGTGGTGGATTACCTCGGCCTCGCCGATCAACTCAAGAAGGCGCTGGCGACTTACACCGAGAGCGGCGGACAGGGTGATCCGACCTTCGACACCGCGCAGGCCATCGCCGTGATGCTGGAGAAGCACGGCATCGCCTGCAATATGATGCACGGCTTCAAATGGGACAAGTGGACGACCGGCAAACCCGCCGACCGCCTTGCGCTCATCCCCGCCGGACAGCAGCACATCCTCGAACATGAGGACGGCAAGAAGCGCTGGGTGCAGGTGGTGACGGAACTCTCCCGCGCCTTTGCCCTCTGCGCCGCCAGCGATGAAGCCACGGAGATTCGCGACGGCGTGTGTTTCTTCCAAGCCATCCAAGCCGCGCTGAGCAAACAGAGCACGAACAGCCAGAAGACCCCCGAGCAGATCGACGCCGCCATCCGCCAGCTCGTTTCCAAAGCCATCACGACCGAAGGCCAGGTGATTGACGTCTTCACCGCCGCCGGATTGCCCAAACCGGACATCAGCATTCTAAGCGACCAATTCCTCGCCGAAATACGCGGCCTGAAGTACAAGAACGTCGCCGCCGAGCTGTTGGAGAAGCTGCTCAAGGACGAACTCAAAGTCCGCTCCAGGCGCAACCTCGTGCAAAGCCAGGTTTTCAGCGAAAAGCTCAAGCAGACCCTCAACGCTTACCATAACCGTGCCATCTCGACGATGCAGGTGCTGGAAGAGTTGATCAAACTGGCCAAAGACCTCGATGCCGCCATTAAGCGCGGCCAGGACCTCGGGTTAACCGAAGACGAGGTGGCGTTTTATGATGCGCTCGCCGCGAACCAGTCCGCCGTCATCGCCATGGGCGACGACAAACTCAAAGTCATCGCCGCCGAGCTAATCACCAAAGTGCGGCAAAGCGTGACCATAGACTGGACCCTCCGCGAAAGCGCCCGTGCCAAGATCAAAGTCATGGTGAAGCGCATCCTGAACAAATACGGCTACCCACCCGACTTGCAGGAGGAGGCCGTAAAGACGTTCCTCGCGCAGGCAGAACTGCTGTGCGCGGAGTGGGTTTGATCGTTTCGTCACAGCCAATGCGTTCGTTCTTGCCAATGGCGGCTGGGCCTTCCGCATCGCCGGCGTGCAGACCGTGCTGGCGAGTCATTGGAAGGTGAGCGACAAGGCCACCAGCCAGTTGATGACGGAATTCATCCGGCGTTGGCGTGCCGGCGAGCCCCGCGCGAAAGCCTGGCGGGAAGCGCAGTT
>Ga0182014_10003195_pt1 | contig 19873 bp, 13 predicted proteins | sample 612S2DmetaG_FD_120489 | JGI IMG/M metagenome (GOLD analysis project Ga0182014, IMG submission 120489) | Permafrost microbial communities from Stordalen Mire, Sweden - 612S2D metaG | ecosystem: Environmental > Terrestrial > Soil > Wetlands > Permafrost | place: Sweden: Stordalen | collected... | reverse complement strand
TGGAGGGGGTCAACTATGTGGGCGATACGTTCTTGTTCGCAGCGACAGCTTTGTTGGCGGGCTTCGGCGCGGACTGACCGAACTTCCTAGAACCTGAGGGCCTGTGCAACGCCTAGCGCCAGACCATTCTGATGCTTGAAACGCATCTGAGAGATTTCACGCCACTAGGCGACATATCGTGCTTTCCCAGGTCTCAAAATCGAGACCTGGGCCACCCGTCCATCAGGACCGATCCGCCTTTAATAAGCGCATCGGATTTGCCGTCAACCGAGGTCGACGTTCTCGTACCTGCTCGAATTTGACATCCACATTCTCCAGACCGATCCTCCACTTCAGAGTCCGAAGGACTCAGTTCCGCCTCGGATTTCAATGTTTCTGCGAGCGTCAGTCTTGTACCCCATAGCATCAACCGTTCAATGCATTCAAAAAAGACTGCGTAGGCGCCGTTCAAAAAAGCCTATTAGAGGGGAGGATCCTCCCTGTTCGACACAAGATGACAAAAATATGTGCAATTGTGAACCGCATTCACAAATCGGGGTTGTTTAAGATTCACCAGGTATGTGTCCAATTGTCGAAATCGAACTCTCACAAGTCGCTTCGGTGCGCACGCAACGGGAGACTCTTCAAGCCTGGCGGCCAATGCGCAAGAGACTCTCGATCAAGTAGTTCCGCGTTTGTCAGGAGATTATTATGTCAATCTTCGTTGTACGCGCACTGTTGCTGCCCGTTGCCCTGAGCCTACTCGCAGGATGCGGCGGTTCTTCAGGTTCCAGCTCCTCTACCAATCCCATCAGTCCGACTGCGCCTACCAGTCCCATCAGTCCGACTGCGCCAAATTCCACTCCGTTAAACGCCACTAACCTAAACCTGATCTTCGTGATGAGTGGGGATGTGGCCTACCAGGCTGCCGGAGATGTTAATCCACAAACGGCAAACCTCACCAACCAGGGTCTAAATCGTTCGCTCCTCATAGCCACCTACCTTCAAGAGGAGGTACTGGGGAAGGTGAATGTGACCGGCATCTATGCGCTCGAACCCATGACCCATTTAGAAACCGCAACCAATTACCCCGACATGGCGGCGCTTGAGACCATTCAGCAGTTTGCGCTTCTCAACCAGATTACGATATCCAGTGACGCGAACGGCGGGACTCGTTTGCCCGGCAACAGCTTCCCACTGAATGCATCGTATGCGCCTGCGCCAGTGATCCCACCCAGCGGAGTTGCTACGCCGCTAACAATCTGCCGGAGTTGCCAGGGTCTCGATTTCAGCGACCAGAGAGGCGACAACGAAACTCTGGTAAACGGTATCATCACCGCAGGCGTGCCCGGCTTTTATATCTTTTCGGCGCCCTGGGAGACCACCAACTCCCTGTTGACAAATATCAATAAGAGTAAAGGTTATAACCTGACTCTTCCGTCGACCTATGCGGGACCTAACTATATCTATGCAATCTCGATTGCGCAGTCGGGAAGCGCGAGCTTGGTTACCTTCAATAGCAATCTGAGCCCGCTCTCCACCTACCCTGTGCTGCCCTCGCCCACTCCGGTCAGCGCTTCATGTACGGCGACTCCTTTCAAGATCGCAGTGACCGGAGGCATCGGTGGTGCTGTGATTCCGGTGGGCGTCAATACCAACGAAACCCTTTACATCATTCGCCACGTAGAGGCGCATCCGGAGCCAAACTGGGACGACGGCAACTATGTCTGTGCAGGGCAATGGCGTGCGCTGGATCTTCCCAACGCGCTACGCGGCAAGATCAGCCCTCAGCAGGTTTATTCGATCGATCCCGCTCAAACGATTCAAGGCTCATTGAGCACCTTGGGCAATTCCGACTGGTCGAATGTCAGGCCTGCACTGACGGTCGAACCCTACGCAATCGCCAACAACTTACCTTATTATCTGGCTGCGGGCTTCGAACTCGACGCTCAGAATCCACCCCAACTGTCCACCCAAGCCAGTGACTTTTTCTTCACTGGCGGCAAGCTCTCCGCCCAGACCGTGCTGCTGGCATGGGAGCACGCTCACATCCCGTCGACGGTAAATGCACTTCTCGAGAGCTATTATCCAAACGGGGGTGCCCCAACGGCGCCTGCCTGGGCGGAAGACGACTACGATAGCATCTGGACCGTGATGCTGGACTCTCAGGGCAACTTGACAGTGAACAACAATGTTTGCGAAGGCATCGTATCGACAAGTCTGCCGGCTACGTGTCCTAAGTTCTGAAATGGGAAATAGCCTCGACGATTCGGTGAGTCGACCATTCCGCAAGGAACATGCCAAGTCGGCCGGTTTCATCCCCATGAGTCGGCAACGCCGTTGGATGCCTCATTTCGCAAGACCAATACACTCTTTCAGTGTGCTCTAGGGAACGGTAAAAGGAAGTTTCCTGATAAACGCCGCAGCCTTAACGGAACTCAACTAACTCCAGAATGGTGGCGAGCAGACCGGCGGGGCGGGTGGCGCGGGTGAGATGCGAAGTGCATTCCACCGGCGGCTTGAGGCGGATATGGGGCTGGTGCGGGCTGGGCGGGGATTCCGGCGGGACAGGAGAGGCTGCGATTTGAGACAGAGGCAGCAGGTTAAGGCGAAACCGGAGTCGATGCGCCTTTGCGAGTTCAGAACCGGGGCGCCGCTCCCTGGTGGTGGCGTCGATTTGAGGGTTGCGGTTTCGCGATACAGTCATTCCGGTTTCGCTATAGACCGCGGTTCACGGCCGGCGCAACTCGGCGGGGCCTGCGGGTGGCTTTCAGTTCGGTTCGGTTAACGGCCTGTGGTAAAAGTCCGAATCAGCCGAAATACATCCCTAAGGGGCTATTGATTCCTGCAAAAGAATTGTTTTGCGCCGTCCCTACGGGACTCCGGAGTTCCATTTGGAATCCGTTTTCCCACGCTGAAGCGCGGGGCTAACGAACACTTCGCCTCCGGCGCGGCTACCAGGATATTCCTTATGCAGTTATCAAGAATGCCCGGTTTGATCCTGCGGGCTTTATGCGGGGGTTAAAACCCCCGCATCCCACCCCAGCGACAAGGATCCGTCGCTGAGGACCCCGGCATCCCATCGAATTGGTTTTTCCGCGAACTCCATGGACAGCCGCAGGTCCACCTCGGCAAGCTCAGAACAGGCTTTCGACTTCGCTACGGTTCGCTCCTGATGAACTGGGCGAAGGAGTTGGACAGATTCGAGGAGAAAATCGGCAAGTTGGCCCGTGCCGCGCAGGGATGGCGAGTTGGCGGAAGTTCACTCCAACCGTTACCCGACGCGGCGAGCCGGGCTGCACGGGAGGACAGCCTTTCAAAAAATCCCTCGGATGGACAGCATTTCATGAATCGCGCAGGATGACTGCCTTCAAAAATCGCACGGGATGAAAGGTTGGCCTGGTGAATGGGCTTGGACCTTGGCCGCGAATCTGCAAGAATAGAGGTGCTATGACAGTCACGACACCTTCCCAAGTCTTTGCCGACCGAATTGGCCGGATCGAGGTTTCCGCAACCATGGCAGTGGCCGCGGAGGCCGCCAAGCTGCGCGCTCAGGGCATCAACCTGGTGGATTTTGGCGCCGGAGAGCCGCACTTCAACACCCCGCGCCACATCAAGGACGCGGCCATCGCCGCCATCGACGCCAACTTCAGCCGCTATACGGTGGTTCCGGGGATTCCCGACGTGCGCAAGGCGATCGTGGACCGGCACGCGGCCGACTTCGGATCGGACTACGCCCTGGACGAGGCCATCTTCACCACCGGCGGCAAGCTGGCGCTCTTCAACACCATCCAGATCCTGGTGGATCACGGCGACGAGGTGATCCTCCCCGTGCCGTATTGGGTGAGCTTCAAGGACATCATCCAGTACGCCGGGGGCAAGGTGGTTTACCTGGAGACGAGCGAGGCGGAGAGCTTCCGCATCACGGCAGACGCCATCGAGAAGGCGATCACGCCGAAGACCAAGGCCATCATTCTGAATTCGCCGTCGAACCCGGCGGGTTCGGTAGTCTCAGCGGCGGATCTGGAGCGGATTGTCCAGGTGGCGCACGAGCGCGGGATTTACCTGCTGCTGGATGAGTGCTACGTGTACCTGAACTACGCCGGCAAGCCGGTCTCAGGCGGCTCGTTTACGTGGGCCAAAGAGCACATTGTGATTCTGGGGTCGCTCTCGAAGACGTATGCCATGACCGGCTGGCGGGCGGGGTTTGCGCTGGCCGCAAAGCCCATTGTGGCCAACCTGAGCAAGTTGCAGTCGCAGTCCACGTCGAACGCGACCAGCTTTGTGCAGAAGGCCGCGATTGCCGCGCTGGATGGCTCGCAGGTGTGCGTGAGCGAATTCCGCGCGGAGTTTATCGAGCTGCGGGATTACATGTTGTATAGGCTGAAGGAGATTCCCGACATCACCTGCACCAAACCGGAGGGGGCGTTCTACGTCTACCCGAACATCTCGGCGTACCTGGGCAAGGGCGGCATCAAGACGGCTACGGAGATGGCCACGCGGCTGCTGCACGAGGCGCATGTGGTAACGGTTCCCGGCGAGGCCTTCGGGACCGCCGAGCACATCCGCATCTCCTATCCGGTGACCAAACAGAACATCGACGAGGGAACGCGGCGGATCAAGGAGTTCCTCACCAAGCTGGTGTAATCCATGGCGGGTGGGCCTGGTCTCTGACCGTGTGATTTCGTACATGGCGATTGAATGTCGACGATCCCACCCTAGGCGCAAAAACAGAGGCGCGCCGAGGGTGGGGCACCTAGCCGGCTCGCTTACTCCGCCTGGTAGCGGTGCAGGCGGCCGAGGCCGTTGAAGGCCGCCACTTTATAACACTCTGCCAGCGTGGGGTAGTTGAAGACGGTGTCGATGAAGTACTGGATGGTGCCGCCCAGGATCATGACGGCCTGGCCAATGTGAACCAGTTCGCTGGCTTCCTCGCCAATGATGTGCACGCCTAGAATCTTGTGCGTTTCGCGGTGGAAGATGAGCTTCAGGCGGCCGGTGGTATCGCCGCGAATCTGGCCGCGGGCGGTCTCGCGATAGTAAGCCATGCCCACCTCATAAGGCACGTCCTCGCCGGTCAACTGCTCTTCGGTTTTGCCAATGAAGCTGATCTCAGGAATGGTGTAGATGCCGTAGGGATAGAAGCTTGGGTTGGAGGTCGCGGCTCGGTCGTCGAAGGCCCAGGCCGCGGCGATGCGCCCCTGCTCCATGGAGACCGAAGCCAGCGAGGGAAAGCCGACCACGTCACCCACGGCAAAGATGTGCTCAATCTTAGTCTGATAGTGCTCGTCGACGGGGATGCGGCCGCGCGAGTCGGCCTCGATGCCGGCGGCTGCCAGGTTCAGGTCGTCGATATTCCCCTGGCGGCCCACGGAGTAAAGCAGCGCGTCGCCGGAAACCTTCTTTCTGCTCTCCAGGTTGGCCACCACGGTGCCGTCGGCCAGTTCCGCAACGCTCTCAACCTCTTCGCCCAGGCGCAGGGTGACGCGGGCGTCGCGCAGATGATAGCTGAGAGCCTCGATGATCTCGCGGTCGGCGAATTCGAGCAGCCGGTCTCGCTTTTCGATGATGGTGACGCGCACGCCTAGAACGGCGAACATGCAGGTGTACTCTACGCCGATCACACCGCCGCCAACGACGATCAGCGAGCGAGGCAGCTTGGGCAGATTCAGAATGTGGTCGCTGTTGACGATGGAGCGCCCGTTGATGGGGACCTTGGGCGAGTCGGCGGGCTTGGTGCCAACGGCCACGATGATGTGATCGGCCTCGAGGGTGGTCTCGGAGTCCGGGCCTTCGACGTGCACCTGGTGAGGATCGACGAAACGGGCGATGCCATGCACCACATCGATGCCGTTGCGCGACAATTGCGCCTCGGTCACGTCGATCTCGGTTCTGATCACCGCCTGGACCCGGAAGGCCAGGTCGGCCATGGTGATCTTCTCCTTCACACGGTAGTTGATGCCGTAGATCGAGCGGTAGTTATAGCCGGAAAGATGCAGAACCGCCTCGCGCATGGTCTTCGAGGGGATGGTCCCGGTGTTGACGCAGACGCCGCCGACGACGGAGCGGGCCTCGACCACCGCGACGCGCTTCTTCATCTTGGCTGCGGCCACGGCCGCCCGTTGCCCCGAGGGGCCGGAGCCTATCACGATCAGGTCGTACTTGACGGCGCTCATGCCAGTGTCTCTGCTCCGGGGCGCAATCGACCTCAGCCGCGAAGGTTCGAGGCGGATAGCTGCGATGGCCCTTTATCGGAGGCTACCATAGGTCGTGGCGCTTTGGGAGCGCGAGGGAGTGTTGGGAGAGGGTAATCGCAATTGAATCATCGAAGGGTACGGGCTTCAGCATGTACGTTAATGCATTTTGAAAGAAGGGGGGCTTGAGCCCCTGAGGGGCGTTGCAGGGGCTCAAGCCCGAGACAAAATATCACCGACTTGCGGCCCGCCTGAAGAGGCTGCGGAAAAACTCCTTCGGTGGGGCAATTTTGGCCACTTTGAATGGGCGTGGCTTCAGCCACGCCACCGAATGGGTAAACGAGGTCTTGGGCTTTTGCCCCCGAGGGAATTTGTTTTCAATAGAGCCACTTGCAAAATTACTTTCTAGCTGCGATATGCGTCAGGGCACGACTTCAGTCGTGCCGCCAACGGCCTCATTTTGATTCCGGCTTTAGCCGCTGCGGAATCGCAAATAGCTGAAAATAAAAAACGCAGGGGCTAAAGCCCAACATCTTTTTGTTAATCTTCCGGCACGACTAAAGTCGTGCCCTGACGCTTCTAACAATCCCTTTGGAATTTTGCAGGTGGCTCAATAGCTTGCATTCCCTCGGCGGCTAAAGCCGGTTTCGCATTTGACCCCCTTGCGGCACGGCTAAAGCCGTGCCCTTTCAAAGAAGTGAGTTTTTCCGCTGCCTGTGAAGTCGTCCCCCGGGGAGAAAAAAGAACGTAAGTTATTGAATAATAAGAAAAGGCATCCAAGCCTGTACTAACTCACCCTAGCGGCAAAAACAAAAACGCCGCGAGGGTGGGGCACCCAAAGTCTCATTCCTCCGTGGGTTGGCGAAGCCGGTGGATGACTGACACTTCGAGGTAATTCTCAAGATTCAAACTGATCATGCAATAACCCTGCCCCTGTCCATCCTTGTGGCGGGTTTCGTTTGCGGCGCGATGAACTCCTGAAAGACATCATTCGAAAGCAGTTGCCCCTGAGCGGTCAGGCGAACGGTTTTGCCGTCGGAGGCGAGCAGTCCAGACTCGACCAGGCGCCCAACAGCCTCCAGCGCCGGGGCTACCATCGCCGGGCCAAACTCCCGCTTCAGCGCCGCTACATCGACCCCGGCATTCAACCGCAGACCCAGGAACCATGCCTCCTCGTGCTGCCGCTCGGGTGAGAGCCAGTTGGTTTCGACGGGCTGCGCGCCCACAAGATAGGCCGCCAGATCGTCGGTGGTCGTTGAGCGGAGAACAACGCCTTCCGGGTAAGCTGTGGGGGAACATGTGCGTGAGGCAGGTGCAGTTGCGTTGAAAGGGTACGGCTTAAGCCGTGCCGCTGCTTGCGCCAATGGAACTATGGGCTTTAGCCCCTGAGGGAATGCTTTCTCAATTGCGTGTGTTCCCTCAGCGGCTAAAGCCGCCATCTCATTTGGCTCCTTTGCGGCACGGCTTAAGCCGTGCCCTTTCAAATCCGGGGTCCCCAGCAACGGGTCTTGGTTGCTGGGGTGGAAATCATGCGCGGCGCGCAGCATGGATGACGCATCCAGCCCCAGCCCCAGGTAAGGCCGACGCTGCCAGTAGCGCAGGTTGTGACGCGAGGTAAAGCCCGGCCGGCAGAAGTTTGAAATCTCGTACTGAGCCAGCCCCGCCGCCCCAAGACGCTCGATGGCCGTCGAGTACATCTGCGCAATGGCATCTTCAGTGGGAACCAGGCCGGCATGATAACGAACTCCGTGCGCCAGTACCTCGCGGCCCAAGCGGGAGTCCTCGTCCACCTCAAGCATGTAGACGCTGGCGTGGGGCGCGCCGCAGCCGATCAGCGCCTCCAGGGACTCCTCCCAGGAGGCGAAGGTCTGCCCGGCAAGGCCGGCGATCAGGTCCATGCTGAGGTTGGCGATTCCGGCCGCGCGTAGCCGGAGCAGATCGCGCTCGACCGTTGCGCTGTTGTGCAGCCGCCCGCTCACCGCCGCCTCGCGGTCGATGAAGGACTGCACGCCCAGGCTGACGCGATTCACTCCCGCCCGGATCAAAGCTGCCAGCATCTCATCAGCAAGCTGCCCCGGCGCACATTCCACCGTGATCTCGGCCTCCAAATCGAGGTCGAACTCCGCCCGCATGGCCGCAAAGAGCCGCTCCAGCAGCTCCGGCGCAAGCAGGGTTGGAGTCCCGCCGCCCAGGTAAACCGTGTCCACCCGGCGCGGCAGCTGAATATCCATGCGCGCCGCCCAGCCGCTAGCTGCCTGAATATCCTCGATCAGGCGGCCCACATAGCGCTCGTGTTCGCTGGCTGGGTAGACACCCGATGCGAAGTTGCAATAGGTGCACTTCGACCGGCAAAAGGGAATCGAGATGTAGAGGCCGAGCGCGCCGCCTTCGTCAACAGCCATGCGAGCATTCTTTCATGGAATCGCGTTTGCCCTGATCTCTGACCCCTGATCCCTGACCCCTGTTCGTGTAATCATTGAAGCAAGGAGCCTCCGTTTGAAGGCCTGGCCCGTCTTCGCCATCCTCTCGATGCAAGCCATTTTGGGTCTTGCTCATTGGTTCATCTATCGCACCTTCGTCGTCTTCATGGGCGATCTCAGCCTCGCTTCGACTGTGGCGCTGGGGAATGCGATCTTCGTGATGACCTTCAGCTTCATGGTGGCCGCCCTGCTCAGCTTCCGCTTCTCCAATTGGCTGGTGGTTTCGATTTACAGGATTGCCGCTGTCTGGCTGGGCTTCCTGAACTTCTTTTTTCTCGCTGCCTGCCTGAGCTGGCTGGCTTGGTTTGCATTGCTGCTCGCCGGCCAGCGGCTGAACGCGCATGCGCTCCGCCCTTCAATCGCTGAAGCCTTTTTTACGCTGGCCGTCGTGGCCGGTCTCTATGGCCTGCTGAACGCCCGATGGGTTCGCATCCAGCGCGTTCCTGTCATGCTGCCTAACCTGCCGGAATCCTGGCGGGGCCGCACGGCCCTGGTGATCAGCGATCTGCATCTGGGCCACGTGAACGGCCTGGGATTCAGCCGCCACATCGCCCGCATTGCCGCGCGCCTCAACCCGGACGTCGTTTTTCTCCCCGGCGACATCTTCGATGGAACCAGATCCGACCCGGATCGCCTGGCCGCTCCCTTCAAGCAGCTCTCGCCGCATTTCGGAATCTATTTCTCGACCGGCAATCACGAGGAGTTTGGCCACTCGGAACGCTTCTCCCAGGCCCTCGCTCGCGCCGGCGTCCGCGTTCTTACTAACGAAAAGGTGGCCGTCGATGGCCTGCAGATTCTAGGCATTCCATATCGCGACTCCACCAACATCCTCCGGCTGCGCGCCACTCTCGAAGGGCTGCGAATCGACCGCGGACAGGCCAGTATTCTTCTCAACCATGTGCCCAACCGGCTGCCAACCGTCGAGCAGGCAGGGGTAAGCCTTCAAATCTCTGGCCATACCCATGGCGGCCAGCTCTTCCCTTTCACCTGGTTCACGCGCCGGATCTTTGGCAGCTTCACCTACGGCTTGCGGCGCTTCGGCGCATTGCAGGTCTATACCTCCTACGGCGCTGGAACATGGGGACCGCCGATGCGTTTGGGAACCAGCTCCGAGGTCGTCCTGCTGCGATTCGAGTAGAAGAGTCTCATGTGCTAGAATGTAGAAACATTGCTACATGGAGGCAGGCACCGTGGCAATCACTACCATTTCAAGCCGAGAGTTCAATCAGGAGACTGGCCGGGCGAAGAAGGCGACCGGGAGCGGCCCCGTCTTCATTACGGACCGAGGGCGGCCTGCTCATGTGCTGCTTTCGATCAAGGAGTACCAGGAGATTACGAGCAAGGGGAAGAGCATCCTCGACTTATTGACGATGCCCGAGGCTGCCGAAATCGAGTTTGAACCGCCCCGGATGGGGGATGAATTCCCCAGGCCGATCGACTGGTCCTGATGTACCTTCTCGATACCAATGTCATCTCGGAGTTCCGCAAGGCGAGCGCAGGCAAGGCGGATCGCCAAGTTGCGGCCTGGGCAAACAGTGTCAGTACGGAATCCATGTTTCTCTCCGCCGTTTGCATTTTGGAAATGGAGATGGGAGCACTCCTTATGGAACGCCGTGATCCGAGGCAGGGAGCCGTCCTTCGCTCATGGCTGGAAGATCGTGTGCTGCCAGCGTTTACCGGCCGCGTTCTTCCGGTCGATACTTCCGTTGCGCTCAGGTGCGCGGCCCTGCATGTTCCAAATCCGCGCTCATACCGGGACTCACTCATTGCGGCAACGGCCATGATTCACGGGATGACCGTAGTCACACGCAATACCTCCGACTTCGAGCCCACCGGCGTGGCGCTGTTGAACCCGTGGCTGGCGTAAGCCGACTCCGTCGCGCTCGGATAAAGCGCATCCAAAGCCTGCCTCAGTTGGTCGGCTGCGTGGGCGCCGGGGCGGGTTCCGGGGCCGGGGCGGGGGCCGCAGGCGTCGCCTTGGGCAAGCCGCGAATGTAGATGATGAGGTTCCACACCTCGTCATTCTTGGCGCGGCCCACGTCCTCGGCGGGCATCTTGTCGCCCTTTCCCTTGCGGATGGCGTCGAAGAGTTGCTGGTCCGATTTGGCTTCCAGCGTCTTTGGATCGCTCCAGTCGTCGAGCTTCACTTGCATGCTCGTGGCGATGTCGGTCTTCCCGTTTCCAGTGTCCCCGTGGCACAGTGCGCAGTCACGCGAATAGAGGTCTTTAGCTTTCCCCTGAGACGCGGGCGTGGGTTTCACCGGATTGGTGCTGGCGGGCGCAGCGGGGGCAGGTGCGGATTCCTGCGGCGGGCGCCCCGCCGTGGACGTGGAAGCGATCGCTAATAGGATCACTGCGGAAGAGATCAAAAAGGGCTTCAACATGGTTGCCTCCCCGGATGCAGGCGCTGCAATTTGCGTCTGCCGCCGATTCAATGGAACGCCCGAATTATAAGCCAAATGAACGAGTTTTGGTTCAGGCGATCTTCTTCGTTCTCTTCTTCCCTGCAAAATCACGTTAGCAATGGCCCCGATCGACGCTTAGCAGATGAGGGGCCTACAACAAGCCCAGTTCGCCGGCCAAGCGCTCGAGGCGGGCCCGGGTAGCGGCAGTGGGCGGCACCAGCGGCAGGCGGACGTGGTCGGTGGTGCGTCCCATCAGTTTGAGCACCGTCTTTACCGGCCCCGGATTCGACTCCCAGAAGTTGGCGTCCAAGAGTTGAGCGTACTTACGCTCGATCTCGCGAGCCTCTTCCCAGCGATTACCCAGCGCGAAACGAACCATGCGCCCCATCTCCGCCGGGATCTCGTTCGAGGCCACGCTGATCAGCCCATTGGCCCCCACCCCAATCGCCGCCAGCGCCATGTTGTCATCGCCGGAGAAGATCTTGAAGCCGCGCGGCAGAATGTGAGCCAGATGGGCGATCTGCGTCGCCCTGCCGCTGGCCTCCTTGATGGCCTCGATGTTCGAAGCAGCCTCGGCCAGGCGGAGAACCGTCTCCGGCTCGAGGTTCACGCCGGTGCGGCCGGGAACGTTATAGACGGCCACCGGTAGCGGGTCCACGGCTTTGGCCAGGGCCAGGAAGTGCTGGAACTGCCCCTCCTGCGAGGGCTTGTTGTAGTAAGGGTTGGCCGAAAGCACGGCGTCCACGCCGCCAATCTGGCTCAACCGGCCGGCCAGGCGCAGCAGTGTGCGGGTGGAGTTGTGCGTGCAGCCTGCCCACACCGGAACACGGCCGGCCGCGGCCTCGACCACAAGGCTTACCGCCAGTAGCCACTCGTCCTCATCGAGCGTGGCCGCCTCGCCCGTTGACCCGCAAGCCACCAGGAAGTCGATCCCCGAGTCGATCTGCCAGTTCACCAGCGCATGAAGCGCTTCTTCATCGATCGACCCATCGGCCCGAAAGGGCGTGACGATAGCTGTACCGCAACCTGTAGTTTCCATAACTTAGAAGTTTATAACGAAAGGGGGCAGGCGCGGGACTCGATAGCAACGCCTGTTGCATCCGGGCGCAGCGAACGTGTAAACCCGCATCCTTGAAACGTCCTGGCCGGCCTCCCTGGCCATTATTTGGCGAAATCGATCGTCTGCCGTTCGCCCTTGTACATGATCGCTTTGTCCGGATTATCGGTTGCTTCCACACCCGAGCCATGGCTCTTGCGCACAACCACAACGTCGAAGCGCCGAGTCTCTAACATGCCGGGAAACTGGCCTTTCCTGGCATCGATCGTGAGCTGATGTTTCGCGTCGTCCCAGTGAAAGCCGATGGTGGCGTAGACACCCTTCTCATAGTCGTAGTTGTCGTTTTCATCCTCGTAGAGCGTGAAGCTGCCGTCGGCTCCGGAATAGATGCGCAACTCGATGGGGTCGGCGGGCTTTTCCGCCGCGTATTGAACCAGCGGTCCCATGGGTACAATCGATCCTGCCCTGACCATCAGCGGCATCTTCTCGATGGGAGCGTCCGCAACGATCGTCCTGCCTCCGTCCAGCTTCTCTCCCGTCCAGAAATCGATCCACGAACTTCCGGCAGGAAGATAGACACTCCTTGTCTTCTCCCTCGACTCGACAACCGCTTCCTTGGCGTGAATGGAGGGAGTCTTCCAGTAGAGCATGGCCCTGAAGGCGCCCAACGAGGCATTCGTCGTCTCGAACTTGATGTCGTATTCCTTGCCCGCCGTCAGTTCGACGGGCACGGTGTAAGATTCCATCGATTCGTAGTTATGCGGAATCTCCTTCCCATCGAGATACACCCGCCTCTGCCCGAAGCTCTTCAGATTGAAGCGATAACTCCCGGTTTCGGAGGGAATCAGCTTCCCTTCCCAGCGGATTGAGAACTTGGGGTCGTGAATGAAACTCGCCCAGCCTGTATACCAATAAAGGTCGATGTCCGGCTCAATATCCTCGTGGCATAGATTCTTGAAGTCTTCGTCGCAGAAGTACTGGGCCCGCAGGCCGGGTTTGCCGTCGGCGGTCTTGAAGTGCTCGGCGGTGACGAGCGTGCTGTCTTCCGGTGGGCGATGATACATGTAACTTGTCACAGGCGATACCATGATCGCCGGACCGAACATATACTGATCGTCAATCGAGTAAGTCTTGCGGTCGGCGGTGAAATCCATTGGAAGACCGCGCATGATCGTGTAGCTACTGTTGGTAACCTGCCAGCCGAGCGAATAAATATAAGGCAGCAGGCGGTAACGCAGGTTGTCGAACTTCTCCAGCACCGGAACGTATTCGCCATACTCATAGATCTCGCGCGGAGTTTCTGAGCCGTGCGAGCGGAAGATGGGCGAGAAGGCGCCGAACTGGAACATACGCGTATAAAACTCCTGATAAGCCGGGTCCTTGCCGCCATTCATGAAGACGCCGCCCTGGCATCCGAGCGAATAACCTCCGATGTCGAAGGTCCAATAGGGAATGCCTGCCATGCTGTGGTTGAGGCCGGCGGCTATCTGCCTCTTGTACACCTCCCAGCTGGAGCCGATGTCTCCCGACCACGTGGTGGCCGCGGCCCTCTGCTGGCCGGCAAAGGTCGACCGGGTAAGAATGTACACCCGCTTCCTGTCAGTCTCCTTGCGCTGGTTGTTATAGACGGCGTCGGTATCCATCAGCGAGTAAGTATTGAGATAGCGGGCGAAGGTGCCAAGATGATTATCCTTCTCCCGCTTCATCTCATACTCTTCGGAGTCTTGAGTCAGTGCGTTCACAATGTCCGGCTCGGTAGAATCCATCCACCACGCGTCGACGCCCTTGGAAAAGAGCCCCTCGCTCGCGTACTTCCAGTAAAGATCCGTAGCGGTGGGATTGTAAACGTCGAAGTATTTGAATCCAGCCCAACCCACAGTGGGAAAGAGATAACCGCGCTTGTCCATATCCTTGTAGATCTCAGAGGAAGGCCCAAGCCCGGCCCAGATGGAGACCATCAGATGGAAGTTCTCGTTATGCAGTTCATCGATCATCTCCTTGGGGCGCGGATACTTGGTTGTATCGAAGATCATTCCGCCCCAGTTATCGTTGTTGCCCCAGTAATTCCAGTCCTGCACGATGTTATCGATGGGAATGCGGCGCTTGCGATACTCTTGCGCAATGCCCAGCAACTCGTCGCGCGTGGCGTAGTGTTCCTTGCTCTGCCAGTAACCGTAGGCCCACCTGCCGTACATCGGCGCGTGGCCGGTCAGTTGCCGGTATCCGGCAATCTCCTGATCGATCGAGGGACCGTAAAAGAAGTAATAATCGACGTTGTCGGCGACCTCGGACCAGAATGAGGTCTTGCCGGTGCTATCGTCGAAGATCGTTTTGGAGTAGTTATCCCAGAAGATTCCGTAGCCTGCGGTCGAAACCAGGACAGGCGTAACTGCCTTGGTGTTGGCCTGCACGATCTTTACCGTGTGCCCGCGGTAGTTCATCACTCCCAGTTGCTGCTGACCGAGTCCGTAGACGCCCTCGTCCGCGCTCAGTGCAAAGTCCTGCTCGATGCTGTAGGCTTTTTCTTCACGCGCAATGTGCGTGGGCGCAAAGGCTGGCCGCCCGTGCTCCATAAGAAGTACGCGGCCAGCGCTGTCGAGATATTGAATCGAGCCATCGCTCTTGCTTATCGTAAGTTTTACCTGCCCGGAACTAAGGGTGACTCCCGCCTCGTCTTCGGCGAAGCGCACGTCCAATTTGGGAATATCCTTCTGGATGACGGATAGGCTGAGCTTCTCGGGCGTGCCGCCGGCCGGCCATTTCACCACGCGGACGATGCTCTCGGAATAGAACTGCACCTTGACGTTCAAATCGCCGGTTGCTAGTTGAACGCCATTCTGGACGCGCTCAATCTTAGGCGCCAAATTATTTGCCTGCGGCTCCTTCGGTTCCTGGGAGTTACTTTGACAGACAGCCGAGCAAAGCAACGTGCACAGCACCCCAAGCCGCATAGCAGAAGTGAATGTTCCCATTCTCAGTCTTCCTTCCTCGTCCCACTCAATCTTGAAATCCCTCGTCCCAATTGTTCCAAGGGAGCGCCAACCCATTATTCCACGCAGCTCGAATCCCCTGGGTCCGGGAACGCACTGCCGTTTCCGCAATTCATTTCTCCATTTTGAGGTCTTCTTCCGGCCAAAGCGGCGGCTGAATGGCGCAGGTGCGCTCAAACCTGAGGTCGGCGAGCATGCGCGTCCAATAAACTACGCTGCGCTCGGCGCGAACAAGCCGCTGCTGCGCCTCCTTGAGCCTGCGTTCAGCGTTGCGCATGCGGCGGCGCTGGGCCCGGTCGAGTTTTGGGTCTGCCGGCATAAAGCGTTTTCAAGCCTGAATCTTCAGGATATTACGGAACGGCAGACCGGAGCGACCGCTTCTTCGGTAAACCTGAATCCCATGCCAGAGGATCTTCAGAATTGACCACTGGCCTACGGCATTCTCGACTTCAGTTTGATCATCTCCCCATCCACGCAGAACCTGCCATTCCCGTGATGGTGGATGGTCTTGGGATGCTTCTGCGCCGGATCGATCCATGCCTTGACCACTTCAAGGATGAAGAGGTTGTACTTGTTGACCTGCCGGGTATCGACAACTTTGCATTCGAGGTTGGCGAAACACTCGGCCACCAGAGGCGGCGCCACGCGCTCGGCCGGCTCCGCCGTCAGAGCGAAGCGTTTGAACTTGTTTACGTCGCGGCCGGAACAGTTGCCGATCCCCACGACCTTGGGCGCCAGTTTTAGCGCCGGAATGGCGATCACGCACTCCTTCGTCGTCCGCAGCGCCGCAAAGCTCCAGTTGGCGTTGCTGACAACGCAGGCGATTAGCGGCGGTTCGAATTCCACCATCGTCTGCCAGGAGAGCGTCATGATGTTGGCGCGTCCCTTGCGGGCGGTGGTCAGCAGGACCACCGGGCCTGGTTCGAGCAGCTGATAAACCTTCACGAGTGGCAGGTCTTTCATAACCAGGATGACTCCCACCGGCCGTAGGCGGCCGAGTTGAGGTTGGCTTCGCGGTCGGCCATCTTCCCGATGGCGTCTTCGACGGCAACGGAGATTACGCCGCCCTTCAAAACGGCCTCAGAAATTGATGCGGCCGGAGAGTTCCAGGCTGCGCGGGCCGGCTCCTTCAGCGGTCTGCAGGGCGGTGATGGCGCCAAAGCCCGACGAATCAACCTGCATATTGGGGGGCTCGTAGTTGCGATGGTTGAAGATGTTGGCGGCTTCAATGCCCAGCTGAATCTTCGACTTCTCGTAGAGCGAGACGTTCTTCATCAGCGAGAGCGAGAAGTTGACAGCGCCAGGACCGACGACGCCGCCCACCGGAGCATTGCCGAAGCGCCCGATGCCCGCGCCGCTGGCGGATTGCAGGTTGAGATAAGGAAAGTCAGCGGGATTGAGCCACTGCGAGGTGGTGCGATGAGCAGCATAGGGCGAGACGTTGGTGAACTGATCGGGGCGGGTTTGGCCCACGGTGGTGAGAATGTTGGTATTGGCCGGATCGACCGTCTGCTCGAATGGGGTGAGGAATGGCCCGCTCTGCAGGATGGTAACCCCGGCCAGTTGCCAGCCGCCCGCCAGTTCGTTGGCCAGCGCACCGGTCGTGAGCCACCGCTGACCGTGGCCGAAGGGCAGGTCGTAGAGGTATGTGGCCAGGAAGCGGTGGCGCCGGTCGTAGATCACGTTTCCGTAATCCATGCGGGGATTGAAGCGGTCGGTCAGAAAGCTGCCGCCGGCGACGGCGAAGGCGGTAGGTGTGGCACCGCCGGCATCGGATAGGTCGCGGGTAAAGGTATAGCTGGCGTCGAAGGTGATCGACTTGCCGCTGTGGCGGGAGAGCTCGGCCGATCCGCTGGAGTAATTGCTCTCTGCGGCGTTCATCACACTCTGAATCACGGCCCAACTGGGATAGGGCCGGCTGCCCGCGACCTGCGCGTATCCAAGCGAGTTGGCCGGCACCTGGTTCAGATCCTCCATGGCCTCGAGATTCTGCCCGCGGCTGCCGGTATAAGAGAGGCGCAGGCCGAGAGCATGGCCCAGATCCTGCTCGACAGTCAGATTCCACTGCTGGACCGAGGGGTCTCTGTAGTGGATGGGGAAGGCGTAGTCGAAGTTGGCGGTTCCCGTGGCGCTGCCGGCCTGCGTGTTGAATGGGTTGGCGAAGGAGAGCAGCGGCGTGACTCCATCGCTTTCGTAGTCCTGGTTGTAAGTGGCCAGATAGCTGGCATGGACGGCCCAGCCGGAGACCAGCGAGAAGCCCAGCGGCGTTTCAATGAAGCGTCCCCAGCCTCCGCGCACAACCGTCTTGTCGCTGCCCAGCGGCCGCCAAGCAAATCCCAGCCGCGGACCCCAATCCGCTTTATCCGTATCGCGCAGAGACCCCGGAAGCCCAGCTTGAGGGGCGGTCAAAATGGGTGTGGGCGCAATGGCGTTGGCAAATTGTGTGGATTCGAAGGACTCGGCCTGCGCGTTTGGCACAACCACCGCGCCGCTCACCGCCTGGCCGCCGACGGTGCCGCTGTAGTCGGGATCGAAGACGGCGGTGTTGAAGCTGGTCTCGCGGATCGGCGGGTGCAGCTCATAGCGCAGCCCCAGGTTCAGGGTGAGCCGTGAGGTTATCTTCCAGTCGTCCTGCGCAAAGACGGCGTAGGCGTATCCCAATCCGTCCATGGTGGGCTTGTTCGTCGAGCTGACTTCGGTGTAATCCGGCGTCCCTAGCAGGAACGCGGTATAAGGGTCGCCGATGGCCTGGCCCACGTCTGAGGAGCCGTTGAAGACATACCAGCCGGAACGGTAGTTGCCATAGACGTTGTCGTCGTGGTCGCTCAGGCGCTTGAAGTCGCCGCCGAACTTGAAGGAGTGTTTGCCTCGCATCCAGCTCACGTTGTCCAGCGCCTGCACAATCTGGCCGCGCTGCATGCCGGGGTTGCCTGCGCCGGTGGACATGAACCCATTGATGAGCACCTGCGGCGCCTCGGACCAGCTCAGGTCCGGCTGCGGCACGCTCATTCCCGTTTGCGCCAACAGCGAGCTGGTCGAATAACTCTGAGACTCCGAGGTGTGTTGCGCATTGAAGCCGCCGCGGAATTCATTCAACAGGTTGGGCTTGAAGACGTAGTTGTGGGCAAAGGTCATCCCCTCGTCGATCTCGGGCGTATTGTAAGCGCCTTGCAGCGGACTGCCGGCCTCGGCGCAATAGGAGTAAGTGCAGGCGGCGGATGGCGCGGTGAGAACCTGGCGGTTCTTGTAGGAGAAGCGCGCAAAGATTTCCTGCTTGTCGCTAATGCGCCGGTCCAGGCGCACATCGCCCTGGTTGGAAGAGATGGGCGATGGAAAGTTGGTCTGATAGTTGTTGGCGTAGGAACCGGGATCGCCGTAGTTGGGCGTGGGTATCAGGTACTGAAGCAGGTTGGCGGAGATGGGGCTCACCGGCACATTGGCCGGATCGATGGGCGTAACCCCGTCCGGCTGATAGATGGCCTGAACTCCCTGCCCAGCCAGATAGCTGGTGAGGTTGCCGCTGCGCATGTCCATCGAAGGCACGCTGAGCACCATGGGCGTCTCGCGCGGCAGTCGCAGTCCCTCATAGCTCACAAAAAAGAAGTTCCGGTCAGAGCTTTCAAGAAGATGCGGAATCTTCAGCGGGCCGCCCAGCGTTCCGCCGAAGTCGTTCATGATGATCTTCGGCTTGGTGAGTGCAAAGGTATTGTTCGCATTCAGAACGGTGTTCTCATGATTCTCGAAGACTCCGCCATGAAAGTTGTTGGTTCCGGCCTTGGAGACGGTGGTGATGTCGGCCACGCCGCCGAATTCGGCGTTGTTATTGGACTCGCTGACGCGAATCTCTTCGATCGAGTTGAAGGAGGGAAACATCTCGTTCACCGGTCCGGAGTACTCGACGCCGACCGATGCGATTCCGTCGATGGTGACGCTGAGCAGCGCCGCGGTCGTCCCTGAGACGTCCAGGTTGCCGCCATCGTCGGTCTGCACGCCGGCTTCGGTGGTCAGTGTGGAGATGGGGCTGGTGGAACCGGTGGAGCGGGAGTAGATGGCCACCGGAAGCTCGACCAGCTCGTCGCCGGCCTTGGTCTCGGCCAGGCTGGAGGAATCGGTGTTGATCACCATGGCGGGATCTTCGATCACAATGACCGTCTGTGTCGCCGCGCCCGGTTTAAGGACAGCGTCCACGCGCCGGTTCTCGCGCGCCGTCAGCGCGATCTCAGGCAGCGACTCCTTTTCGAAGTTGGGCGCCGCAAAGGTAAGCGCGTAGCTGCCCACATCGATGTTCTTGAATGCGTAACTCCCGCTCCCGTCGGTCGCCATGGACCGCGTGGCTCCGGTGCCGGTGTTGACCAGCGTCACTTGCGCGCTGACGACCAACGCTCCACTCGTGTCGCGCACGGTGCCCAGAATGGCGCCGAAGGTGGATTGTGCCGGCAGGCTGCCGGCCAGCGCGGCAATGAAGCAGCCAGCCAGGAGGAGCCGCGCGGCAAACGTACGGCTCAGGCATACGGGGAAAAAAGAAATGCGCATGGCATTACCTTTCAAAAGAGAGATTTCGGAGTCGCTTTTTCTTCGCTTTTGGTTTTGTTTTTCTATACAAATGTAAGGCCTGTGGCTGTGTATTTGGGGGACGTTTTTTACAAAATATTCTTCCGCCGTTCGCGGGGGTTCCGGTGCCCCGGAATCCCGCGTCTCCACGCGGCGATTCCCGCCGATTTGCGGGCCCGGACAGCGTTTTTTCCGGCGGGAACCGAGAGCCCGGCGC
>Ga0182014_10003192_pt1 | contig 19892 bp, 13 predicted proteins | sample 612S2DmetaG_FD_120489 | JGI IMG/M metagenome (GOLD analysis project Ga0182014, IMG submission 120489) | Permafrost microbial communities from Stordalen Mire, Sweden - 612S2D metaG | ecosystem: Environmental > Terrestrial > Soil > Wetlands > Permafrost | place: Sweden: Stordalen | collected... | reverse complement strand
GCTGTCCGAGCCGCGGCCGGAGGACAATTGGGCTCGCCCCACCGGCTACATCCATGAGGTCCTGGCTGGAGAATATCTGAATGATCACGCCGAACCCGCCGCAGTTGAGTACTACCTGTGCGGGCCGCCGGTCATGGTGCAGGCTACGATAAAGGTGCTCGAGGGTCTGAACGTGCCCGCGACTCAGATTGCTTTCGACGAGTTCTGAGGCGAGCCCTTCCTGCGATGAACCTCAAGCTTGTGCGCCACATGTGGGGCGTGGATTTGACCGGCGGCTTCGACCGTTACTTGCCGCGCTGGCGGGAGGTTGGCTACGAGGCGGTGGAGGTGTCCTTTCGTTTCGTGCCGGATCGTTCGGCCTTTCAGCGCTTTCTCAGGGACAGCGGCTGGCAATGGATTGCGCAGGTGTTCAGCCGCGAGTTTGTGCCAGGAGGAACGGTGCGGCAGCACCTGGATTCGTTGCAGGAACAGATTGAGGAGTGTCTGGATTCACAACCGTTGTTCTTCAACGCACACAGCGGCTCGGACGCCTGGAGCCTGGCCGAGGCGGAGGATTTCTATGGCGCCGTGCTGGACCTGGAGCGGCGGGTTGGCCTGGCGATTGCCCACGAAACGCACCGCATGCGCTGCTTTGGTAATCCTTGGACCACCCGGACCATCCTCGGGCGCTTTCCCGACCTGAAGCTGACCTGTGATTTGAGCCATTGGGTGTGTGTCACGGAACGGTTGCTGGAGGACTGTGGCGAGATCATCCAGACGGCCGCGCAGCATTGTCATCACCTGCATGCCCGCGTCGGTTACGAGGAAGGGCCGCAAGTGCCCGACCCCCGCGCGCCCGAATGGTCCCGCCACCTCGCGGCGCATGAGAAGTGGTGGGAGCTGATTCGAGTTTCCCAGCAGCAGCGTGGGCTGGCGGTGGCGACCGTGACGCCGGAGTTCGGCCCCGCGCCGTATCTTCACACGCTGCCGTTCACGCAGGCACCGGTCGCCGACCTGGCGGACATTTGCGATTGGATGGCGCGGCGGCTCAGGCAACGACACGTGGCAGGTGCATAGGGTGCGAGGAGGGGATCGAAGCGGACGTTGCAACCTGCGGTGACGGGGACGCTCGTCTTGCGAGGCGAAACTGCTGCATCAAGCGGGATGCTTAGTTGGACGACCCGACTTGACGTTTGAGGCAAGTAACCTTGCAATCAGTGGGAAGAATGGGAAGGATGGGAGGGATGAAGCGTCATGGGCGGGGGCGGGGGCGGCGATATTGGAGGCGGAGGCGGGTCATACGCTCGCGCAGGCCGCCTTGTTCGAGAAAGTCGTGCTCCAAGCGGAGGAGTTGCTGGTCCACCAGATAGTTGGTTTGGTGGATGAGACAGATCGCGATGTTGGCGACGACTGCCGGGGGACGGGTTTCTACGAATTTGGGGTAGTGCTCGAAGGTCTGGGGGGTCTTGCGACCGAGCTTGCGAACAAATAGCGCTTCCTTGGAATCCTTGTCCCAGAGTGGCAGGTCGCGGGCACGGAGAAAGTCGAGGTAATCATCGAGTAGTTCCTCGAGGCTGGCGCGGGCTACATTCGTGAGCTTGAGTTCGGTTTCCTTGGAAGCGCGGCCGGCTTTGCTGCCCTCGAGGATGTTCTTCTTTCCGGATCGTGCGGACTGGATCATCTGGTCAACGGTGCGGTCGTTCCGGGCGAGGAACTTGTGCGCGAAGCGGAAGGTGATGTCGTAGACCACCTCGGCTTTCTTGAAGGAGAGAAGGGTCTGGTAATCGCCGCGCGGGGGGAGGAGGCGGTCGGGAGAATGGGAGAGATGGGAGGAATGGGAAGGATGGGAAGGGACCTTGCCCTCGCTTTCATTCTTCGCATCATTCCCATCTTTATTCATAGCACTTGGCGAGAAGGATGGTAGAGCGGAGGCGGAAAGGTTCAATAGAAAAGAAAGCTGGAGCGCGGTCAAGGCTGGTAGAGGTGTTTGAGAAACGAGGGCTGCTCCGGCAATGCGGGATTGATTACCACCACTGGCTCGCTCGTCAGCGCTTCGGCCAGATCCGCAGGGCCGCCTGAGGCGTCAGCGCGCCAGATCAGGTCAAATTGGAACTCCATCACGCCTGGTTCGTCGCCTAGGAAATTCGTGTACCAGAAGTTGTTGTAGATCATGGCGAGCAGGCGTCCGGTGCGCGGGGGCGGGCGGTCGAGGCGCGCGAGTGGTTGCGGGCTTTCGAAGGTGACCAGCGGGGTGTCGCGACTGACCCAGAGCCAGCGGCCGTCGGGCATCGCGTAATCGGCCCATCCATCAATGGCGAAATAGTCGCGGCATGAACCGGGCAGTTGATCAGTGAACGGCGTGAACGGCTGGCCACCGCTGCTCAATCGCGGCAGTGTGCCGTCGCAGGGCAGGGGGGTGGCGATATAGAATATCTCCGGGGCAAAGGAGGACAGGCGGTTGAGGCGGAATGTGAGACGCGCACGTGGCTCACGCTTCCAAATCTCAATCTGGCGGGTGGCCCATCCAAGACGCGGATGTTCGAGCGGCTGCGTGTAGCGAATGGTATGGATTGTCTCCTCTACAGTCGCGGGTCCTCCGGACTTAGCGGGCACTTCTTCCAACTTCTCCTGGCGCAGTTCTTCACGCTTCGCCGCGTCGCCGGTGTTCCAGATGTCCGAGAGCGCCCAGCGCGGTGCGAAGGCATTCACTTTCACCGACACGAAATCGCCGATGCCGGAGGTGAACAGCGGTTTCTTCATGCCGGCCCACATCGCCGAGACCGGCCAGCCGTTTTCGTTCACGTTGACGGTTGGCTTGTCTGCCGAGGGCGGCGTGTCTTGCGCCTCTTCTTTGCTGAGCTGATACCGTTTGATTGCCGTGGCATCGAGGCGTTCCACCCAGAAGCGGGCGTGGCGATTCGGCGATTGGTCCGGGAACACGGCGGAGATGTCTTCGCGGCTGAATTCCTTCGGGCTCTGCGGGCGGCCCCACGGCTGGACTCCGGGGTAGAACTCCAGCCGGGCGCGGGCGCCGGTGGCTGGGTCGGTCACGGAATGGTAGTCATCGCGGAGGCAGGTGCTGATCATCGTGACCCAGCCGCTGAAGGGGGCCCGGGTGGGATTGGCGACGCAGAAGCCTTCGCCCTCGCCGATGAGCCGGGTGCGGGCGCGTTGGGACAGGAGCCATTCCGCCAGCGCCATCGGACGCCAGGCGAGCCGGCTCTTCTCGTTCCATTGCCCCTGGGCGTCGAGGCTATAGGGCAGCGCCACGCTCATGCTGGAACCCCACGTGTGCTCGTCAAACAGGCACAGGTCCTTGGTGAGGTCGGTGATAGTGCGTTGCGCGGATGGTGACAGCGGGCCCCAAAGGGGAGATTGCGCGGCGGCGAGAGAGCGCTTGGCTGCCCGGCTGGCGGCGACCTCGCGCGGGGCACAGGCTGTGCCGTTGGCCCACCAGTCGGTCCATTCGCCGGCGTATTCGGGCGCAGTCGGGCCGGCCGCCTTCTCCAGGTCCTTCATGGCTTCCGTCACCGTGACCAGCTTGAGCCGGGGCTGCAGCCCGAGCCGGTTCCACGCGGCGGCGAAATCCGCGAGCGGCGGGAACGGTGGGTCATTGTCATAGCGCCACATGCTGGTCATGGACACGGGCACGATGGAATGGCGATAGCCCTGTTGCTCAAACTGCATCAAACGCACGACGCAATGCTGGTGGGCGGCGCGCACGGAGGCCTCGTCGGGCTTGAGGATGTCGCCGGGGCGCGGCGGACGATAACGTCCATCGGCGGCCAGTGGCACCGGGCCGCGCCGCCATTCAACGGGGTCAAACAGGAAGAAGCCGTCGCCGTAGCTCAAGCTCAGCCAGACGAAGAGCCGTCGGCCATCGGGCTGCTTCCACCAGAACGCCGTGAGACGCGGGAGCGGCGGGCCGCCGCTGTCGCTGTTAATGCCGGAGAAGAGAAAACGCACGCCGCGGTCCAGTAATTCCTTGGCGCCGGCGCGCGGGAATCCGTTCACGTCGTTTTGCACGGCGCTCTGGGGCTGAAGTTGCCTCCACAGGTCCTCCGGCAGCCAATGCGTCATGGTGTGCCATTGATCCTGGTTGAGGAAGGGCGTGTTGTTGAGCGGCAGTGCAGAGACTTCGATCTGGCCGGCGCGCACGACTTGGAGGAATTGGGCGCGGCGCTCGGCGCTGGCGGCTTGCCACCAATCGTTGACGGCGATGGTGGTTTCGGCAGTCCACTTGAACCGCGATCCCTCCGGCTCGGTCGTGGTAGCCAGTGCCGCATCGAGCGCGAGGTCGAGGTAACGCCGTTGCATGTCGCGGCATACCGCCGGGTGATCGGTGAAGCCGTAATCCGTATGCGAGAAGTGGATCAGATCCACCTGCTGGATGGACTGCAGAGTCGGCGCGGGCGCTTCAGCCGCGGAGACAGAGCGGACCGCGAACAGGCAGAGGAATGCAAGGGCAAGAGTTTTCATAGGTTGTTTATCACGCGCCTCCCATCTTCAGGCCCAGCTCGCGCTCGGTAACCTCGCCGCGGCGGAATTCGGCCACGATGCGGCCTTCGAACATCACGAGAATGCGGTCGGATAACGTGAGTATCTCGTCCAGCTCAGAGGAGACGAGCAGGACGCCGGCGCCTTCGTCGCGGGCGCGGATGATGCGGGTGTGAATGAATTCAATTGCGCCGACATCGACGCCGCGCGTGGGCTGGGCGGCGATCAACACCCGCGGCTGGCGCTGGAATTCGCGCGCTACAATGAGCTTTTGCTGGTTGCCGCCGGAGAGCTTGCCGGCGGGCAGGGTTAGGTCAGGGGGGCGGACATCGTAATCCGCCATCGCCCGCGCAGCCGTTTGGGCCAGGCCTCTCAGGTCGAGGAAACCGGCACGGCTGAAGGCAGGACTCCGTTGCAGGCCCAGGAGGAAGTTCTCGCTGACGGGGCGCTCCAGTAGCAGGCCCTCCTGCAAACGATCTTCCGGGATGACGGCGACTCCCAGGTCACGAATTCTCAACGGGGACCAGGCCGTAACATCTTCACCCAGGAACTGGACGGTGCCGGTAGTTCTACATTGGGGATCACGCGGGTGCAGGAGCGCTTGCAGCAGCTCGGATTGGCCGTTGCCTTCGACGCCGGCGACGCCCACGATTTCACCGCGTCGGATGGAGAAGCTGAGGTCCGACAGCCGACCACGGCTGCCCGCCAGACCCGCCAAGCTCAGACCCATAACCTCGATCGCGGGTTCAGCGCGCGGGTGAGCGGGGGGGACAGCGATGTTCAGCACCACCTTTCGGCCCACCATCAGGTTCGCGAGTTCTTGGGGATTGGTGCGGGAAGTCTCCACTTCGCCGGTCACTCTGCCGCCGCGAAAGACCGTGACGCGATCGGTGAAGGACATCACGTCTTTGAGCTTGTGCGTGACGAGCAGCACGGTCTTGCCCTCGGCGCGGAGCTTGGTGAGGTTGCTGAAGAGGTCATTCGTTTCCTGTGGAGTGAGCACCGCCGTTGGCTCGTCCAGGATGAGGATGTTTGCCGCGCGATATAGGAGCTTGAGGATTTCGACGCGCTGTTGCACGCCGACGGGGAGCTGCTCGATGGGGCGGTCCCAATCGACCGGCAACCCGTATTGACGCGCTAAAGCCTCCAGGCGCGCGCGGGCGCCCCGGCGATCAATCACTCCCCGCCGAAGCGGCTCGGCGCCGAGCAGGATGTTGTCTAGCGCTGAGTACGGCCCGGCCAGCATGAAATGCTGGTGGACCATGCCGATGCCCCGGGCGATGGCATCCGAGGGCGAGGCCCAGACGCACTTCTTTCCGCCAATGAGAATCTCCCCGGCGTCCGGCCGCAACATGCCGTAGAGGAGCTTCATGGCGGTGGATTTGCCTGCGCCGTTTTCCCCGATGACGCCATGAATCGTGCCCGCTTCGACGCGCAGGTTTACCCCCGCGTTGGCCAGCACGCTGCCGAACTGCTTCGTCAGTCCGCGCAATTCAACTGCTGGAAGGCTGGTGGCCGTCATTCCGGTGGTAGTGTCCGGGTTTGCCCGCGAGAGTCAACGCTTGGCGGTCCGGCGTCGCTGACAGGTTGCACGGTTGGCCTTTCGTTGGCCCGAGATTTGGCAGGGTCCGGTTCGGGCGCTTTAGGATGCCCCAACACGGTGAGTCAGGAGCTGGCGGGTGACCAGCCTGGCAGCCGCGGGGTGATTGGGAGGAGCTTGGGATGAACCCCTGTGTCTCCCTCGATTGGTCCTCGACTGGTTCTCTATTGGTCCTCTATTGGTCCTCGACTGACGGCGCTCTTCTTCTGCTGGGCTGTGTTTGCCGAGACTCTTGACTGTGCCCGCCATCAGGCTGATGGTTGGGGCGGACACCGTTCTACGGCTCGCTGAAGTTACTCTAGCGGATACCCCTTGCTGATCCAGTCATCGTTCAGGTTGCTTGGGAGGTTGAGCAGCTTGGCATTCGTGAACTTCAGCTTCTTGAGGAACTCGAAGGCGGGGCGGACATTCGGGCAACGGCTGTAGGGACAGCAGCCGCAATAGATAATGACCTCCTTATCCTTGGGCAGCTTGGCAAGTTGCTGCTTCAGTTTCTCGAGGTTGTCCGGCTTGGTCGCTGGACCGATAGAGATGGCGCCTTTGATTTGCTGGACTGGGCCGATGTTGAAGATCAGCGGGCGGGGGGCCTTCGGGTCCGCGATGGCGGCCGCCAGGACCGCCGGGTCCTTCAATTGCTTATCCGTCCAGGGATTGTCCGACTGGGGCAGGGCAGGGGTGATGCTGGAGAAGAGGATGGCGGCGGCGAGGGCGTTTAGGAGGAGTGTCTTTTGAGCATTCATGGCGGCATGATTCCTGGTTAAGGTTACAGCATAATCTCCACGCGCGCTTTGCCTTTCAACTCCAGGATAAGCCAGCCTTCCTTCTCAAGGAACTGGTTGCCGCCGGAGAGGTCCATGGGCTGGCCGTCGAGGGTGATCCGTGGCTTTTTGGCCAGGCCATTGATCAAGACATTATAGGGCGCCTTCACCCAGCTTTCGACTTCGAAGCTAACGCGGCCAGCGCTTTCTTTGGCGAGCTTGATTTCGCCCGGCGCATGGACGCGCAAGCTGTTCTTGCGGAAGGACCAGAAGTCATAGGCGGGCCGGTTGAACAGATGAGTGGCGCAGGCCTCTACAGTGGCGGGATTGATGGCCGGGCCGTTGCGCGTCTGTGGGCGTAGGACAAAAGAGTCGGGCAACAAGCCTTGCTGGTCGCGGTCTTCGGGCGGCCAGCTTTGTTGAATGCCGGAGAGGGTGATGCCATCGGCGAGTTGTTTCCACGGGCCTTTCGGGTCGTGGCGGACGAGGCGATACAAGGCGTCGGCATAAACCAGCCCGCACCATTGGACGGGCAGCCCCATCCAGATGGGCGCGCGCCAGTTGGTGGCACCGAGCACGGCAAGGGTGCCGTAAGGGCCAATCGGCTGGGGCGTGGGGTTGACGAGGTAAACAAACGGCACGCCGGTCCAAGCCCAGTAACGGGCTTGCTCGAGGAACTCGCGGTCGCCGGTCAGTTCGTAGCCGAGGGTGTAGGCGCGGACCAGGTGGGCGGAGGCCAGGATATCCGGCGTGTGCAGGGGGCATTCCCAGGTTTGCGCGCCGCGGGGGACGCCGTGGCGGAACTTGTTCATGGCGCGCAGGCGGGCCAACGCGGCGTCGAGCAGCTCGCGATCGCCGCAAAACGCCGCGGCTTCTAGCAGGCTGGTCACGGAAGATGAGGTCAAGCCGTTGGCCTCATTGGTGGAATGGGTTTTGGCGTAGTCCGGCCCGCCCGGTTGCGGGTGATAGCGCACGGAACCGTCAGGCTCGAAAGCGCCGAGCGCCTGGCGGCCGATTTGCTGTGCGCGGGCAGCGTTTTCCGCCACGTGGCCGTAGATGAGCGACGTCACGGGATAGCGTACGTGCCCTATCGCCACGGAGTTCCAATCTTGAGGCGGAATGGATGCAAGGGCGTCTTTGGCGGTCTGCTTGAGACGCCCGGCCAGGGCCGGCTCGGCGCTCTGGCTGGCCAGCCAGTCCATCCACATCGCTGCATCCGCGGCCCGGCCAAGCTTGAAAATATCGCCCGCGATCGCATGACGGAACAACTGACCTTCGCGGATCTTTGAATTGAGCCAGGCGCCGGCAGCCAGCGAATCGTATTTCTGCAAATCAATGTTCGCACCCGGCAGCGGTGGCAGACCGCGCAGAGCAACGTATTGTTCAACAGCGGGAACCACGCTGTCGCCCACCCCGCCCAGCAGGGTGGCGCGTAACACCAGTGGCTGATTGGCGAGGAGCACCTTGTTGACGCGCGGGAGCAGGCTGCCTTCCTCGCGATTCTTTCCATCCGACCCGGGGAAGATCAGCCCCATCACGTGTCCTCCCGAGCCAAATAGGCGGTCGGGGGAATCGAAGACGGCGCAGACGTCGGCCTGCGTCTCCCAGGTGAGCGCGAGGTAGCGGCTGTGGTGTTGAACGGCCATCAGCGGGAAGGTGATCTTGAGGCTATCCGGCACTTGCCGCTTCGAGGCCGGACCGATGACGTCCGCTTCCGAGCTGCTCGGTTCGTCGTCCAGGTATTCCAAACCCGCGAACAACCCCTGGCCTTTGGCTGCGCCGAAGGTCCCGGCGCCGGGGAAGATCATCAGCAGGGGCAGAAACGCAACCAAGCGGTCCTGATCCACCGTGACTTCGGTCCTGATGGCAATGGACCCCGCAACAGGGCCAGGGCTGAATTGTTGCTGAATCTTCCAAAGCGCGCCGTCCGCGTCGCGTCCTTCCAGGGTGACCAGAGCGGACTTGCGCTGGGCCTTCAAGGTGCGTCTTGCCTGGGCGGCATTGGCGAGACTGAACCAACGCACCTCGCCTCTGGCCACATAGCCAATTAGCGGTTCGCTTTGACCGAGGGCACACAGTTCGTCGGCGACCCGGACGTCAAAGGCACCGGGCGCGGCGGGGGAGTGGAGCAGATCAAGGTCATTTGAACGAGCAGAAGCGACTTTGGGAGAGGAAGGTAGCGCGGTGGGTTTGGGCCATTGGGGAATGGTCGCGCCGGCTGGAATTGGAGTGTTTTGGGCATCGGCACCCTCGGCGTTTGCGATAAGGCAGACCTGGAAGACAAAGCAGCGGGCAAGCGACACCGCAGAGAAGCATGGTTTCATCGTGGATTGGCGCGGAGACGTTGCGCCGCGCAAGAGTTGAACGACCGACGGGCGCAACCGTTCGTTGAAATGGCAAATGCCAGATGGCAGATGGCAAAGCGCAAGGGCACGACGTCAGACAAGCGCAAGCGTTCGGTTTGACGACCGGTCCGTCCGTTCAGTAAACCTTCCGCAAATTGGAGGGCAGGATATTCAACTCCATGCGATACTTTGCCACGGTGCGGCGGGCAATCACAATGCCCTTTTCCTTGAGCATCCGGACTACCTCCTGATCCGAGAGCGGCTTGCCGGTATCTTCGGCATTGAAGATATCCGCGATGATGTTCTTCACACTGGTGTTGGACATGCTGACGGTGGGCACGCCGTCGCCGCTGGCGGTCTGGATGCCGGCGGTGAAGAAATACTTCATCTCGAAAATCCCTTGCGGGGTCTGCATGTATTTGCCGGAGACCGCGCGGCTGACGGTGGTTTCATGCACGCCGACCACTGCGGCCACTTGCACCATTGTGAGCGGTTTGAGCGCGGGGACGCCTTTGGCCATGAACTCGCGCTGACGATTCACAATTTCCCTGGCGATGTTGAGGATGGTCTGCTGCCGCTGATGCAGGCTCTTGATGAGGAACTTGCCGGCGCGGATCTTCTCCCGGATGTAATTCCGCACTTCGGGTGAGTTTTCGCCTTGCGCCATCAAATCCTTGTAAGTGTTGCTGATGCGCAGGTGCGGGATATGATCATTGTCGGTCGTGACCACGTAATCGTCGCCGGACTTGCGCACGAACACTTCCGGGAGGATGTACTGATCGTTATCGGGCAGATAAGCGCGCCCGGGCCGCGGCTCGAGCCGGGCGATGCGCTCCAGCGCATCCTGGACCTCGTCCACCGATTGATCCGTGCCTCGGGCGATCTCCGGGATGCGCCGTTTGCCGAGCGCCTCCATGAACTCGTTGACGATGCGGTATTCGAGGGTGTTCTGCTGGTTCGAGCGTTCGAGCTGGATCATCAGGCATTCCCGCAAATCGCGCGCGCCGACGCCCGAAGGGTCAAAGGATTGAATCACTTTCAGCACTCCGGCGACCTGTTCCAGCGGGAGCCCGGTGGTCGCCGTCAGCTCTTCCACGGTAGCTTTCAGGTAGCCAAACTCATCGATGTTGCCGATGACCATCTCAGCAATCGGCCACTGGTCCTGGGGCAGGGCGGATTCGCGGACCTGCCCGAGGAGCATTTCTTGCAGCGAGGTTCCCGCAACGAGCGAATCGAACATGAATTGTCGCTTCTCCTCGTCCTCGGCGGAGGCGCGCATCGGCAGATTGGTTTGGGCAAAGTGATCGCGCCATTCCTGGTCAAGTTGCACCAGGCGCTCGAACTCCGCCTGAAAGTCATCCACGGGTTCGCCGCCGGTCACTTCGGCAGCGGGGTCACTGTCCACATCCGCAGGCGGTTCGGCCGGGTCTGCGGCTTCGGCCGGCGCTTCGGTCTTGCTGTCATCTTTTTCCTGCTGCTCCGTTTCCTCGGTGGATGTCTCTTCCAGCACGGGGTTCTGTTGCAACTCCTGCTCAACCAGCGCTTTGAGTTCCAGGGTGGGCGCTTGCAAAAGGGCCAGCGACTGTTGCAGTTGCGGTGCCAAGACCAGCGACTGCGTTAAACGCTGCGACAAATGTAAGCCTTGAGGCATGACGGAATTCTATTCGGCCATGACCCCAACGCAAGCAAAAACTTGGCACGACTTTGGCTGTGGTGGCCTCTCAGTTTGCTGCATCCAGGCAATCGCGCACCGCCAAGGCAAGCTTGTGAGGGTGATACGGCTTCTGGAGATAGTTCATACCGGGATGCAGAATAAAGTCCTTGCCGACGACGTCCGAGCTGTACCCGCTAGTAAAGATCACCTTGAGGTTTGGTCGCTCAGCCCTTAGCTTTTCCGCCAACTCGCGCCCGTTCATCTGATTGGGCATGACCAGATCGGTGAGCAGCAAGTCGATCCGGTCCTTGTTTTCCCGCCAGACTTGGAGCGCTTTCGCGCCTGATTCGGCTTGCAGGATTTGGTAACCCCGGCCCGCCAAAAGATTGCAAACCAGTTCGCGCACGGGCGCTTCGTCCTCAACCACCAGGATGGTCTCGGTGCCGCCGCGGATGGCCGGTTCGGCGGGCCGGTCATTCGCGGCCTCGGCGGGCTCCAGACTTCGCGGCAGGAATACACTGAAAGTTGCCCCTTTGCCCGGTGCGCTCTCAACCTCAATCCACCCCTGGTGCTGCTTGACGATGCCGTACACCGTCGCGAGGCCGAGGCCCGTTCCCTTGCTGACTTCCTTGGTGGTGAAGAAGGGCTCAAAGATGCGGCGCAGATTTTCCGCCGGGATGCCGCAGCCCATGTCGATCACGCTCAGGCAGACGAATTGGCCGGCACGCCCTTCCGCGTGTTGAGCCATGCGGCGGGCGTCGAGCTCAAGGGCCGAGATCCTGATTGCCAGGAGGCCGCCTTTGGGCATCGCGTCGCGAGAGTTAACGGCCAGGTTTAACAACACTTGTTCCATCATCCCCGCGTCGGCTTGCACCCGCGCCGGCTGGGGAGAGTAGTTCACTTGGAGAGCGATGTCCTCGCCGAGAATGCGTCCGAGCATCTTGGTCATGTTGGCGACCACCTGGTTCATGTCCAACTGCCGCGGTTGCATCAACTGGCGGCGGCCGAAGGCCAGCAATTGCCGTGTCAGGGTGGCGGCCCGATCGGCGGCCTGGCTGATTTGCTGGGCGGACCGCGCAGCAACACCGGTCAGGGCGCCGCTGGCCGCGAGGAGGGAGGCATGACCGTGGATGACCGTCAGAAGGTTGTTGAAGTCATGGGCGACCCCGCCGGCGAGCTGGCCGATGGCTTCCATCTTTTGCGATTGGCGCAACTGCTCTTCCAGCCGCTTCTGAGCCGTGACGTCCCGGAACAGCCCCAGCAGCATCGGGGGCTGGCCTCGCAACTCGACAAACGAACTGGTGTCCTCCAGAGTCACGACATCGCCGTTACGCAGGGTCAGGCGGCGTTCCCTTCGCGACTCAATGACGCGATTACGGAAGCGCTGGCGGAATTCTTCGAGCAGTTGGTCGGGCTTCTCAGAGTCGGCGAAGATGACTGTGAAGGGCTTACCCTCGATCGCTTCCTGGGGCATGCCGACCAGCTTGCAGAAGGCATCGTTGACCGCGACGATGTTCCCATGCTCGTCCGTCAGGCGCATCCCATCGACCGAATTCTCCCAGACCGAGTGGAACAACATCTCCGAACTCCGCAGGGCGGCTTCGGCCAGCTTGCGGTCGGTAATGTCGCGCACGTGCAACAGCACGGCGGGCTGGCCGGCGTAATCGACGCGACTGGCCCGCACCTCCACCGGCACCACGCGGCCATCTTGGGCGTAACTGGCCCCCTCGATTTGCTCCAGACGGCCTTCCACGAGTGCCTTGAAGTCGCGAGCCGCTTCTTCTCGCCGTTCGGGCGGGACAAGATCGGATACGTTCCTGCCGATCAAACCTTCGCGCGACGCGGCATGCAGCCGGCAAGCCGCCGGGTTGATATCCAGCACAGTCCCGTCGAGGTCCTCGACAAAGACAGCATCCGGCGAGCTTTCGAACAACTCGCGAAACCGCTGCTCACTCTCACGCAACTCCGCTTCCGTCTGCTTGCGCTGAGTGATGTCGCGAGAGTTAAGCACTACCCCGGCAATGTCCGGGTCTCCCAGGCGGCTTTGGCCAACCACCTCCAGATTACGCCAGGAGCCGTCACGGTGCTGGAAGCGGAAATCCAGTGTGACCGTGCGGTCAGGATTCCGCAGGCCATAGTCGAATGCCTGCAAAACGCGGGGGAGGTCTTCGGAATGGACAAGGGCAAAAGCGCTTTGGCCCGCCAGGTCCTTGGGTTCATAACCCAGCACCCGCTTAACGGAGCGGCTGTTATAGGCAAATACACCCTGGGGGTCCAGGATGGAGACGATGTCCAGCGCATTCTCGGTGAGGGCGCGGAAGTGCTTTTCGCACCGGACCAATTCGGCTTCCACTCGCCGCCGCTGCTTTCGTTCCTCGGCTTCCTCGATCGCTCGGCGTACCGCTGGAACCAGGCGGTCAGGCCAATGCTTGAGCACATAATCGGTCGCCCCGCATCTGAGACTCTCAATGGCGGCCTGCTCTCCAATCGTGCCAGAGACCAGCAGAAAAGGCGTTTCGGGGCATTTGGCGCGTGCCACCCGCAACGCTTCGAGGCCGTTGTAGGTGGGAAGCAAATAGTCTGCCAGGATGAGATCGAACTTCTCCGGAGCCAAAGCGGCTTCAAATCCCGCACGGTCGTCAGCCAGGACGATTTCGACCTGATAGCCCTCTTCGGCCAATAGAGATTGAACCAGATCGCAATAATCCGGGTCATCTTCGAGATGCAACAAGCGTAACCGGCTATTCATGGCATAGTCTTCCTGCCTAATTCCACTGTTGTAGCAGCATCCTTGGTGCCACTATGGGGCAGGATTTCTCTATCGCCAGAAAGAGGTCCGCAGGCGGATTCTGTCCCTATTCCTCGCTCCTTCGGGCCGAAAAGCGGGCTTTATCAGGCCGTCCACCAGTGCCGGCCCCCGGCGGCCCCGGTTGATTTCTCGCAATTGATAACCAAACCCCAGCCACGCAAAGCCATCAATGGTCACCCCAAAGTCTGGGGATAATCCGGGCTAATGCGGGACAGATCGGAGGCACAGAATGCTTCGCCCGGTGTCCATCTGTTAGCTTTGTAGGTACCCTCAAACGTTTCTGGGCCGACTTTCCTCAGGGCAGGCGATGACCACCCTTATTAGGATTGCCTCATGCGACTTGGAGGTCGCGCACGACGAACGGTGCGAATTCTTCGCGCAGGTGAGGCGGAATGCGGGCCTTGAAGCGAGCAGTCTTGCCATTGTAGTTCCGTTCTACCACCTGGCCCACCTCGTGCAACCGCGCGATGATCCCGGCTTGATCGTGCGGCACGGACAACTCGATAAACTCGCGCGTGGGCCGCAACTGGCTGCCCAGCTCCGCCAATAATGCGGGGATTCCCTCGCCGGTACTAGCGGAAATGGCGACCCCGCGCGGGTGCCGCTCCTGGAACCGGGCGAGCATCTCCCGGCTGCCATTGAGTTGGTCGATCTTATTGAACACCATAAGCGTCGGCTTGCCTTCGGCGCCGAGTTCATTCAGCACCGTCTCGACGGATTGAATCTGGTCCTCGGCTTCGGGATGGCTGACATCCACAACGTGCATCAGCAGGTCGGCCTGAACGACTTCTTCCAAAGTCGCCTTGAACGCCTCCACGAGGCCGTGCGGCAGTTTGCGGATGAAACCAACCGTGTCGGTGAGCAGCACGTTTTGGTTCGACGGCAGGCGCAAGCGGCGCGTAGTCGGGTCGAGCGTGGCGAACAGCTTGTCTTCAGCCAACACCTCCGAGCCAGTGAGGGTGTTGAGCAAGGTCGATTTGCCGGCGTTAGTGTAACCAACAATCGAGGCCAGCGCCCAGTGGTTGCGCTGCCGCGAGTTGCGCTGGGTCGCGCGCTGGCGGCGCACGACTTCGAGGTCGCGCGCAATGTGGGCGATGCGATCCTGCACCCGGCGGCGGTCAGTTTCCAACTGCGTCTCACCTTCACCGCTGCGCATGCCGATGCCGCCCTTTTGCCGTGTCAAGTGGCCCCAGAACCGCGTCAGGCGCGGCAGCAAATGCTGCAATTGCGCCAACTCGATCTGGAGCTTGCCCTCGCGGGTACGGGCGCGCTGGGCGAAAATATCGAGGATGAGCGAGGTGCGGTCGAGGACCTTGCAATTGAAGGCCGTCTCCAGGTTGCGGCTTTGCGCGGGGGAAAGCTCGTCATCGAAGATGACAGTATCGACATCGGCCTTGCGGCAATGCTGGGCGAACTCCTCGGCTTTGCCCTTCCCGATGTAAGTGGCGGCGCAAGGCGTGGCCATCTTCTGTATGCCGTCGCCTACGACTTCACCGCCGGCGGTAGTGGCCAGCTCGGAAAGCTCCTCCAACGAATCGCGCAGGTCGCGACCTTTCCGGGTTTTAAGTTCTACTCCTACTAGGAAGACTCGTTCCGTCCTCCGGTTCCTGGTCTCGATCAGTGCTTTCAATTCTGCGCGTGTGTCACGCTCAATCTCATTCTAAGTGTCTGCATTGCAGCATAGCACGTCCCCGGCGGGAGTGGAAGAGGATTTTGCAGGTGGGATTGGCATGGGGATCCTGACACCACCACCGGAACGCCGGATTCATCCGGCCGCCCCAGTCCCACCCTGCCTTCTGCCGGTTGGATCCGGCATTCCGGTTCGTCTGCTCGGCTGCAGTGGCGCTAGCGTCCAGATGCGCCCGCCAGGCTCTGCGCCTCGGGACTCCGCTGCCACGAACTAATGCACCGCCGGAGCCGCCAGCCAGCCCGGCCAACCGGCCAGCCCCAACCCGCACGCTTCCCTATGGCAACACCATAGCTCCACCGGATCACCCCCATAGTTGCAAGGATGTTGCAAGCATGTTCCTAGGATGTTCCTTGGTTGTTTCTAGCTTTTTGCTCCTTCTCTTTGTGCCCTGCTGCCCCCCGTCGCGGCACCCCCGACACCCCAAAACCCGCTCTCTGCAGCCCTGTCTGCCGCCTTCAACCCGGGCGCCGATCCGATCCAGCCGCCCGGCCTCACGCCAGCCCACCATCGCTACTCCCAATTTAGAGACGGCAGCGGCCTTGTCAAGGTTACAATGGCCGCCGCCGGCCGCCCAAATCCGAATTCCGAAAGAAGGCTCAACACCGAAGATTGAAGCCACGCTTGGGCATTTCGGGTTTGCGTCTCTGCGCTCACGGGTTGGTGGTACTGTGGAAGATACGCCCATTGGCGCGCAGCGCGTCTCAGAGACCGGGCTGGCGCCAAACCCAATCGCCCTCGTCCAGTCGTGGAGAATCGCTCTGGACCCCGCGCCAATCCTTTTGGGGCAGGCCTGGTTTGCCCTGATCATCCACGCCGTTCAGGCCGACGGAATACAGCACGAATCCGCCGTCCGCCTCGCGACGATACTTCAGCGGGGCGCCGCTCGGGACCAAGAGGTCAGTCGGAATCTGCTTGAGCCAAGTGGGGACCAGCGCATCCAGAGAGGCCGGGTATTGACCCTGCGCCAGGCGGCAGCGTTCCAAGGCGCAGGCAACGGTGACTTCCTGGCAAACGGTCTGGAAGAAAAGGACTCCTTGAGCGCCTTCCCGGACGACCTCCTGAAGTTTGGGAGCCACCATGATCAAAAAGGCGGGGTCGATCGCGCGGCGCATTTCCGCCAGCCATTGCTGGGCGTTGGACAGGTCCAGGGCCTTGGACACGTCGGTTCGCCGCTCATAGAACCGGTAAATCCAGACCTTGTCCTGGTAGAGCCAACCGACAGGATAGACGACGCGGAAAAGCCATGCCCAGAACCGGTCGGAGTCTTCCGCCGAAGCCAGGCGGTCTCCCCAGGGCGAGCCGCGACCCTGCAGGAAGGCATGGAACTGATCGGCAAGGTTCATAAGCGTGATGGTCTCCCCGCGTGCCCACACGTTGAACTCGGGGAGCAGGTCCATGTTGGTGAACCGTTGTTGGAGAGTGAGAAGCTGGGCCTCGTTCCAGCGATGACCGGCCAACCCTTCCCAGATCGGTTGCACGCAAAACCGGAGCATCGCGGCTCGGTAGCGGTGGAGTTCGTCGTAGGGCTCCTGCTGGAAGGAATCAGCCAGGCGCAAGGCAAGCAGGATGTCCTGCAAGGCCTTCTCGTTCTGACCCTGGTCCAACTCGGCCACGGCGCGAAGCGACAGCACATGCGCGGCGGAATAGAGAACGTCGAAATGAGGGTCGTGCGGCGGGCAAGCCAGCGCGAAGAAGCCCTCCTCGTAGTCCAGGGGGTAGCGCACTTTGGGGCGTTGGCTGGCGGCACGCAATACAGCCAGGGCCGAATCGTAGCGACTCAGTGCCAGCAACACATCCGCAGCGGGCGCTTGCGGCTCCGGGGCCACGGGAAAGGCTAGCCAACTTAAGTTGTCGTTGGTCGGTCTTGAGGGGGTGACTGGATGCCGGCGAAAGAACGTTTGCCAGGCCGCCAGGTCGGTGGCTTGCTGGAATAGCCAGGTGGCTGCGGGCCACTTGTCACTCGATCCGTGGTAGAACACCCCCGAAGGCGCCGATTCCCGAGGTTTGCCCGATCCCGGTTCCGCGAAGCCCAGCAGACGGCCAACACCCGGCGCCAGCGCGAAGTTCTGGTCGTCCGGCACCGGTGGGGGGAACACGGACGACAGCTCAAGGGATTCGCCGCGCGCCGCCGCTTCGCGTTGCAGGGCGGCCCAGGCCCGTTTGCCGCGCCAGCCCTCCTCAGCGTAGAACAGCACGATGACCGAAATAACGCCAACGAGCAGCCAGGCGTAGAACCGCAAAGCGCGCCGGCTGAAGAACCAGCGGAAGCCATGCCGCCACATCGCGACCGACAGCACCAGCGCCAAGGCGATGGCAAACACAGCCAGGATGTAGCAAATCTGCAGGACGTTGTTCACCGCCACCCAGGCAACCAGCAAGACCAGCAGGCTGACGTCGAGCAGGCTGACGATGCACCGCGCAAGAAACGAGGATGTGGGGTCTGCGTTGTTCATACAGGAAGAAGTGCTGAGGTGTTTGCGTCCGCGATGGGATGGGGAAGCAGATCGCGGGCGGCGACGTCCACGCCTGGCTCATGGTGCCAGTGCGCTCTCGGCTGTGATGGCGGCCTTTCGCTGCGGGGGCGAACAGAGTGGGGCTCGACAGGAGCCGGACTTTGGCGCCCAACCTGTCGCGCCAGGAGTTGCGTATGGATCTCCAACGCCCGGAAAAGCTCGACGGGCGAGCGAGCCACGGTCGCCTGGGTCGAGGGAGAGACCGCCGGGGCGCTGAGTCTGAAGACCAGCGCCAGAACCCATAGGGATGCTATTGCCAGCCCGGGCCGGAGGTTCCGTTGCAGGAGCCCACGCCCCCAAGCGACCAGTGCACCGGCCATTTCTCCAAAGCCGCTAGGCCGCGCGGCCTCTTCGACGGCTCGGGTCCAGCGAGCGCGAAAGCCAGGGTGCGCTTCCACTTCCCCGGAGCCCAGCCAACGCAGACCGGCGGCGGTGGCCTGAACTTTCTCGGCGTAAAGGCGGCACTCGGCGCAGGCGGCCAGGTGAGCCTCGACTCGCGCGGCTTCCTCGGACTCCAGCGCGCCACACAGCCGGAGGTTGATCGCCTCGCGGCACTTCCTGCATGGTTGACCTATTTTCATAGCTTTCGGTCTTCGGCATTCGGCCTTCCTTCGGCCTTCGGGATTCGGCTTTCGGACTTCACACTCATGTATCCCTCCGCAGTTCGGAAAGGTTCATTTCCGGCCGTGAATTCCGCAGCTTTTCCAGCGCGTAATGCAGCCTTGATTTCACCGTACCAACCGAGCAGCCCAGCAATGCCGCGATTTCCGGCAAGGAGGCGTCCTCAAAGAAGCGCAGCAGGACAACGCGCTGATGCTTCTCCGGCAAGGCTGCAATCGCCTGTCGCAGCTTGTTCACTGCCTCCAGGCGCATGGCCTCTTCAGCCGGAGAGGGGCCAGTGGTCGGAAGGTTCTCCTGGGACTGCTGATGCTGGTCGGCCTCGATTGAGGGCAGCGCGGCGAGGGGAATCGGACGGGAGCGGGCGCGGCGGAGCGCCTTCTGGTGCCGGTGGAGGAGAATGGAAAACAGCCAGGTGCTGAATCGGCAGGTGCCGTTGTAGCGGCCAATGCTGCGCCAGGCTTCCACGAGCGTTTCGGCAACCAGATCCTCGGCGGCGCTCAGGTCACGCGTCAGACCTCACGCCTGCTGGAGCAGACGGCGCTCGTGCTCCCCCGCTAACTGGCAAAAAGCGGACGATTCTCCCGCTCGAGCCCGAGTCAGGAGATCGGTGGTGCCAGCGATTTCCAGGCGGTCAGCCGTAATGGCCATCTATCTATCAATCCCGTCCCGCAGTGAAAAGGTTCAATGCGCTGCAATCGTTTTAACGATCTCCTCGGCGCTGCTCTGCGGTTCGAGGTGGACCCAGGTCAGGCGAAGCTGCCGCCGGAACCAAGTCATCTGCCGCTTGGCGAATTGGCGGGTGCGGATCTTAATCAGCGCAATCGTGTCCGGGAGCGAGCGCTCGCCGCGCAGGTGCTCAACAATTTGTCGATAGCCGAGCGCTTGCATCGCGGTCTGGTTTTGGGCCAGGCCGCGCTTCAGAAGAACTTCCGTTTCGGCCACCCAGCCCTGGCGGAACATGCCGTCAATCCGGGCTTCGATCCGCCGGTGCAAATCCGCCGGAGTGCGAGCGAGGCCGAAGCAGCGTGATGCGTGATGCGTGATGCGTGATGCGTGATTCCAGTCCGCGCGCTGGGTGGAGAAGGCATGGCCGGTCAAGCGGATGACCTCGACGGCACGTATGACTCGGCGAGGGTTCTGGCGATCAATGCGTTCGTAGGCCGCCGGGTCGCGCTCGGCCAGTTCGCGCAGCAGTTCAGGCAAGGGAGTGGCGTGCAGTATGTCGCGCAATGCTGCATCTGCCTGCGGCGCCGGGCCCAATCCTTCGAGGAACACCTTGAAATACAGGCCGGTTCCACCGCACAGGATCGGCACACGTCCGCGAGCCTGGATGTCGGACACGGCGCGGTGCGCCAGTTGCAGGAATTGGGCGGCGTCGAATGACTCGGGCAGGTCCAGCACATCAATTAAATGATGCGGCACACGC
>Ga0182014_10003191_pt1 | contig 19894 bp, 16 predicted proteins | sample 612S2DmetaG_FD_120489 | JGI IMG/M metagenome (GOLD analysis project Ga0182014, IMG submission 120489) | Permafrost microbial communities from Stordalen Mire, Sweden - 612S2D metaG | ecosystem: Environmental > Terrestrial > Soil > Wetlands > Permafrost | place: Sweden: Stordalen | collected... | reverse complement strand
CTAGGGGGTCCAGGTCATGTACCTGCGAGCTCCTCGAAGACTCGCCGCACCTCTTCCCGAAGGTTCGAGAGTTGTCCGCTTAGGTCCACCAACAGCCTTCACGCGCATGCCCAGCGCCGCGCCACCGGCCGACCTCGACGAGGCTGGCGACCCGATCGCCAAGGTCGGCGAACTCCTGGTCTCTCACCTCGAGATCGCCGGGATCGCCGAGATCGATCTGAATCCGGTGGCGGCATCGGCGCGGGGCTGTGTCGCTCCCGATGCCCGTGGTATCGTCACAACCACGGCCGGCGAGGAGGGCGCCGCGTGATGGCCGGGAGCGTTCGCTTGACCGTGGTCACCAGGACATCGTTCGGGAGCGGCCGCAATCGCATGCGGGCGGCGCTGTGGCCTCTTCGCCCGGCGGTGGCGACGGTCGCGGCGCGGCGCGGCGACGAAAGAGAGGGGGGTCGATGAAGGCGCTTGTCAAGGCCGCCTCGGCGGCGGGGCTGAGTCTGGTCGATGTGGACACTCCGCCGATCGCCAGAGACGACGTGCTCATCCGCATTCTCAAGACGGCCATCTGCGGCACGGACGTGCACATCTGGGAGTGGGACGATTGGGCGCGCCGGACTGTCCCGGTGCCGATGGTCGTCGGCCACGAGTACGTCGGGGTGATCGCCGCCGTCGGCGACGGTGTCCTGGGCCTGGAGAAAGGACAACTGGTCAGCGGCGAGGGCCACGTAGTCTGCGGCCGCTGTCGCAACTGCCGGGCCGGCCTGCGTCATCTCTGCGCGAACACCGTGAGCGTGGGCTCCACGCGGCCCGGCGCCTTTGCCGAGTACCTGGCGCTGCCGGCCTCGAACGTCTGGCCCCTCGACGACGCCATCCCCCTCGAAGTCGCGTCGCTGTTCGATGCGCTGGGCAACGCCACCCACACCGCTCTGGCGTTCAACCTGATCGGCGAAGATGTGCTGATCACCGGGGCCGGACCCATCGGCTGCATGGCGGCGGCTATCGCCCGGCACGTCGGCGCGCGACATGTGGTCGTGACCGATGTGAACCCCTATCGCCTCGATCTCGCCCGCGCGTCGGGCGCCTCTCTGGCGCTGGACGTGCGCAGCGCGGGGCTCGACGAGGCGATGACGCGCCTCGAGATGCGCGAGGGGTTCGACGTGGGCCTGGAGATGTCCGGCAACCCCGAAGCCCTGCGCAGCATGCTGGCCGTGATGCGCAGCGGCGGGCGGATGGCCCTTCTGGGGTTTCTCGAGGGCAGTCAGGCGATCGAGTGGGAGCGTGTCATCTTTGGGGGGCTGACCCTCAAGGGGATCTACGGCCGCGAGATCTTCGAGACCTGGTACAAGATGACGGCGATGGTCCAGGGCGGTCTCGATGTCTCCCCGGTGATCACGCATCGCTTCCCCTACACCGAGTTCGAGGCCGCTTTCGACGTCATGCGGTCGGGCCGTTCAGGCAAGGTCATCCTCGAGTGGTCGGAACGGTAGCGCGCTCCGCCGGGCGATAGGAGGGTCCAGTGTACGCATCAGCGATCCGCGACGAGCTTGGCGCGGCCCTCGAGCAGGCCAAACAGGAGGGCCTGTACAAACAGGAGTGGCCGATCGACGGCCCTCAGGGCGCCTGGGTGAAGCTGGCCGACGGGCGCCGCGTGCTCAATCTTTGCGCCAACAACTACCTGGGACTCTCTTCCCATCCCGCCATCGAAGAGGCGGCCCGCGGCGCCGTCGAACGCTGGGGCTACGGCGTTTCGTCGGTGCGCTTCATCTGCGGCACGCTGTCGCTGCACCTCGAGCTCGAACGCAGACTGGCCGAGTTTCTCGGCACGGAAGAGGCGATCCTGTACTCGTCGTGCTTCGATGCCAACGGCGGGCTCTTCGAGACGCTGCTCTCCGCCGACGACGTGATCATCAGTGACGAGTTGAACCACGCCAGCATCATCGACGGCGTGCGCCTCTGCAAGGCGCAGCGTCTGCGCTACCGCAACGCCGATCTCCACGATCTGGAGGCGAGGCTCAAGGAGGCTGCTGGCGCGCGCCGCCGCCTGATCGCCACCGACGGCGTCTTTTCGATGGACGGAGTCATCGCCCCGCTGGCCGGCATCTGCGACCTGGCGGAGCGCTACGACGCACTCGTGATGGTCGACGACTCCCACTCCGTGGGCGTTCTCGGCGACTCCGGCCGCGGGACTCATGAGCACTGTGGCGTGATGGGACGCGTGGACATTCTCACGGGCACGTTCGGCAAGGCTCTCGGCGGCGCGAGTGGCGGCTACACGGCGGCCCGCAAGGAGATCGTGGCGACGCTGCGCCAGCGCTCGCGGCCCTACCTGTTCTCGAACTCGCTGGCGCCGATGATCGCCGCCGCCGCGATGCAGGCGATCACGCTGTTGTCGGACTCGCACGACCTGGTCGACAGGCTGCGCGCCAACACCGCGTTCTTTCGCAGCGGCATCACCCGGCTCGGATTCGAGGTGACGGGCGCCGATCACCCCATCGTGCCGATCATGCTGGGCGACGCCAGGGTCGCGCAGAAGATGGCGGCGGCGCTGCTGGACGACGGCGTCTACGTGGTCGGGTTCTCATACCCCGTGGTGCCCATGGGCAAGGCCCGCATCCGCGTCCAGATATCGGCAGCCCACGCTCGTGAAGACCTGGAGCTCGCGCTCGCCGCCTTCGAGAGGGCGGCCGCCCTGACTTGAGGCGTCAGCGGCCGCCCGGCCGGGCGGGCACGCCGATCGTCAGGCGCACCCCTATCGAAACCGGTACGCTTTACCGATGCCACTGATTCCGACGATCATCGGCTGGACAGTGTGCCTGGTCCTGGGCTTCTACCTGCAGCGACGCGTGCGCGACGCCGGGCGGCTCTCTCACATCCTGTTCGCCGTCATGTTCTGGGTGACCGAGCCGGTGCTCGTCTTCTTCGCCTACACGTCCGTGCGCTTCGACGCCCATCTGCTGGCGGTGGGCGCCGTCGTCGTCACGTGCTCCTGGCTCGTGCTCGGGCTGGGAGTCGCCGGCGGCGCGATCTGCTGCCGCGAGCACGGGCAGCGCGGCGCCGTCGTGCTGGGGAGCGCCCTGGGCAACACCTCTTATGTCGGCTATCCGCTGGCGATCGCCGTATTCGGTCCCGCGGGCCTGGCGCTGGCCGTCGTCTACTCGGAGTTTCAGTTTCTCATTCCGGCTCTCGCGGTGTCGCGGGGCGTGGCGCGCCACTATGCGGGACCCGGCTCACGAGCCTCATCCGAACCGGGCGTCTGGTCGCTGCTGCGCGGCTGGATCGTCAATCCGCTCGTCGCGGCCGGCGCAGTCGCCCTCGCCTTGCACTACAGCGGCGTCGACCTGCGCCGCGTTGTCGCGCCGCTCGGACCGCCGGCCGGCCTGGCGACAGGCATGTTCGGCTTCTTTCAGGTGGGGCTCGCCACGCCTCTCGAGCGCCTGGCTCCCCGGCTGACCGAGCTGGCGCCGGCCGCCTTGACGCTGACGCTGCGCTGCGCCCTCGCGCCCCTCCTGCTGTTCGCGCTGGCGCGCCTGGCCGGCGTACACATGCCCGGCGTCTGCCTGCTCCTGGCGGCGACGCCCGTGGCCTTCAACCCGATCATCCTGGCGCGCGTGTACGATCTCGACTCCAGCCTGTTGCGCCTGGTGGTCGCGATCTCGACGCCGCTGGTCGTCGTCGCCGTGCTCGTCGGTCACGCGCTGCTCTGACGGGCCGCCCGCTACGCGCCTGGCGGCCTTGTCCGGCCCTGCCACGAGCACTGACGGCATTTCGCGATGATATCGTTGCGGCGGTGCGGCGCAGGCGCCGCGGCGACGCCTGAAGGCGCGCGCCGGGCGGATGGTCGGAGCCGCGGGGCTCCGCCGACCAGAAAGGGGGGCTCGAGCGATGGCTGGTCAACGGACGCTGGGCATCAACGGGCTGGGGCGCATCGGCAAGCTGGTGCTCTGGTATCACCTGGCCCGTGACGACTTCGACCGCATCGTGGTCAACGTGGGCCGGCCGGTGGGTACATCGCTGGAGTCGGTCGTTCAGTACATCGCCAAGGACAGCACGTATGGTCCCCTGCATCGCTTTCTGCACGGCCAGGCGGGTGTGCGGGACATGCGCGTCGTCGACGAACAGCGTGGCCTGATCGCCGCCTACGGCAAGGAGATCGTCGTGCTGCGAGAGGCCAGGAGCCCCCGAGACATACCCTGGCGCGACAACGGCGTGTCTCTCGTGGTCGAGTGCACCGGCATCTTTCGCGACCCCCATGCCGAGCCCGACGCCGTCAGGGGATCGCTGCGCGGCCACCTCGCGGCCGGTGCGCGGACGGTGGTGCAGAGCTCGCCGTTTTCCGGCAAGCAGCCGGCCAGACCGCTGCCCGACGACGCGACGATCCTCATCCACGGCATCAACGACTACCAGTTCGACCCGGCCCGCCACCGGCTGGTTTCGGCGGCGTCGTGCACGACCACCGCGCTGGCCCACATGATGCGCCCGCTCCTCGAGCGTGAGCTGACGCGCAACATGATCACCGCCGGCATGAGCACGGTGCACGCGGCCACCAACTCGCAGCCCCTGCTCGACGCCGTGCCGGCGGCCGGCGCCACCGACCTGCGCAAGACCCGCGGCGCGCTGGGCAACGTCGTGCTCACCTCGACCAACGCCGCCGCGGCCCTCGAGCAGGTGATGCCCGAGATCGGGCGCATCGGCTTCATGGCCGACTCGGTGCGCATTCCCACGGCGAGCGTGAGCCTCATCATCCTGAACGTGACCTTCCGTAACGAAGCTCTGCCCGACGGCACCGTCGTCGTCGAGCGCGAGGCCGTCAACGGCATCTACCAGGAGGCCGCCCAGGGCGAGGCCCGGGGTCTCCTCAAGTACAGCGACGAGCAGAACGTGTCGCTGGACATGCTGGGCGAGAACGCCGCCGTGGTCATCGAAGGCGTCGAGACCCACACGCGTACGGGCTTCATCGACCTCGAAGTCCCGGCTCAGCAGCCCGGTGCGGCGACGCACGTGCACACGGTGCGGGTGCCGCTCACCCACGTGAAGATCTTCGGCTGGTACGACAACGAGATGGGCAGCTACACGTACCGGCTGGGCGAGCTCACCACGAACGTCGCAAGACACATGTAGCGGTCGTCTACCCCCGCAGTGACAGCCGCGATTCCCACCGCGGGGTGACGACTGCGACGGTCGCGCCGGGGTATGGTCGCTGAAAGACTCGTGTCGCAAGCGCGGCGCGGCGCGGCCGGCCCGGATCCGGCGCGCGACGCCACAAGGAGGCTCGCCAGATGAGCGACGTTCGTGAGCAGGGGCTGGAGATCGTGCCGGAGGCCTGCGAAAGGCCGCGGGCCGTGGGAGAGGGCGGCGATGCGGTCGTCATGGCGCGTGACCTCACGCGCCGCTACGGCTCAGGCGATGCCGCCGTCGATGCCCTGCGGGGCATTTCCATCGATCTGGCGCGCGGGCGCTTCACGGCCATCATGGGTCCGTCGGGCTCGGGCAAGTCGACCCTCATGCACGTCATGGCCGGGCTCGACGAGCCCACGAGCGGCACGGTGCGCATCGACGGCGTCGAGATCACCACGCTCAAGGAGCGCCAGCTCACCCAGCTTCGTCGCGACAAGGTCGGCTTCATCTTTCAGACCTTCAACCTGCTGCCCATGCTCACCGCCAGGGAGAACCTCGTGCTGCCCCTGACGATCGCCGGACGCAAGTCGGACGACGCCTGGCTCGACACCCTGGTGCGCGCGGTCGACCTGGGCGATCGTCTCGACCATCGCCCGTCCGAGCTGTCGGGCGGCCAGCAGCAGCGCGTCGCCATCGCCCGTGCCCTGGTGAGTCGGCCGGCCGTGATCTTTGCCGACGAGCCGACCGGCAACCTCGACTCGAAGACCGGCGACGAGGTACTCGGTCTGCTGCGCCGCTCGGCCGACGAGTTCGGCCAGACCATCGTCATGGTCACCCACGACGCCCGCGCCGCCACCGTGGCCGATCGCATCGTCTTTCTGCAGGACGGACGCATAGAGCTCGATTGCGGCCACATGAGCCGCGACGAGATCTACGACACCATCAAGTCGCTCGAGGCCACGTCGGAGCGCGGCGGCGGCGGGTCGGCGCGATGATCCGTCTCTCGCTGCGCGACCTGTGGAGCCGCAAGCTGCGCACGGTCCTGACGGTGCTGGCCATCGTGCTGGGGGTCGCCATGATCTCCGGCACGTACGTCATCACCGACCAGATCAACAACGGCTTTCGCACGATCTTCGCAAAGGCGGCGGTCGGCACCGACGTCGACATCACCCACAAGGCGGCCTTCTCGGGCGGCGACCTCTACGCGTCGGGCGGCAGCCTGCCGGCGGCGACGCTGACCAGCGTCAGGGCCGTGAGCGGCGTGGCCGACGCGGCCGGTATCGTTCAGGGCAGCGGCGCCGTCGTGCTGAACGGCAAGCCGGTCGCCACCGGCGGCGCGCCCACGCTGGTCTACTCGGCGGCTCCGTTCCGCTTCAGTCAGAGCAAGTACATAGCCGGCGCGCCGCCGGCGCGCAGCGGCGCCGTGGCCATCAACGCCAAGCTGGCCACCGACAAGCACCTGAAGGTCGGCGACACCATCGGCCTCGCCACCGCCCAGGGCGTCCAGAAGGTCGTAATCTCGGGCGTCTTCGACTTTGGCGACTCGACCTCCATAGGCGGCGCCACCATCGTCCAGACCACGGTCGCCGACGCCCAGCGCTGGTATGACCTCGAAGGCCAGTACTCGAGTATCGCGGTGGCGGCGGAGCCGGGGGTCACCCCCGACACGCTCGCCCGGCGCCTCAAGGCGGCGTTGCCCGCCTACGCCGAGGTCAAGACTTCGGCGCAGAGCGTGGCCGATTCGACCAAGGCGGTCAGCGACGCCATCGGCAACGTCTTGCGCACCATCCTGCTGGCCTTCGGCGGCGTCGCTGTGATCGTGGGCGCCTTCATCATCTTCAACGCCTTCTCGATCACCGTCGCCCAGCGCATTCGCGAGTTCGCCATGCTGCGCTCGCTGGGCGCCACGCGCCGCCAGGTGCTGGCCAGCGTGATCGGCGAGGCCGGCGCGCTGGGCGTTGTCGCCTCGCTGCTGGGCATCGCCGCCGGCATGGGCATCGCCAAGGCCATCAACGCCCTGTTCAAGGCCGTCGGCGCCGACATCCCGACGTCGGGCATCGCCCTGGCGCCGCGCACCATCGTGATATCGCTCGTGGTGGGGATCGGCGTCGCGCTCGTCGCGGCGCTGGCGCCCGCGCTGCGGGCGACGCGCGTGCCGCCCGTGGCAGCCCTGCACGAGGGCGCCACGCTGCCGCCGTCGGTCGTCAGCCGCTACGCCGCGGTCATCGCCGCCGTGGCGGCTCTCGTGGGCGTCGGGGTGCTCGCCGCCGGCATGTTCGTTCACGGCTCTACCTCGGCCCGCCTCGCCGAGATGGGTCTCGGCGCCGTGCTCATCTTCGTGGCCGTCGCCATGGTCGCCAAGCACGTTGTGCGGCCGCTGGCCAGCGTCATCGGCTGGCCGGCCGCCAAGCTCGCCGGCAGCAGCGGCCGGCTGGCCCGCGAGAACGCCACACGCAACCCCGCGCGCACGGCCGCGACCGCCGCCGCCCTCATGATCGGTCTCGCGGTGGTGGTGTTCGTCGCGGTCTTTGCCCAGGGCTTCAAGACGTCGTTCGTGAGCGCCGTCGACCGCTCGGTCAACGCCGCGATCGTGGTGAGCGGGCAGAGCGGGGGTACGGTGCCCGCCGCGGCACTTGCTACCGTGCGCGCCGTGCCGGGCGTCGAACAGGCCGCCGGCATCTACGCCGCGACCGCGCAGATCGACGGCGGCAGCACGGCGAGCGTGATCGGCGTCGACCCCGTGAGCTTCGGTCCGCTGTGGCGCTTTCACTGGCTCAAGGGCGGCTCAGACGCGCTGCTCGCTCGCCTGGCGGGCGACAAGGCGATCGTCGAAGAGCAGTTCGCCGCCAAATACGGTCTGTCGCGTGGCAAGAGCTTCATGGCGCTCGGTCAGACCGGCAGCAGGCAGCGGTTCACGGTGATCGGCGAGTACCGCGACCCGACACTGCTGACGGGCTTCACCGTCGCCCAGAGTGCGTTCGAGCAGCTCGTTCCGTCGACCCAGCGCGACCCGCTCTACGTCATCGCCGCGACGAGCGCCGATCCGGCCCAGACCAAGGCGGCCGTGGCTACGGCGCTCAAGGCGTTCCCGACGGCCACCGTGCAGACCAAGGCCGAGTACACCGCCGGGCTCAAGAAGCAGGTCGACCAGCTGCTGACCCTGATCTACGCTCTGCTGGCGGTGAGCGTCGTCATCTCTGTCTTCGGCATCGTCAACACGCTGGTGCTGTCGGTGTACGAGCGCACCCGCGAGATCGGCATGCTGCGGGCCATCGGCACGACCCGGCGGCAGATGAGGCGCATCGTGCGCTACGAGAGCGTGATCACCTCGATCATCGGCGGCATTCTGGGGACGGTGCTCGGCGTGGCGTTCGCCTACGTCGTGTCGTCGCGCCTGGCCTCGCAGGGCATCACGTTCTCGGTGCCGTGGGGACAGCTCGTGGTCTTTCTGGTCGTGGCCGGTTTCGTCGGAGTGATCGCCGCCGTGCTGCCGGCGCGCCGGGCCGCCCGCGTGAACATCCTCGAGGCGATCCACTACGAGTGACCGGCGCGGGGAACAACCACCTGAGATGAGCGACCCCGATCAGATGAGGGGCGGCGCGCCCCGGGCGGCCGATCCGCTCCGCGACGAGCTCGAAGCGCGCGCGGCGGAGCTGCGCGCGCTCATCGCGGCGACGCCTGCCGCGGCCTCGTACGGCCCTCCGCTGGGCTACCTGGAGCTGCACGACCGTCGCCGCCGGCGAGTCCTGCTCGCCGGTGGCGCCATGCTCATCGCCGGAGGCGCCCTCATATTCGTCCTGCTGGTGACCGGCGTGTCGTTGCTCGGCGTGACGATCCTGGCGCCGGGCGTGCTGCTGCTCGCCCTGGCGCTCGGCTGGCGGCCCTTCTACTGGCTGTACCTTCCCGGCCTCGCGCTCGCCGGCTGGGGCGCCGGCATGATCGTCGACAAGGCGCTCGGCTCACCGCTGTTCCTAAGCCTCGTGGGCCTGGGCTGCGGCCTGGTCGTCGCCTGGCTGATCCGCCGCCTGCAGGCCGGCTGGGCGCATCTCTGGCCGCTTGTCGGCGGGCTGCTGCTCGCCGCCGCCGGCCTGCTGGCCGGCTTCGATCATCCGTGGCCGGTCGTCTGGCGCGCCTGGCCCCTGCTGATCGTGGCGCTCGGCCTCGCCGTCGTGGTGCGCGCCCTGCTGCCCGCCCGCCGGGCGGGCAGCCCTTCGGCGCGCCCCTGACCGCTCGGCGCCTCTCGGCGCGCCCCTGACGGCCCAGCGCCTGCCGGCGCAACGGCGCCCGGCGCCCGGCGCCACTCGCGGCTCTTGCATGGACTTGCAGTCGGAGCGCAAATCGGCTGGTCGATTTGCAGGCGGCGAGGCTGCGTTGCGGAATCAACCTGGTTCATTTTGCGTTTCGGGACGCGCCTCGATAGCATTACCGACACTGCTGGTCGTCGACATCTGGGGGAGTCCGTGGTCAAGTACGTCATCCTCGCCGCCTTCGTCGCCGTGCTGATCTCGGTCGGCGTCTACTCGCGACGCCGCACCAGGACGGTCGACGACTTCTTCATCGGCAGCCGCACGGTGGGGCCGTGGCTGTCGGCCTTCGCCTACGGCACCACATACTTCAGCGCCGTGCTGTTCGTGGGCTATGCCGGCAAGATCGGCTACGGCTTTGGCCTGTCGGCGCTGTGGATCGTGATCGGCAACGCGTTTCTGGGCACGATGGTCGCCTGGTGGCTGCTGGCCAAGCGCACGCGCACCATGACCGGGCGCCTGAACGCTCTGACCATGCCCGAGTTCCTGTCGCGGCGCTACGGCTCCAAGGCCATCAAGGTCGCCGCCGCTCTCATCATCTTCGTCTTTCTCATCCCGTACTCGGCATCGGTCTACACGGGCCTGGCCTACCTGTTCGAGAAGGTCTTCAACATCAACTTCACGACCGCTCTGTGGTCGATGGCTATTCTCACGGCCGTCTATCTCGTCATCGGCGGGTACCTCGCCGTGGCGCGCAACGACGCCATCCAGGGCGTCGTCATGATCGTCGGCGTGCTGGTGATGATCTGGTTCGTGGTGCGCTCGCCCGAGGTCGGCGGCCTCACTCATGGCCTGCGGCACCTGCACGCGATCAGTCCCAGCCTGACGGCCGTCTGGCCGACATGGAGCATGCAGGGCAGCGGCTTCAGCGGCTTTCTGAGCTCGCCCGGCGTCGAGCTGCTGGGCCTGGTGCTGCTCACCAGCCTCGGCGCCCTGGCGCACCCCAAGATGGTGCACAAGTTCTACGCCATGAAAGACGAGAGCGTGGTTCGCCAGGCGATCGTCATCTCCACGTTCTTTGCGTTTCTCATGACCTTCGGCGCCTACTTCACGGGCTCGCTCAGCCACCTGTTCCCCCAGGTCGCGCCGCTGGCGGCCGCCGGGAACTTCGACGCGATCATGCCGACCGTGATCGACGTGGCGCTGCCTTCGACAGTGGTCGTCGTCGTGCTGCTGCTCGTCTTGTCGGCCTCGATGTCGACCCTGGCCTCGCTGGTCATGGTCTCGGCGTCGGTGGTCAGCATCGACTTCGTGCGCGACGAGCTCAAGCCCGACATGTCCAAGACGTCGGTCGTCACGCTCATGCGCGTGCTGGTCGTCGTCTTCATTCTGCTGTCGGTGCTTCTGGCCCAGGCCAAGATCGCGATCATCATCACCATGATGGCGATCTCGTGGGGCGTGATCTCGGGGGCGTTCCTGGGGCCCTACATCTGGGGCCTCTTCTGGCGGCGCGTCGGCAAGGCGTCGGCCTGGGCCGGCATCGTCGTGGGGGTCGGGTTCACGCTGCTGGTGGGCTGGCACTACCACTGGAACGCCGGCTTCATGCCGGTCATCTCGAGCATCGCCATGCTGGGCTCGCTGGCTATCGTGCCCATCGTCGCGCTGCTTACCAAGCCGGCCGCCGACGACTGCATCGCCAAGGCCTTTGGCGATCAGGTCGGCGCCGCGACCACTGCTCCGGGGGAGCCGGCGCTCGCGCCGGCGCTCGAGGCCGACCCGGTCTAGACCCTCCGCGCCCGGCCGGTCGTCCGGCCCCCCGGTGGTGAGGGGCCTGGCGCAGCGGGCGGTGCGACGGGGTGGACAGCCTGTACGCCGACGGTGGCGGCGCGACGGGGGCGGACGGCCTGTACGCCGGCGCCGGCGGCCGTCATCATGAGGGCATGACCACCCCGTCGTTCGAACAGGGGCCCATCCGGCCGCCGAGCGAGGCGGCGAGCCTGCTCGTGCGCGTCGTGCGCAACTGCGGCTGGAACCGCTGCCGGTTCTGCCCGGTCTACAAGGGCTGCCGTTTCTCGGTACGCCCGCTCGCCGACGTGCTGGCCGACGTCGAGGCCATGAAGGCTGCCGCCGACCTGCTGACCGCCCAGCCGATGAGCGCCGTCCTGCACGGCGGCCTGGTGCCACCCGCGGCGTTTCAGGTCGCGCTGTTCTTGCGCGACGGGGGGCGCGCGGTGTTTCTTCAGGACGCCGACCCCTGCGCCGTTTCCCCCGACAAGCTCGCCACCGTGATCGAAAGCGTCCGCCGCGCATTTCCGACTGTGACCCGGGTGACGACCTACGGTCGGGCGGCGACGCTCGCGCGCCGCCGCCCGCCAGCGCTCGCTCGACTCTGCGCGGCGGGGCTCACGCGTGTGCACCTCGGCATGGAGTCGGGTTCGGACGAGGTGCTGGCCCGCGTCGACAAGGGCTGCACGGCAGCGCAGCTCGTCACGGCCGGCCGCCGAGTGCTCGAGGCCGGCCTGGAGCTCTGCCTCTACGTCATGCCGGGGCTGGGCGGTCGCGACCTGGCGGGCGAACACGAGCACGGCACCGCCGCCGTGCTGCGCGAGGTCGCAGCCGCGGCGCCGCCGGCGCGTCCGCTGGTGGTCCGGCTGCGCACCACGGCCGTCGTGCCGGGCACGCCGCTGGCCGCCGACGAGGCGGCCGGCCGCTTTGCGCTGCCCGACGACGTCGAAGTCGCCGCCGAGCTGCGCTCCCTGCTCGAGCTGCTCGACGGCGTGCGCCTTGAGCTGCGCTCCGACCACGCGCTCAACCTCATGGCCGACCTCGAGGGCACGCTGCCGGCCGATCGCGAGCGCCTGATCGACCTGCTCGATGGGGTGCTGGCGTTGGCGCCCGAGGAGCAGGCGGAGTTTGCCCTGGGCGTCCGCCTGGGCGTCTACCGCACGCCGCGCGATCTGCGCGACGGGCGGCTGCGGCAGGCACTTCGCGAGTGCGCCCCCGGCGCCGGCGAGGCCGCGGAGCTCGGCAAGCTCGACGCCGCTAAGCGCCTGCGCTCGCGGTTCCTGTGAGGTGGCGGGTGTGGTGCCCGGCGCGGCTATGTGCGGCCTGCCGCGGCCGGCCGTTTCGTCGTGATCTGCACGAAGACCTCTTCGAAGGTGGCGCCGACTACCCGCATGTGGGCGGCGACATGGTGCGCCTCGAGCGCCGCCTGCACGCGCGCCGCGTCGCCGCCCGGTACTCGCACGCGTCGGCCGGAGAGCGCGGGCCGCAGTCCGGCGGCGTCGAGGGTCTTGAACGCGTCGTCCCAGCGGGCGCAATCGACCTCGACTGCGGTGGCGCCGCCGACGATCTCGGCGATCGTCCCGCGAGCCACGACCCGACCGGCTGCCATCAGCACCAGCCGGTCGCACTGCTCCGCCTCGTCTAGGGAGTGCGTGGTCACCAGGACGCCGACGCCCGCCTCGGCCGCCTCGCGGATGGTCTCCCAAAGGCGGGCGCGGGCGAGGGCAGCCACGCCCGAGGTGGGCTCGTCCAGGACCAGCAGCTCGGGACGGTGGGACAGCGCCGCGGCAAAGGCCAGGCGGCGCCGCAGGCCGAGCGGCAGGTCGCCCGCGAGAGTGCCGCCACGCGCGTCAAGCTCCGGGTCGGCCGCGGCTGCCGTGCCGGATGAGGCGCCGCTTGCGGCGCGCGGTACCGCCGCGCCCGCCGCGCCGAAGGCCGCGGCCGAGAACTGCAGGTTCTCGTCGACCGTCAGGTCATCCCAGACGCCCAGGCTCTGCGGCATGTAGCCCAGGCGGCGGCGCGTGGCCCGTGAGGGCGGCGCGCCGAACAGCAGCGCCGTACCGGCGGTGGCGCCCAGCAGGCCGAGCAGCAGACGGATGAGCGTCGTCTTGCCGGCGCCGTTGGCGCCCAACAGGCCCACGACCTGGCCGCGGCCGACGCCCAGATCGACGCACTCGACCGCCGTGAACGAGCCGAAGCGCCGCGTGACCGCGCGCGTCTCGGCAAGCGCGTCCGCCGGCGCCGTCGCGCCGGCGGCGCCCTGACGGGGTGCGCTCGCGCCGGCGGCGCTCGCGCGGGCGTTGTGGCGAGAGCCGCCGCCCGGCGGGGCGCTCACGTCGGCTTTGTCGGTGGACCTGCCGTGTCGCGCCAGCGAGGCGACGATCACAGCATCGGCGAAGTCGGGCGTGACGGGGCGCGCCGCCGGCGCCGCTCCGGCCGCCGAGACGCCGGGCGGTAGCCACACCCGCCAGGTGCCACCGCGCCGCCAGGCGGCGACGCCGCCAGGCGCCGCGGCCGCCTCGGCCACCGTCCCCGGCACGGCGGCCGTGATCTGCTCGGGCCGCCCAGCGGCCAGAGTGCGGCCCTCGTCGAGCAGCAGCACCTGCGTGGCACGTTCGGCCTCGTCGAGGTAGGTGGTGGCCAGCACTACGGCGGTACCGTCGGCCGCGCAGGCGGCGATCAGCCGCCAGAGGTCGGCGCGGCTCACCGGGTCGACGCCGGTCGTCGGTTCGTCGAGGATGAGCAGCTGCGGTTGGTGGAGCACCGCCAGGACGAACGCCAGCTTCTGGCGCATGCCGCCCGACAGCTTGCCGGCCAGCCGCGGGCGCGCATCCGCGAGGCCGGTGCGGGCCAGCAGGGGAGCGGCACGGGCGGCCAGCGTGGCGCCGCGCACGCCGTAGGCGCCGCCGGTGAACTCGAGGTTCTCGGCCACGGTCAGGTCGTCGTAGACGCCGGCGCCGGCCGCGACGAAGCCGATCTGCCGAGGCGGCGGTCGCCGCACGGCGCCGCGGCTCGCCGTCTGCACGCCGGCGAGCACGCGCAGCAGAGTCGTCTTGCCGGCGCCGTCGCCGCCCACGACGGCGGTCACCAGGCCGCGCGGGACGGGCAGCTCGACGCCGTCGAGGGCCAGGAGCGCTCCGTAGCGCACGGTCAGGTCGTGGACGCCCCAGTCGGCCGCTGGATCCGGCGCGGCCGGCAGCGCGTTGTCGAGCGAGGCGGTCTCGTCGACAGCGGCGGTCTCGTCGGGTGAGGCGGTCTCGTCGATCGCGCCGCCATGCCTGCGCTCGGCCGTGGGCTCGTCGGCGCTCACCGCGCCGGCCCCAGCTCGCGGCGGAAGCGCAGCACCGACAGCGCGAATACGGCCGCGCCCAGCACGGCCAGCATGAGAAACGAAGACCACAGCGCGCCGAGCGGTTCGCCGCGGACCATGATGCCGCGGGCGATCTTTACGAAGTAGGTGAGCGGCAGCAGGTATGAGATCCAGCGCACGCCGGCGGCCATCGAGGCGATGGGAAAGAGGAGGCCCGACAGCAGGATCTGCGGCAGCAGGGTCATGATGGCGAGCTGGATCGCCTGACCCTGCGTCTGTGAGACGGTCGAGATGAGGACGCCGATGCCCAGGGTGACGAACAGGAAGAGCAGGGCGCCCAGCGCGAAGGCCGCCACCGACCCGCGGAAGGGCACCGAGAAGATCGCCATGCCGGCCGCTACGATCACCACCATGTCGATCGTGGCGATCGCGAAGTAGGGCGCGATCTTGCCGACGAACACGTCGGCCGGCCGGAACGGCATGACGGCGAGCTGTTCGAGTGTGCCGGCCTGACGCTCGCGTACCACGCCCAGGGCGGTCGCCACGGTGCCGACGAACACCAGGATGATGCCGCACAGCCCCGGGATCATGATGACCGAGGTCCGCAGGTCGGGGTTGAAGAGCACCTGTGGCGTGGGCAGCCACATGCCACCGGCGCTCGAGCCGCTGACCGGCGAGCCGGCCGGCAGCGTCGCCGTCGTGCCCGGCGGGACGGTCCCCGGGGATGCCTTGCCGCCGGTGGTCGCCTGCACCTGGCTGATGGCGCCGACGGCCGCGCGGGCCGCGAAGATCTCGGTGCCGTCGATCAGGATCTGCCCCTTGGCCCTGGCCGGGTCGGCCGGCGTGACGATGGCGACGACCGCCCTGCCGTCGCGCAGCGCGTCGTAGGCCTGCCGGTACCCACCGCCGGGCTGCGTCGAGACGATGTCGAACTGGTCCGGCAGGTGCGTGGCGACGGCCGTCGCCAGGGGACCGACCACCACCGTGCGCACGTGCTTGACGTCGAAGCTCGCCGCGTAGCCGAACACGACCAGAAAGAGGATCGGCAGCATGAACAGCAGTGCCAGCGTGCGCCGGTCGCGCCGTAACTGGCGGAACTCCTTGACGACGATGGCCCACACGGCTTGCTCCTCTCTCGCGGCGAGCGACGTCCGGCGAGCGGCGTCCGACGCCGGAGTGTCGGGCCGCGACGACGTCGACGGCAACCTCATGGAACAAGAAACTCTACATCCGTTGAATTCCCGGTCAAGGTAGCCGGCCGCGGCCGTGTGTCGTCGAGCTCGACCTCTCCCAGTTCACCAGAGCCGACGGCGGCCCGACCTGTCTGGTCTCGCACGTGTTCTAGCCTCGGTTTTCATGTTTCGCCGCGCGCTTGTCGAGTATCTGGGCAGAGACAGGGTGCGCGGATAAAGGTGAAGGCGAGCGGGTCGTGGGGCGACCGGCTCGCCGGTCGACGCCTCGCGCACGAAGCGTGTGCGGAGACTTGCGATGGCCGGTCGACCACGCGACGAGCATGCCGCCGAGCGGTTCCTCGTCGATGCCCAGGCAGAGAAGCTGCGCGCCCAGGCGCTCCTGGCGCTGGTCGACGCCGCCCCGGGGGCGATCGACGAGCTCGGCCCCGACGAGGCGCTGCCGTTGATCTGCGCCCGCCTGCTGCGTGCCATGGGTTGCACGACCGCCGTCCTCTCGCTCGTCGATCATCGCCACGAGACCCTCGAGTCGGTGGCCGGCTACGATGTGAGCGGCGTTCGTACGGCTGTACGCGGCTCTCGCTCCCTCGCCGGCGATGCCACCGCGGCCCGCGTGATCGCCGACCAGGAGCCACTGCTGGCCACCGCGGATCCCGGCGCCTGCGGCCCGGCGCGGATGGCCGGTCCGGCCGCCCAGATCGAGTGGGGCCGATTGGCGCTGCCGCTGGTTGTGCGCGGCGAGAGCATCGGCATGATCGAGTTGCTCGCCGGTCACCGGGAGTGGCGATACTCGTCGGCCGAGCTGGTGCTGGCCCAGGGTGTCTACGCGGTCATCTCCCGGGCGGCGGCCGACGTGCCGGCCTTTGACGGGTTCCGACCGCCCGCCGAGATTCTGCCCGACCCCGACGGCCGCGGTCAGGGCGCCGCCGTCGGGGGTGCAGCCGCAGGCACGCTCGTCGACATCGCCAGACGCCTCGCCGAGGGCCTCGAGGTTCAGCACTGCGACGTGCTCGTCCGCCGGGAAGGGTCGGGGGCGGCCAAGGTGGTGGCCCGCTACCAGGCGGCCGACGACGCCGGGGCCGCCGCCGAGCCGGTCTACGGTCTGGGCGAGCTCGGGGTGCGGGCGAGGGCCGCCGCCGAGCGCCGCATCGCCGTGGCCCGCGACGACGACCTCGAGCTGTCGGTCGAAGAACGCGCCGAGATGGTCGCCCGCGGACAGCGCGCAGTCATGTATGCGCCGATCGTCGTCGGCGACGAGGTGGTCGGCTTTCTGGGCGCCATCGAGCGACGCCATGCGCGCCGCTTCACGCCGGCCGACGAGGCGTTTGCCGGCCGCCTGGCGGGCGAGGCCGGAGTCGCCGTGGCCAGCGCCCGCGCGGTCGATCGCCTCGACACCCAGAACCAGGAGCTTCGCCTGCTGCTGGAGACCGGGGCGGCGATCGCCGCGAGCGTCGACCTGGGCGCGACCCTCTCGACCATCAACCAGCGTCTGGTCCAGACGCTCGGCGTCGCCTGGTCGGACATCTACGATTACCGCGCCGACACCGACGAGCTCGAAGTGATCGCCTTCCACCAGGTTCCCGGGGTCCCCCCCCGACGCGGACTGGCTGGGCCGGCGTCTCACGGCCGCGTCGTGGCCCGAGGGCCTCGCCGCGGTGCACACGCGACGCCCGCAGACCATGTACTACGACTACTCCCGCCTTTCATTCGAGGACTTCGTCGGCATGGCGGTCTGGGGCGAGCAGGCCACCCTCACGGTCCCGCTCATCTGCGGCGACGAGGTGCTCGGCGTGCTCGACGTCGCCGAGTCGCGCTACCCGCGGCGCTTCACGGCCGACGAGGTCCGTCTGGCTGAGGCGATCGGCGCTCAAGCCGCGGTCGCCATTCACAATGCCCGCGCCTACGAGCGGCTCGAAACGGAGCGGGTCGCCCTGGCGCGCCTCAACCGACGCCTGTCGGCCTTTGCCGAGCTGTCGGGCCAGATGCGGGGCCTGCTCTCCGAGGAGCAACTGATCGATCTGCTGGGCCGGGTCCTGCACGGCGCGCTCGAGTTCAATCAGTGGGTGATTTACCTCTACGAGCCCGAGACGCAGCTCTTCCGGGCGGTCAAGGCTTTCGGCGGCACACCGGAGATCGACGAACACTACGCCGCCACGCCGGTTCCCGCCCGCGTCATGAGCGGGCTGATCGACTCGGCCCGGATCATCTCGCACTCGTACTTCGTCGATCACCAGCTTCACACCTGGAGCGACGAAGAGAACTACTTTCTGCCCGGCGAGGAGCTCGTCGGCGAGCGGCCGGAGGGCGAGTGGGATCGCTTCGATTCGCTGTTCGTGCCGATGCTCGGCCGCAGGGATCAGCTGATCGGCTACGTCGAGGCGTACGACCCTCAGGACCGCCAGCGGCCCACCGAGGAGGTCGTGCGGCTCATCGAGGTGTTCGCCGGCAAGGCGGCCAGCAACATCGAGTTGCAGCGTGCCTACGGCGAGCTCGAAGAGCAGTCGCGCACCGACGGTCTGACCGGCCTGTACAACCACCGTTTCTTTCAGGAGCGCCTCGCGGCCGAGGTGGCCCGTGCCCAGCGCTTCGCCAAGCCGCTCACGCTGCTCATGATCGACGTCGACAACTTCAAGGAGTTCAACGACGCCTTCGGCCACCCCGAGGGTGACCGGCTGCTCAGGTCGTTGGCCGACCTGCTGCTTGCCCAGACGCGCGCCCAGGTCGACGTTGTGGCGCGCTACGGTGGCGAGGAGTTCGTCGTGCTGCTGCTCGAGACCGGCGTCGGCGACGCCGCCGCGGCCGCCGAGCGGCTGCAGGACTCAGTCGAAGGGCGGCGACCGGCCGTGGCGGTGGCCGAGGCCATTCGCACGGCGACCCAGGCGCAGACGTTCGAGACCGCCGGCGGGCTTGCCGGCGGCGTCTCTGTGAGCGTCGGCGTCGCCACGTTTCCCGATCACGCCTCGACCGGCGATCAGCTCGTCGCCAACGCCGACAAGGCGCTGTATCACGCCAAGCGTCTCGGCAAGAACCGCACGTGCGTCTACCGCATCTAGGCCGGCGTCGTCGGCAGGTCGGGACGACCCTATGGCGGCCGGCGCTCGCCGTCGCGGTCGGTCTGCAGGTATGCTGAGACTCATGAGCCGCTCGACCGACGACAACGACCTGCGCCGCAAGCGCTTTCTGGCGCTCTTCGATGCCTGCCAGGCGCTGTCGGCGAGCCTCGTTCTGAGCGAGGTAATGGAGCTCATCTGCACGGGTGTCGGCAAGGCGTTCGGCCTCTCCTATGCCGACATCTACGAGTACTCGGCCGAGCGCGACGAGCTCATGGTCATCTGGTCGTTTGCTCCCGAACATCCCGCCGCGGCGGCCGGGTTCGTCGGCACCGTCTACTCGCTGGCCGACCATCCCGCTTTTCGACGGGCGTTCGACGAAGGGCAGGTGGTCGAGTACCAGATCGACGACGACGAGCTGGTGCGGACCGATCCCCAGTTGCACGAGCAGATGCTGGGTTGGGGCGAGAAGACGATCGTCGAGGTCGGTCTGCGGTTCGGCGACACGACCATCGGGCTGCTGTCGGTCGGCAGCACCGGCGAGGCGCTGCGCTTCGACGACGAAGAGAAGGAGCTGCTGATCGCCTTCGCCACGACGGCGGCGATCGCCATTCACAACGCCCGGCTCTACCGGGCGATCGAGGAGCAGGCCGTGCGTGACGGTCTGACCGGCCTGTTCAATCACCGCGCCTTCTACGAGCGTCTCGCGGCGGAACTGACTCGCAGCCGGCGCTACGGTCATCCGGTGGGCCTGCTGATGATCGACATCGACGACTTCAAGGGCTTCAACGACCGCCACGGGCACCTGGCCGGCGACGAGGTGCTGCGCGCCGTCGCCCGCATTCTGGTCGCCGATCTGCGCCGCGAGGTCGACACGGCCTGCCGTTACGGCGGCGAGGAGTTCGCCGTCATCCTGCCCGACACGCCGCTCGGCGCCGGCGCCGTGGCCGAGCGTCTGCGCGGCAGGATCGCCGCCACGACGTTCGCCTTCGGCGACAACGACGTCGACACCGTGACGGGGAGCATCGGGGCGACCACCTTCCCGGGCCCGGCCGACACGGCCGATGCGCTCGTCGTGGTCGCCAACAAGGCTCTGTACGCGGCCAAGGCGGCCGGTAAGAACCGCGTGGTGGTGGCGCCGGGCGCCGGGTAGACGGGCCAGGGACGGCGGCGGCGGACCGCAGGTCCGCCGCCGCCGTCCCT
>Ga0182014_10003190_pt1 | contig 19896 bp, 11 predicted proteins | sample 612S2DmetaG_FD_120489 | JGI IMG/M metagenome (GOLD analysis project Ga0182014, IMG submission 120489) | Permafrost microbial communities from Stordalen Mire, Sweden - 612S2D metaG | ecosystem: Environmental > Terrestrial > Soil > Wetlands > Permafrost | place: Sweden: Stordalen | collected... | reverse complement strand
GGGCATCGAAGGCGGTTTCCTCGCAGTCGCCAACTTCGCGGAGGATAAAACCGGGGACGCGTGAGATGCCGGGGTAATCCTTGCAGCCGGCACGATCCGTTTCTTGCCCAAAGGCAATGGCGGCGGAGGTAAGTGTGAGCGTGGCGAGCGCCACAATCAGAGTGCGTGAAATGAGTTTCATAGCAGCTCCTTGAAAAATGTTGTATGTCGATTTGAGTCTGGCAGGGATGTGCGAAGATCCTGCCGCCGTACACAGTACCGTGCAAAGTCTATACCTCGGGCTGCCGACTTTTTCGGTAGCCCGTCCTGGAATTCCATTCACTTGGTGGTGATCTTCACAAGTTCGACGCGGCGGTTCTTCGCCCTGCCTTCGTCAGTATCGTTGCTTGCCACCGGCGCCCAGGGTCCGGCGCCAAAGGCGATCAGGCGGGAGGCGGCGATGCCGTGTTTGCTGACCAGGGCGGTGATGACCGCCTGCGCGCGCGCCATGGAGAGCTTCATGTTCGCGGTGGCGTCGCCAACCATATCGGTGTGGCCAACGATGCCGACCTTGAGCGCGGGATTGCCGGTGAGCAGCTTGGCTATCTCGTCGATGGCCGGCTCGGACTCGGGCTTGATGACGGAGCTGGCGGTGTCGAAGTTGATGCCGTAGATTGCCACGCTGCCGGTGTCGGCAATGCTTGAGGCCATAGCCGCGGCGTCCACCGTCACCTCCTGCGCCATCGCCTGCACCACAACGATATTCAGCTCGTATTGGCCTGTATAGGCATTGAGATAGACCCAAATCTCCGACGAGCCTTTGTGCAGCTTGAAGGTGGCCTCGCCGCTGTATGAGCCATTCATGAGATCCCACACCACCTGGCCGCCCGCCGCCTTCGCGGCATTTTCGTAGTTGCGAATCTCCTGTAGAGCACTCGTGCGTTCGAAACCTTGCTTGACGTTGTAACGGATGAAGTATCTCTCTCCCTCGACGGACTGGTACTGAGACTGGTTGCGAACCGTCGCGATGGGGAATTTGAAGGCATCGAACTTCACGTGGTTATAAGTTTGAAGGAAGGTATTGGGCATGCGGGTGATGCCGGGAAAATCATTCGACCCTTCAGCATCTGACTGGCCGAAGGCGGTTGAAGTTAGTGCGAGCGCGGCAAACGCCACGAGCAGAGTGCGAGAGATGAGTTTCATGATGGCTCCTTGGTAAACCTTGTTTGTTGATCTGAGAGCAGGAAGATTCGAGCCGCACCGGTTTACTTGGAGTTGAGTGCGCCCTTGACCTTCTCGATGTACTCGTCGATCCACCCCTGACCCTGTCCTTTGGAGTTATACAGGCGGTCGACGCTGATGCCGATCAGTTTGTCGGATACATAGCCCGTCCAGACGGCGTTGTAAAAGATGACTGTTTTGTCTTTGCATGGGTGGCCAGCAATCACCGCCCATGTCTGCTTGCGCCACTCGAGAACCCCGCCTTTGTAGGCCTCTTTGCTGACCGGTTCGTCGAGGTAGCCGCCCATGGGACGCGTCGATGCCGGATCAGCAGGGACTTTCGCCAGCATATCGACATAGTTCTTGGCCATAGGGTTGAGGATCCAAGAGTAAGCAAAACGAATCTTTGGATCGCCGAAGCAGTCGGACATAGTATCGTTGGCCTTTGTCGCCTCGACCGCATTGCCCCCGCTTGCCTGGTTCGCAGTACTCTGAAACCCGCTGGGGGGCGCAGGCAGAGTCTGAGCCATGGCTGTGGGGAAAGCGGCGCCGAGCGCGAATGCCAGAGTTAGTGCAAGAATCGTACTCATCGTTCACCCTTTCGCATTTGTTAAGCCGGTTGAAGAGGGTTTTGCGCAGGAGCGAACCAGGGGCGCCGCGACGCAGAGCCACTGGAATCAACCTACTTGGTCGCGATCTGGACTAACTCGACGCGGCGGTTCTTCGCCCTGCCCTCGTCGGTCAAGTTGGTTGCCACCGGCGCGTAGGGACCAGCGCCAAAGGCGATCAGTCGTGCAGCGGCGATGCCGTGCTTGCTGACCAGTGCCGTGATGACCGATTGCGCGCGCGCCTGCAAGAGCCTCACATTGCTGGCCGCATCACCCACCATGTCGGTATGGCCGACGATATACACCTTCAACGTGGGATTGTTGGTCAGCAGCTTGGCGATCTCGTCGATGGCCGGCCCGGAGTCTGGCTTGATGACGGAACTAGCGGTGTCGAAGTTGATGCCGTAGATAGCGACGCTGCCGGTGTCGGCGATGCTGCTGGCCATGGCCGCCGCATCCACGGTAACATCCTGTTTCATGAGCTGCTTTTCGACGACGGTCTGCTCGTAGCTATTGTCCCTGCTTTCGATCAGCACCCATACTTCCTTGTTGTCTTTTTTAAAACGCAAGGTGGTGTTATACCAATTGGTGCCTTGCTCGTCGTCAATCACCTGTCCGCCGGCAGTGCGCACAGCATTTTGCAGATTTCGTACGATTTGCACCTTGGAAACTGGATCCGTGCCTCTTTTGGGTTCGTAGTCAATCACGACCTTTCGGCCTTCGATCGTCTGGACCGTCTTCTTGCCGTTCTGGGTGACCGTGAACTTGGCCGAATCGAACTGTATATCGTGGTATTCGGTTATGCACATGCTCGGCATGCGGGTGATTCCGGGGTAGTCCTTCGATCCGGCAATATCCGCCTGGCCGAATGCGGTTGAAGCGATCGTGAACGCGGCAAGCGCCACGAGCAGAGTGCAAGAGATGAGTTTCATGATTGCTCCTCGGTAAACCTTGTTTGTTGTCTTGAGATCGGCGGGAATGTCTGCAATGCCTGCCGCGGATACGATGGCGCGCAAGGTCAGCGCGGTTTATTGCTGGATTTGACCGTCGCGTCCCCTGTGGCCTTGCCGGTCTTCAAGTCGACCGATCCCGATCCTTCCGCATCGATGTTCAGGTCAAAGTGACCGCTCATCCCGGTAGCGGTCCACTCGCCCTGCGCGTGGGTCGTGCAGTTGGCGGGCGGCACGAGCAGCGCGATATCCGGCTTCACAAAGTGCAGCTCCTTCACTTCCTGCATCAACATTGGCGGTGCGCCCGGAAAGGTCATCACCGCCTTGACGGGGTAGTTGCCATTTTCCGCAGCCCAAATGCTCATCTTGCCCTGACCGCTGGTACTTTCCGAGAGCTTGGCCGCGATCCCATTGACGTTCTCCCGGCGCACGACGTTCTTGTTGAATGTGGCCCGATCAGCGGAAGAGGGCGGGGGGGTGGCAAGCGGATCGTACATCTGGGGCATGTCGGGGCCGGTATAGGTCATCCAGGAGCAGGAATTCTTGACTAGATCGAGCGAGTAGGCCTTGTGGGCCACCAGGTCGAACCAGTGTTGCGCGTGAATGGCGTTGCCCGCCTTCGGTGTCGCGGTCACATCGACAAGCTCCCTGGGACCGAAGCGGGAGACCTTGACATCCACCGCGGAACCAGTGGACATCGCTTCCAGCGCCATCGCCGTCGAGATGGTAAGTGTGTAGGACTGTGGCACAGTAGTCTGGGCCGGAAGAAGCGGAGCGAGGAGGAGAACAACGAGCGCCGCAAACGGGATGCGAAGATCTTGAGTGTGCATGGCGTACTCACCGCAGCTTTCTTCGCCCTGACAAACCGTAGGGCGATACGGGGTGGTGGTTCATTCGGAGTCGAATCCGAAGGCTCGGAAGATTACACGGATGGTAGAAGTGTTTGCAAGGGAATGCAAGCATCGTTTCCAGAAGGCATCCCACCCTAGCCGTATTGAGTCAAACCGCAGCTTCCTCGACTCCGCTGGGCTTGGCACAGAATGCCGGCGCGGGTGGGACGCCCGATAGTTCCGTCTCACTGTCTAATGCCTGTGAGTGTTGTTTGGGGGCTGCGGGTTGGAGTGCGAACCCTGCGACCCGCTGGACGATTGCGATGACGTCGACGATCCCCCGGACGCGTGCGAGATCATCGGCTTCGCTCCGCCGTTGCCCGCTACCGGCAAGGTCGTCTGCCCGCCAGTTGAATTTCCCGACCCTAAATGCGGTGAGGTGCCGGCGCCGATGCCGGTCGTTGGGGTTTTGCCGCCACAATGGCCTTGAACGGGAGGCGCCCCGCCTGAACATGTACATTGGCCCATAGCGTTGCGACTCGTCCCGGCGACTGTACATGCCGGATATACACAATTACCCCCGCCGTCTCTAACCTTCCCGCCTGTACATGCCGGTACTGGCGGACCATGGTTCTGGCTGCCCCCACTCGGGCCTTGGCTGCAAACGCCATTTACGTTCCCGGTCGTACAGGGATTGGGGGTGTTCGGTGCGCCGCCGCCGGAGGTCATCGGCCCCTTAACACTCATATTGGTTAGAGTATGAGAGGTCGATCCGGTTGAGCCGCCGATTCCTTGCGTGGTGGTGGAATTCCCCGCCGTGCTTCCGATTCCAGACTTTGCGCCAGTCGAGCCAGTGGTTATACCCGTGCCTGTGCTGGTGGTTGAGCCAATGCCCGTGGCGCCGGCACTCGAACCCGTGCCATGGGTGGAGTGAGTGCCTACGCCCACGGAGCCATGCGTGGAATTTCCGGTTCCGCTGGAATTGCCCTCGATGGGCGTGGGATTCTTGCTGGAACCGCTCCCTTGATTGTTTTCGATAGAAATGGCATGAGCGCTGGCGCCGCCGCCGGACGAGCTGCTGCCGCCGTAGTTTCCGGATCCCGATCTGGAAAACTGCGCATCCATGCTTCCGTGTGAAGGATGGCCGCCATTGTTATTCGCATAGGACGATTTGTCGTTCTTGGCGAAATTCTCGTGATGCTCCTGGAACGACGTTCTCCCTTGGTGCTCATCGCGTTCGGCAAGCCGTTCCTCGGCAACCGGTTCGTGGCGGATGCCGCCGGGTCCGCCGCTGAAGGCCACATGGCTGTCCCGCTCCACCCAGCCTCTTTCCACACGCCTCCGGTCCTCGAAGGTGTTGTGAACGTAGCGCCGGTCCACGTGCATGATGTAGGTGTTGTAGTGAAATTCGCGCCCGCGCCACTCGCCGCCTGAAAAGCCGACGCCTCCGTAGCCGAAGCCGTAGTTCACGCCACCGTAGTAGCCGACGCGGCGGCCCCAGTAGCCTTCATGGAAAAAATATCGACCGCCTTCCCAGCCCCAGTAGCCGGGGGTCCACAGCGCGCCTTCATAGGGCGCCGGAACCCAGGCGCCTGGAATCCAGTAGTAGCCGCGCTGAACCTGGTCGTAGGCCCAGTAACCTGGAGTCCACATCGCGCCAGGCTGCGGGCAGTCGGGCTGCTCATAAACCGGCAAGGCCGGCGGCGCAAAGTCCACGCCGATGAAAATGCCCGCGTGCGAGGACGCGGGAACGAACAAAAGCACCATCGCCAGCAAAAGCCAACCCGCAGAGACTAGAAATCGCATGGATAAATCCCCCATCTTTCTTTCGCAACGAACAGGAATACATCCTGTACGCGCGAACCGTTGCACCGCTCCACCATGCATAAGCGGAAATGCGCGGCAAACCGGTTCAGGATCTCTGAAAAAACTCTGCACCGGCCTCCAGGAAGTTGAAGACCCCCCGCGGTGCAAAAGAGAAAGGGATGAGAAACCGGATCAGAGAAGTAGAGAGGCTATTGGGGGGCAGATCCCAGTTTTCGGCGCCATTCGTCGGCTTTGTCCGGCTTTCCCCAGGCTGAGTAGAGGCGCACAATTCTTTCGCCGGTTGCTGGCAGGTTGGCGTCGACGGAGATCGCAGGATTGAGCTTCTTAAGTCCTTCGTAGCCGGCGATCAGCAGCGGCTCGGCCTCGGCAAATTTTCCCTGTCCCAGAAGGCTCGCGCCAAGCAGACTTTGCACATCGAAGCGATCCCAGATTGGATACCCCTGCCCGCTCGTGATTTCGATGGCCTCACGGAGCAATTTCTCCGCCTCCGCATTCCGTCCCTGCTTGAGGCGCAACCGTGAAAGTGCGATCAGGCAAGATCGTGTAGTGGAATACCCGGGAGTCAAATTCTTACGATTCAGTTCGAGGGCCTTAGAAAGGGTCGTCTCAGCCTCTTCGTTCTTCCCTTCATCCTGAAGAAGCACTCCTAATGCGCTCAGTGCGCTGACGGTGTACGAGTGATCGAGTCCAAACATCTTCTGGAATCCCGCAACGGCCCCGCGCGCCAGCGGTTCCGCAGCCGTGTACCGTCCTTGATAACGATAGAGAACCCCCAGCCGCTGGATGACGAGGAGTACTAATGAACCCTGATGATTCTCTCCGTTCAAGCGCCTATCCGTTTCCAGAGCCTTATTAAGAAATGGTTCGGCCTCCGCGAATTTGCCTAACTGAATATAGGCATAGCCGAGACTGTATAAAGGGTTCAATAACCTTGTGTTCTCTTCCCCAAATTTACGTTTCGTTGCCGCAAGATGAATGTTGAGCAGGCGGATGGCGTCCTCGTATTTTCCCTCAGTCTGATACAAAGTGGCCAGGTTGTACATCGTGTCAAGCGTATCCGGATGATCCAGCCCCAACACCCGCTTTCTTGTTTCCAGCACATCAAGATAGATACGCTCCGCCTGTTCGAGCTTATTCTCTGACTGCAATGTAGACGCGAGAACGTACTGTGAGAAGAGCGTGACAGGATGTTCAGGGCCGTGAATCTTCAGCGCAAGTTCCACACTCTCTCGAGCCAGAGTTTCAGCCTCGGCAAGCCGCTCCGATGCTTCGTAAAGAGCGGCGAGTTGAGCGATGGCCTCGTTGAGCGCCGCATCGTTGCGCGGGAGTTCGCGACGGCGCATCGCCAGGTTGTGCTTCAGAAGAGGTTCAGCGTCGGTAGTTCTTCCCATCTGCATCCAGACGGAGGCCAACTGCTGTTCGGTGCTGAGTGTCCCGGGAGCATTCTCTCCTAACACCTTGCGGCTTGTTTCATAGGCAGATCGCAGAAGAGGCTCGGCCTTGTCAAACTGCGATGCATCCAGCATGACCGTCCCAAGGAGCGTGGTCGTTGTCAGTGTTTCAGGGGCATTCAGGCCCAGGTACTTCCTTCTGAGAGTTAGAGCTCGCTCGGTGTGGCGCTGCGATTCGGAATACAACCCCAGACCGTGATAGCTGACTCCCAGCGAATTTTGAAGAGAGGCTTCGACGAGAGGCTGATCTTCAAACTTCCCCTCGATATGAGCGGCCGCTTGATCGAGCGCTGTGCGCACCTTTAAGTCGGGGTTGGGCTCGGTATTCGGGTCGGCTTGGGCCAAGATGTCCTTTTCCAGAAAGTCGTTAATGGTGCGGGCGTTCTTGGCTTCGGCGTTGGCTCGATTGCGGTCATCGGCAGCGGCTTTTTCTGCTGCGATAGCGGCCTGTTGCGAGGCAATGGCCCGATCCCGGTCGGCTTGCGCCGTGTATTGCGCGTTGGCAGCCCGGTCTTTTTCGACCAACGCTTCGCTTTCTGCGCGTCGCGCATTCCTTGCCTCACGGGAAGTGAAGAGGATGCCTGCCAGGAGCGATACAACGGCGAGGGCGATTGCCGCGCTCTGAACTTTGTAGCGCCAGACAAGTCTCGCAGAACGGCGCCACCACGGCTGCCGAATGGCGCTCACGGGAGTGCCATTGAGCCAGGCTTGAAGATCGTCGGCAAGCGCTCGGACGGATGGATAGCGCTCGGTGGGGTTCTTGCGCATGGCCTGTAGGATGACGGCGTCCAGTTCGCCGTGGAGTTCCCGGTGATTGCTGGGCGCCACGCTGCTGGGGAGGCGGGGATCCAAATCGCAGATGGCGCGCAGGGTTTCGAGCGGGTTGGAATCCGCTGCGCCAAACGGATGATGGCCGGTCAGCAGGACATAGAGGAGCACCCCGAGCGAAAACACGTCGTTGGCCGTGGACATCGCCTCTCCGCGAACCTGTTCCGGACTGGCGCACTCGGGTGTCAGCAGCCGCGTAGTGGACGATTGTTCGTGTCCGCCAGCCTGAATCAGTTTGGCAATGCCGAAATCGAGCAGCTTGGGCACACCGTCGCCGGCTGTTACCAGAATGTTCGCCGGTTTCAGATCGCGATGGATGACCAACTGACGATGCGCGTATTCGACGGCCGAACAGACGAGCAGAAAGATTTCAAGGCGCTGGCGGAAGCTAAGTTGTTCGCGCTCACACCATGCGTCGAGCGGCAGTCCATCGACAAACTCCATTACCAGGTATGGAGAACCGTCTTCCAGCATACCGCCATCGAGAAGACGGGCAATGCAAGGGTGATTCAGTGACGCAAGAATCTGACGCTCCTCGCGGAAGTGGCGGATGTCTTGATCGGAAAGTAGGCTGGCGCGCATTAGCTTTACGGCCGCGCGCTGTTCATATTGCTGGTCGGCGCGGCGGGCTTCCCATACCACGCCCATGCCGCCACGGCCGATCTCCCGAACGAGTTGCCAGGCGCCGATGCGGCGTCCGGCTAGCGAGCCAGACGGTTCGTCGGCCAGATCCACAAGCGGCAATACCGGCGTGACGCCCTCGAGAAAGTCGGGAGATTCCAGGTACACGGCCAGGAGCGAACGCGCCTCATCGAGAACTTCGTTTGAATCCGGCTGAGCATGGAGATAGGCATCTTGCTCAGCTGCGGCCAGTCCGGCCGCAGCGGTGAAGATCTCTTTTGCCCGCGCCCAGTCGTTCGGATTCACGGCTCGTTCTTACCCCTCAGAAGCCGTCTTCGGAGCCATGTCTTGGCGATCACCCACTCGCGCTTCACGGTGCTCTCCGATACACCAACGGCTTCGGCGGTCTCTGGAATGCTGAGTCCGCTGAAATAGCGCAGCTCGACAATGCGGGCCTGTAGGGAATCGAGCTTCTCCAGTTCATCGAGCGCTGCGTCCAGTTCCAGAATCTCGACGTCTTGCGGGGGGGTGACGGCATCGGTGTCGATCAGAGTCAGGGCGGGGGTTCCTCCGCCTCGCTTTACACTATTCCTGGCGCGCGCGTAGTCGATCAGGATGGAGCGCATAAGACGGGAAGCGAACGCAAAGAAGTGCGCGCGGTCCTTCCAGGTTGTGTGCTGCGCATGGGCAAGACGGAGCCATGCCTCGTGAACGACAGCTGTGCACTGCAATGTAGAGGATTGCCTTTCACGGCCGCACTCCCGGTGCGCAATCCGCCGCAACTCTGGATATGCCACTTCCACTAGCCGGTTCAAGGCTGCATGCTGCCCCGCCTCCAGGTCATGGAGCAGGGCAGTGATGTTGAGTGGAGATTTTGCGTGCGACTCCAGCTCAGGCCGGTCCAAGACGATGCACTCCTTCGATAGGAAACTTATACTATCCCAGCCTCGCGAAAGCCAAGGTTTTTGTTTGATCTGAGAGACCTGGGTGTTCCGCAGGACAGCCTGCCTCGAGCTTGCCGAATGGGCGCGCTTCGCCGGTCTTTTTTTGCAGCACAAGCACGCGGGCGAGGCGAAGATGCGCGAGCGAATAGAGGGTAGAGACAGGATCGACGCCCTGGTTGGCGAGGATCAGGCGGTAATCATCGGCAGCCGCGTCCAAGATGCAGGCCATGGTCTTGGATCGCGCGAATTGTGTCGGCGGGCAAATAAGGAATCAACTGAAGTTAGGAGCATGCCGCAGCTTTTTGCGATGCGATGATTTACAGAACTTTCGCTCATGATGTTGTTCAGCTAGACGCTAATTGCACCGTCTCTTGCCGCCGATGGGGAACACTTGGGTAGACGAGGCCCGCAAAAATACTTTGCGATTGATATTCTTCAGGAATAGTGTGCTGACGCGGGCTCGCTGAATCATGTCATTTTCTTTCCAGTGTCAGGGCGTAAATGTCGTCGCTGGAGGTGTCGTAAAGCGTCATGGGAGTGTCGGTTGGGTCGAGCCCCATCCATAACGTATAGACACCTGTGTACCGCGCTCCTTTAAGATCGGCCACGGTTTCTCGTTTTCCGTCTGCGGCGCGAATACGAATCACGGCGGGATCGTCCGTCCACTTCACGTAGTAGATGAACCGGCCGTCGTGCGACCATTCAGGAAAAGCGACGGCCCCCGAGTCCAACTTAGTCCATCGTCCGCTCGCGATGTCGAAAACTTTCATGGCCATTGTATCCAGGGTCATGGAGGCAATCGACTGGCCATCCGGCGACCAGCGGGGCACCAACAAGCCATCCGATGCGGGAATGGCGGCGACGTTTCCGGTTGCGATGTCGAGGATGCACAGGTCGGACTTCGAACTTTCGCCCACATTCGGGGAGGTAGAAAAAACGACCTTTCGCCCATCCGGCGACCAGCTTGGGTCCGTCTCCGCTTCGAGGTCTCCCGGCAGCAGGCGGCGAGGCTTTCCGCTTCCATCCGCGGGGACGATGTAGATCGCATCGAGTCCTTGCGGAGTACGGTCCACGAACAGGATTTCAGTTCCGTCCGGCGACCAGCGCAGCGACTTCGGATATGTAGGGGAATCGGTCAGTTGCATGGGATTGCTTCCATCCGGGTTGGCTCGCCAGAGAACGCCTTCGGGGTAGGAAACGTAGGCCACGGACTTGCCGTTGCTGGAAAAGGTAACGAACTCGGCGGAGATGCCGCCAAGGAAAGGCTGAAACTGCCCGGATTTCGCGTTAAAGCGAACCAGTTCACCCCGGTTCGTGCGGCCCGATGCGAAGATTTTCTTCCCGTCCCGGCTGGGAATCGGCCGATCCCAGACCATTGGGCCAAACGTGAGTTGAACCGGCGTAGTGGGCAGGCTTTTACCGAATCCGGAACGCTCATCGAGAACCCAAATCTGGCCATCGGCCACGATGTAGAATCTCCCATCCTGAGCCCATTGTCCGTTCCACTGCGAGGACGACTTCCCCCATCCCGGCAGAAGCTGGTGAAGATTGGATCCACTCGATGACATCTCCCACAGGAAGCCCTCTTTGGAAAACCGAATTGCACCCCCGTCCGGTGACCAGGCCAGGGACTTTACATAACCTCCGGGAGAGGCTATTCGATGCGCTTCGGTTCCATCGCTCCCTATGACGTAAATTTCGCCGGCGATCGTAGAGTAAGCGATCTTCTCCCCGTCGGGAGACCATACTGCAACGCCGGCATTAGCAAGGCGGCGAAGAGAGCCTCCCAGCAGCCGTAGGCTCCACAGCGTGTTCGCGGGGCCTAGGCCGTCGCCCTGCGAGATGAGAAGTAGGGTCGATCCATCCGGCGAAACGTCCCCCGCCCAGGGATTCGGTAATGAAATTGGGATTGGCGCAACCACTCCACCCGAGACCGAAACCTCTGCTATGCCCTTTGGCAGATCCTGGGTGAAATAGATTCTGCTTCCGTCCGTTCCACCAATGAACTTGGTATGTCCGTCATGAGTGATCTTTGTGTAATTCGATATTCGCAACTGACCCGCTCTATTCAGCCGCACCCCAAAGTAGATCGCCAGAGTGGCCGCGCCCAGCGCCAGCGCCGCAGCCCACCACCATATTCTCTTGTGGTGTGAGGTTGTCCCCGCGTTCAGCAATGCGGTTTCGCGTGACGCAAGCTGAGCCGCCGGCACATCCTCATAGACCACACGGGTGCGCTCCCGCACCCGCTTCAGATAGATCTCCCTCGGGTGCTGCTCGGGAATGGCGTCCACCGGAATCTCGGATTGGAGATGATCCGCGAATACCTGAGCGGCAAACTGATAGCCGTGGCCGGGAACGGTCGCGATCAGGCAGGATTTGTCTCCCAACGCCCTGCGTAGCGCGGAGATGTACTGGGCGAGGTTGCCTTCTTCCACAAAGGAGTCGGGCCAGACCGCCTTGAGCAACTCCTCCTTGGTGACGACCCGTCCGGGGTTCGAAACCAGGTACGCGAGCACTTCGAAGGCCTTCGGGGTAAGCGAAACCGGCTCCTGATTGCGCGACAAGATGCGCCGGCAGGGGTCCAGCTCAAATCCTTCGAATCGGTACAACTCTTGCTTACTCAATAACATAATAGACTTTCAAAAAAATTCAGAAAAATTCATCGCGAAATTCATGACGTTCAATCCCACTTTGAGTTCCAGTTAGAAACCGTAGCGGGTTGCCGACCGCCGGCCATTGAGGAATGAAGGTATGAACATTTTACGTCGCGGCGTTCCGGCAGGGGAAGAAGCAGCAAAGAAAAGCGCCGCCGAGGCAACCGTGAGCCGGCGCATCGAGGTCACGGTGGAGCGCGAGACGGTCACCATGCTGGTACGGAGCCTGCCTAAAGGGGGCAGAGACGAACGGGCCAGTGGAAGCAGCGGGCCGGAGTCCGAACGCCGAAAGTTGCCGCCTCCCGAGCCGACGCTCAGAAATCCGTTCGAGAGTTGCCCTACCTGCGGGTCTCGAAGTATGAGTTTGCTGGCCGAGGCCCTGCCCGGCCTGGACTCGATCTCGCCCCAACAAGGCATTGACGGAAGCTGTGTTCACCTCCATCGTTCCCCATCCGGCGAATGGTGGGTTTGCAAACAATCGCTTCACGGAAGGTAAGGAGAGCTAGTATGGCTGGTCATCGTTTTTCTACCCTAAGCATCCCGCGCTGCATCCTGCGCGCCCTTGTTCCGATTGCGGCCGCCATAGTGCTGTTGGCTCTGCCGTCGCAGGCGTGGGGCATTTACAACTTCACGGTATCCAACAACACCTTCCCCTCCTCCGGAACGCTCCCCGCGGTTGGCAGCTCGACACAGCAGACCGTCATTGTGACCCTCAACGCCGGCGGCGGCTCGGTGGCCATCAAGTCGATTGTTCTTCAGTCGGCCGGAGTAGAGGGCAAGGAATACGTCATCAACTCCGTCAACGGCTGCGCGACAGATGGCGTCACGCCGAATCCTTCGGGAACCGCCTGCAACATCCATGTCACCTACACGCCAGCCTATCCGGGCAGCCTGGCCTCGCCGTTGCTCTCGCGCAACGCGACTCTGGTCTTGACGGACGGCAACTCGAACACCTGGGCCTTCGGGCTGGCGGGCGCGGCGACGGGTCCGCTGCCGCAAGTGGTCCCAGGAACCATCTCGCTCTATGCCGGACTGGCCGACACAACAGATGGCGCCCCCGCCCTGAACAATGGCCTGGACACTGCGGCCACCACAGGAGATAGCGGCGATAACGGACCGGCCACTAACGCGAAGATCGAAATTTACTCAGGAAGCTACCAGCCAATGGCCCTGGACAGCGCCGGCGACCTGTATTTTGTCGATACGGACCATAGCGTTATCCGCAAGATCGACAACACATCCCAGCACAACATCACCACCGTCGCCGGCATAAAAGGATCGTCGAGCCTCATCGGAACCAGCGGAGACGGCGGACTAGCCACTGCCGCCAGTTTGTCGAACCTCTATGCGATGACGCTGGATAGCACCGGAAATATCTATTTTCTGGACTCCGGCGGCCAGGATACGCTTCATGCAGGCATTTATAGGGTGCTGCGCCGCATCGATGCGGTAACCGGGCTCCTCAGCTCGGTCGCCGGCCAGAACTACAATGGATCATCCTACAGCGGCACTGGAACCTGCCCCACCGCTTACCAACAGCAAGCCGCCACTTTCGAGTGCGGCGATGGCGGAGCGGCGACCAATGCCGATCTGCTCGACATCGACGACCTGGCCATCGATTCCTCCGGAAATATCTATCTTTGGTCGGGTCGAGGCGCCTCCCTGCGCGTGATCAACGCTACTACCGGAATCATCAGCACGGTGGCGAACTCAGCCTCTACGTCGTTGAATGCATACCTCGTCGGAGCAACGACCAGCGACATGACGCTGGCCGCCGACGGGAACCTCTATGTGATCGTTCAGGATGCAACCACGAGATACTATGTTCTCCGGCAGGTCAACCCCAATACCCAAGCGGTCGCCTACATTGCCGGCAATATCAACGGAAACTCGGCGAACTGCGTAGCTCCAGCCACGGGACAAGCAGGATATTCCCTCAGCAAATTGTTCCTTTCCGATCTTGGGAATCTGTCCAGCGACTCCTCCGGCAATATCTACCTGACAGGAAGCGGCTGCGGCTCCTACTCAAACCAAACCATCTACCGCATCAACCTGGCTACAAGCACGGCCAACGAGATCGAATACAGTGACTCCTGGAAGTATTTTGCGGCTCCGGCGGTCTTCAATGCCTTCAACGGCTACGACGTTTATCCCGTTGCCGCCATTCCCGACAATGCCGGTAACATCTACTTCGCCAACGGCAGCAACGCGGCCCAGATCGCTCTGCTCTCCGGCGCCAGCGCCACACTCGACTTCCCTTACACTCCCCCCGGCGATACAGCTTATTCAACCTACGACTTCACCACCAGCAAGGATCAGACGATAAACTATGCCAACGTAGGCAACGCCAACTATACGGTGCCCGATTTCGCCCTGGACTCGACCGGCACAACCACAGGAACAAACTTCGCCCTCGATCCCACTTCGCCGTCGGGCTCCTGTGTGGCGGGCGCCATGCTCGATCCCAGCGCCGCCTGCTCGTTCTACCTTCAGTTCACCCCGGTCTTGGCGGGCGCCGTCCCCACCGACACGCTGAATATCGGCAGCCTCGCAGCTCAGACCGTTACCCTCAACGGCCTCGGCATCGCCAATCCCCAGCTTCAGATCAGTCCCTCGTCGTTGACTTTGAACTTTGGCAATGTCTCGTGGAACTCCTCCAGCACGCCGCAAACCATCACCTTCTCCAATTCGGGGACGGCACAGTTGTGGATCTCAGGGTTCTATCCTGGTAAGCTGGGCGATTTCGCCATCGCCAACACGACCGGCTCGACCGCCTGCATCTACAACACCGGTACAGGCGCATACGATATCGCCGCCGGCAGCAGTTGCACGGTCCAGGTGACCTTCAATCCGGTACCCTATCTCTCTCAAACGAACTTTACGGCCAGCATTCAGATCACCGACAACGTCTACCCGACGACTCCGAGTGGCATCGCAGCCACGATTACCTTCAACGGCGCGGGCGGAGCTCCTTCTCCAACCGCCTCGTTGGCCCTGCAATCGGCGAACAACCCCAGCACCACGGCGGGCACAATTGCGCAATTGACCGCTCTGCTCACGGAGACCACCACTTCCAACGCCACACTGACCATCTCCAACATCTACGTCAATGGCGGTAATGCGACGGACTTCACCCTTGATTCCGCCAGCACCTGCAAAACCGGGGGAAGCCTGGTGGGAGTGACGGGACAAGGGTTGCCCGCCTGTACCATCGTGGTCGACTTCACCCCGCCTACTGCGGGGTCGTATTCCACAACGCTCTACGTGGCCGACAATGTGACCGGATCGCCCCAGTCTGTGGTCCTTAACGGTACCGGAACGTCTGCGCCCCCGGCGGCTTCGATCAGCTTTGGTCCGTCACCGCTGACCTTCCCCCTAACCGTGGCGGGTTCGACCTCCTCGCTGACAGCCACGCTGACCAACAACACGACCGCCTCGTTTTCCATCTATAACATCAACTTCACCGGGACGGATGGGAAATACTTCGGCGTGGACTCGACCAGTTCCTGCACACCAGGAGTCGTGGTCCCCGTCAGCGGCTCCTGCACGGTCGTGGCCGACTTTCAACCCGGTTTTACGCAAACCAGCTACTCCGCAACCCTGAGCGTGGGCGACTCTTCGACGATCGCAACGCCCACCATTGCGATCACCGGAACAAGCGCGGCTCCTGGGATCGGCATCAGTCCCTCCACGCTTGTCTTCCCAGCCACTGTAGTTCAACAAGGCGGAGAGATGCCCATCAGGGTGACGAACACGGGAACCGCGCCGCTCACCTTTACCGGAGCCACGCCCTTCACCATCGCCGGGACCTCCGTCTTCAACGTCTATCCCAACGGCAGTTGCTCAAGCATGGTTTCGTTGAACGAAACGCTGGCTCCCGGCGACCCTTGCACCATTTCGATCGAATTCTGGCCTCAGAATGCTGGCGTCTATGCGGCCACTCTGACGATAGCCGACAACGCCGCCAGCTATGACCAGACGGTGCCCATCTCCGGCGTTGGGCAGGCCGGCCAGTTGCAGTTCTATCCGGCGCTGCTCAGCCCCTATGCCGGCGTGATCGGCAACGGCAACGCCTGCGCCGACTCCGGCAACGGCGGCCCTGCCCTCAGCGCCCAACTTTGCTCGCCCAGCGCCACGGCAGCCGACATGAACGGCAACATATACATCGCCGACCCCGGCAAGAATGTGGTTCGCAAAGTGGACTCCTCGGGCAATATCACAGACTTTGCGGGCAATCTGGGAGGCGGGTGCGACAGCAGCTATCCGCTTGGCGATGGCTGCCCGGCCGCCAACGCTACGCTGAACAACCCGACCGCGGTGGCCGTGGACGGCTACGGCAACGTCTACATCTCCGATACCGGCAATGCCCGCGTCCGCGTGGTCAACGCCGCGACCAACATCATCAGCACCTATGCGGGCAACGGAACCACCGGCAAATTCGCAGCCGGTTCGGCCGCCAGCGTTCCCATCGTGCCGAACGGGATTACCTTCGATACGTACGACAATCTCTACATCGCCGATGCCGCTCAGAATATTGTCATCTGGGTCGAACCCAGTCTAGGTGGCAGTTCTCCCTATGCCAGTGTCTTTGCCGGCGGCACTAACGATGGCCCCCCCATGTATCAAATCGCACTCAACGCTCCCAGCAGCGTGGCCGCCGATCTGAACGGCGACCTCTTCATCGCCGATACCGGCAATAATCTCGTCCGTGAACTCGTGAATACGGGTGACGGCGACAACATCGCCATCGTCGCGGGCACCGGAACGGCAGGCGATACGGGCGATGGCGGCCCAGCTACTAGCGCCGAAATAATCGCTAATGGCGTTGCCGTGGATGCGTTCGGCGATCTGTATATCTCGACCGGCAGCTCGATCCGTAAAGTGGACTTCCAATCCGGCAACATTAACACCGTTGCCGGCGGCGGAAGCGGCAGCACAGGCGGTCCCGCTCCCGGCGCAAGTCTCTCAGGCGTCGGCTTCCCCGGCATCGATCTGGCTGGCGATCTGCTGATCCCCTCCGGCACAGGCGTAGCTATTGCCGGGCCGCAGGGCGATCTGCAGTTCGGCAGCCAGAACGTAACCTCAACCAGCGCGGCCCAGACCGTCATCGTCACAAACACCGGCAATGCGCCAGTGTATTTCTACAATCCCAGCCGAGCAACCGTCGTTGGTGGGCGACCTCGGTTGGCCGCCAGCGCGGCTTTGCACGGCGCTGCTCCCGAGGGCTCCATCATTGGCGGCGGCGTTGGCGCCATCACCGGTGACTTTGCTATCGCTTCCAATAACTGCACAGGAGGCGAGGATGAGCTGGGATCTGGCTCCAGTTGCACAATCGGCGTTACCTTCACTCCGACGGCGACAGGTGCACGGACTGGAACTATCACCCTCTACGCCGATGGGCCGAACAACATCCCCGCAGTCATTCAGTTGTCGGGTACAGGAACTCAGGCTCAACTGGCTACTGTAGCCACGCCGCAGATTTCACCCGCAACAGGCACGTACAACACCAATCAGTCAGTCACCATCGGCGATTCCACCACTGGCGCAACCATCTGCTATACGATAGACAATTCGACACCCACCGCCAGTAACGGAAGCTGCACCCATGGAACGGCTTACAGCGCGGCGATCTCTATTGTTCAAACAGGCACGACGGTCCAGGCCATCGGCACGTTGAGTGGCGACACCAACAGCGGTATCGCTTCAGCCACTTATACGCTGCAAGCCGTCGCGCCCACACTGACCCCGCCGGGCGGCACTTACTCAGGGGCGCAGTCGGTAGCGCTCGCCACAACTACGACAGGCGCGCAGGTCTTTTACACCACCGACGGCATCACGCCCACTGGAACGGCGCCATCGATCCTCTATAGCGGCACGCCCATCTCCGTCACTAAGAGCGGAACTGTCATCAACGCCATCACTGTATTTTCCGGCTATCAGAACAGCACTGTCTCCACCGGAACCTACATAATTCAGTCGCCGGCTGTCACGTTTTTGCCCACCTCGCTGGGCTTTGGCAGCGAGACAGCGGGGACTACAAGCGCATTACAATCCACAACCCTGACAAACTCCGGAACCGGCCCGCTTACCATCACAGCAGTCGCTCTCACCGGCACAAATTCAGCTGACTTCACCGAGAGCGATAACTGCATGAGCACAAGCCCGCTCGCAGTCAATGCTTCTTGCACCATCACGGTCAAGTTCGCCCCGGCTGCAACAGCAAGCTACTCGGCCTCCGTCTCTATTACCGACAACGCTTCCACCTCCCCGCAAACAGTTTCTCTTACCGGTGCGGGGACAGCTCCGGCGGTGCCGGTCGCTTCGCTGACCGCTCCGGCGGCCTTCAGCGCCAACACGGGTTCAACTTCCGCGGCGCAGGCTGCCACCCTCTCCAACACCGGCAACGCCACTCTCATCATCAGCGGCATCACCATAGCCGGAACCAACCCCACCGACTTTGCCATAACAACCGGTACCAATGCCTGCGGAACAACGCTTGCCGTGGGCGCCAGTTGCTCCATCTACGTCACCTTCACGCCGGCCTCCGCGGCCAGCTTTGCGGCTACGCTCTCGGTCGCCGACAATGTCTATGGCTCGCCGCAAACCGCCGCCCTCATCGGTACGGGAACCGCGCCGCCTAACTTCACCGTTGCCTCGCCCACCGGCGCGCAGACCGTTCAGCCCGGCGGCGCAGCTACTTACACCGTCAACATAACTCCGGTGAACGGATCGTTTACGAGCGTAGTAACTCTCACGGTCAGCGGGATGCCCGCAGGCGCTACCGCAACCTTTGTGCCGGCCTCGGTAACTCCGGGCTCGGCGGGCGCCACTTCGCAGTTGACGATTCAAACCGCGGCAACCAAGGCCGAGGCCGTCCCCGTCTCCCCGTGGCCGCTTGCCCTGCCCACTCTCAGCCTGATCGGGCTGTTCTTCCTGCCCGGCAAGCGCCACCGCCGCTGGATCACTCTCGGCGTGCTGCTCGCGGCCTCGCTGGGCGCGGTCGCGGCTCTCTCCGGATGCGGAGGCGGCTTCGGCCTGGCAAATGTTACTCAAACCCCGCAGAGTTATACCGTCACAGTTACCGGAACCAGCGGCACAGACATTCAAACCACCACCGTGCAGCTCACGGTCGAGTAAGAGGAGACCACCATGCGACTCAGGATCAAAAACACATTCGCCCTGCTGTTGACCGTGGCCGCGGTCTCCGTTGCTTCGGCCCTTGCCCAGTCACCGGACCAAGCCCCGGCCCAGCCCGCGCCCGCGGCCGGCAAGTCTCTCCGCGCCGAGCTGGCTCTGAGTTATAGTTACCTGCGCAGCAACGAGCCCCCGGGCGGCTGCGGATGTTTTAATCTGAACGGCGGCAGCGCCACCTTCGCCTGGCCCGTCAAGCCGGGGAGCTTTGCCCTGGTGGGCGACGTAACCGTCGCCCACGCGGGCAGCGTCTCCAGCACCGGCGACACACTTACCCTCAGAGCCTTCACCGCCGGAGCGCGCTATCTTCCCAAGTTAGGCCGCTCGCCCTTGCAGCCCTTCGGCCAGGCGCTCGTTGGCGTGGCGCACTCCAGCGGAACCCTTGTTCAGGGGGCCAACCCAGCCGCGGCCAATGCCAGCGCTGCCATCGCCGCCAATCTCGGCGGAGGCCTCGACCTGCGCGCGAATCGGCGTTTCTCGATGCGCCTCGTCGAGGCAGACTATCTCGTAACTACATTCGATAACGGTGCTAACAACCACCAGAACAACCTACGAATCGGCGCCGGCTTGGTGATGCGCTTTTGAATCGGACGGTTGCGGATGGAGGAAGAAGCGAAGCTTTCTCAGCATGTCTCCATCTCGATCTGTAGCCAGGGCAATACGGTACCGAGGCTGGAGAAATGGGCGTTGCGGATTTTCAGTCAAGCGAATGAGCCTGACGAGGCATTGGCGCCCGTCCTTCTCTGAATCGCAGCCGATCGTTTTACTTGCAAGGGCATATTTGTTCTCCTC
>Ga0182014_10003189_pt1 | contig 19899 bp, 7 predicted proteins | sample 612S2DmetaG_FD_120489 | JGI IMG/M metagenome (GOLD analysis project Ga0182014, IMG submission 120489) | Permafrost microbial communities from Stordalen Mire, Sweden - 612S2D metaG | ecosystem: Environmental > Terrestrial > Soil > Wetlands > Permafrost | place: Sweden: Stordalen | collected... | reverse complement strand
CCATGGGCTGCGCCGACGGCAACAAAGGCGTTTTGGCCGGTACCGATGGCTTGGCCGATTTGGCGTCTTCGAAGGCGGGAGTCGCGGCAAAAGGATCGTCGGCGGCTGGCCGTTTTTCGGAGAGTGTGTGTGGCTTCGATGGGAGCCATTCGGGCTTTGCCGCGGCTGGCAGACTGGGCGTGGCGGCAGGCCGGCCGCCTTTCTGCTCGCGGGCTGGGACCCCGCCGAACCCACCCATGCCACCGCCCATGCCACCCATCATGCCGCCCATGCCGCTCTCCTTCTTTGGCCGGCTTCTGAAGAGCGTCCGTCCCTTCGCGCCCGTCTCACGCATAACCTTGCGCATTTGTGCGAGCACGGCCTCGATCCCCTCATGTACTTCCTGCGTCTGACTGATCACCAGGCTCAGGCCGTTCTCGAATGGCGCAATCGAGCCCGGCCCACCCACGTCATCCCAGGTGGTCGGCTTCACCGTGGATTTGATCAAGTCGATAAGCGAATCGAAGTCGGGCTGGTCTTCTTTCGATGCGCCGGGCGGAAGAAGCAAATCGCCTACCGGATACGTCTTCGTCTCCCGTCGGTTTTCGGCTTCCTCCGGGGTGGTGATCAGCAGCACTTCGTTCTGGACCACGTACGTCAGTTGAAGCTCGCGCAACATCATCCGCAGGGCCGACCGTAGCGAAACGCCCTTGAGGTTTTTCGTTACCGGCACATCTGGGGCAATTCCCGCATCGCCCAGAGCCTTCGTGTCAAGCTGGATCTCGATGTGACAATGATCCTTGAGATACTCGACCACACCGTTCAACGGCGTTTCGCTGAACGCGAACTGCGCGGGGGCATCCAGCGCCGCCGCAATCTTCTTCTCCGCCGCACTCTCGCGCGCCAGGTCGACCGTAATCTCCGCGGGAGCCTTCGACATGGCGGGGGATGGAGCTTCCGACGGGGGACCAGAAAGGTGCTGAATCAGCACGTGCTGCGAACTACTTCGCAACGCCTCGCGGGCGCGTTGGACGGCGGGCGGCCAGAGCGGGCCGCAAAGGCCACCACTCAGAGAGTACAGAATGCCCGCCACTTTCACCGCCGCCGGCATCGGACGCGCGAGGTCCGCCGTAGCGACCGTGCCGCCACTCCACACCACTTCATACCCGCTGGGCAGGTGCAGCCGCCATACCAGGTCGGCCAGCGGCACTTCCACCGCCTTCTGGCCGCGCTCGCCGCGGACGTGCAGCTTGGGGGCGGGCACGTCGATCGTGCCGCGCAAGGCCACGGCGCCCACCGGCGCCGCGTAGGCGATCTGCAAGCTCTGGGCCGCGTTGGCCGTGCCGGCAGGCACGTCGATCAAGATCTGATCGCCTTGCCGTTGCGGCTTCAGCGGCGTGCCGTCCAACTCGGCCGACCATAGTTCCGCGCCGGCCGGCAGTTTCACTTGCAGGTATACCGCCTTGGTGCGCAACTTGAACCGCGCCTGTGTCTGGCTCTGGCCCTCGGGCGAGAGATTCGTATCGAGCGAACACTCCTCGACGATCGCCGGATAGATGCCGTAGCCGGGGTGACGCAGCACGTCGATCCTGAGCGCCGGCGGATCGCCGACGAAGCCAAAAGCCCCCAGCAAGCGGCGGCCCGGCTGATAGTCGGCGTCGGCCAGTTCGCCCACGTCGACGCGCCGCGCGGCGGTGCCAACTTGCACCTCCAACTCCGCGCAGCCCTCGACGGCCATCAAGCCCGACTGATAAATCATCCCGTCGGCGGCTACGATGGGGAGCGAGAACTTCTTCGGCTCCTGCACGGGCAACGGCTGTTGGAAATCGACCGCCAGGCGGATGCGATCGCGCTGGGGCTCGACCAGCAACACGTTCCAGCGACGCTTCTCTCCGGCGATTTCGCTGTTGAACTCCTTGAGCTTCACGCCGTCGAGCGCCGTAATGGCCACGGAGGCCGGCGTGCTCTTCGGCAGCAGCAGCGCGAGCCGCTGCGTGCGGGCTTCTTCGACGGTATAAATCAATTCATAGTGGCAACTCAGGGCCTCGGGGGCGACGCGAAGGAAGGAGAACGTCCGCGCGGTGAGCCGCGGCGTGGTCCGCTCGACCACCAGAGAGGCCGTGTATCGTGGGCTCTCGTAGCGGTAGGCCAGCGTGGTCGCCACGTCGGCCAGGCCGTACTTGGGCTTCTCGGCGGCATCCAACGGAGTCAGTTGCGCGAGCTTTTCGGGCCGGACGGTCATGTCGTCGCGGACGTCGACGGCAATAGCCCCTTCATCGCGACTGGCCCCGATCACGGCAAACGCGGGAAACTCGACCATCGACGACGGCCACGGCGCCAGCCAGCCCGGCGGCGTTCGGACGGCGCGGAAGTTCACCTTGAACTCGCTGCCGACGGGGATACCAGCGGGCACGGTAACGCGGATGCGTCCGGCGACATCGGCAAAGGTCCCGGCTGACTTTGGTTGAACAAGGGTTCCCTCTTTCTTTGATGGAACAACGGTCCCCTCTCCCTTTGGGAGAGGGTTAGGGTGAGGGCTTTTGGGGCTGTTGGGAGCAACTGTACTGGCATTTGGCGACGCCGCCCGCGAAGCCCTCACCCCCTGCCCCTCTCCCAAAGGGAGAGGGGAGACAAGTTTTTTATCCTGCCCCTCGTTCAAAGGGAGAGGGGAGATACTTTTCGTCCCGCCCTCGGTAGCGTAACGCTCGAACGATAACGGTTGGCCGCCGGCGGCGTTGACGCTTTCGACATGCCAACCGGTGGGCACGGAAACGTCGAAGGAAAATCGCTTTTCCACGTGCGGCAACAACGACAGTCCGCCCAGGACCTCTTGCCCCTTGTCGGCCAACCGCAGTAGCAGGCTGGTGGTGACGGCCATCTCGGCCGGCGGCTTCTGATATTGTGCGGTGAGCGCAAATTCGCTTTGCGGGGCGTACCACGCCGCGATGGCCCGGAGCGCCGGCGAGCCCGGCCCGCCGTCGAGCGCCGACGCCGGCAACGCCTGGCTGAGCACGGAGGTGTCGATGGGGATCAGGCCCGTGGCGGCGAGCGATTCGGCCTTCAGACGATCTTCGACCAGCAGGCCCAACACGGCCACGCCGCCCACCACGTCCAGCGGCTCCAGCCGCGGCGCGTGCCAGTCCTGCAATCGGGCGGGCGTGCGGATCGCCGCGACGTTCAAGACCACCGTCTCCGTGGTCTGTTCCCGCAGTTTCACATTGAGCAGCTTTCGGTCGCCCTCCTGCTGCACGTCCCAACGCGCCATCAGCGGCGAGCTGACTTCGGCAATCTCGAACTCCTCGGGCACGACGAAGCGAAACTGGTCGACCGCCCGATAGAGAATGCCCAGCGAAACCGTGGCGTGGAGCTTCTCATAGGCCTGGGTGATTTCGTCGACCAGCACACTGCGGGCTACCACGGCCCGCTGCTGCCGCTGGAGGTGGCTGTTGAGCGTCATCAGGAGCGACGTATCGCCTTCGCGGGGCAGCAACTCGAAGCGCGTGACTTTGGCCGCGGCGTCGACCGTGCGGCTGACGACGTCCGCGCCGCCTTTCACCTCGACGTCGCCGGGGGCCGTCAGGCGGAGCCGGGCAGCGGCGGGACGCGGCAGGCGGAAGTTGAGCACTTGCCGGGCGGCGGTGGTTTCCAACGGCGCAACCATGGCCAGCTCCAACTCGTGCCGCCCAACGCCTTCGATGAACAACACAAGCTGACCGGCGTTGCTGCGGCCGATCGAGGCGTTGCGGTGGTCCAGCCTGGCGTCCTGCACGCCCACGCCGCCGATGTCCAGCGGCAGGGCATGAAGGCCGTCTTCCAGAACATCGACCGTCAGCGTGCCTTGGATTTCCGCGCGTTGCTGGCCGGCGGTCACCGCGTACTCGGCGGCGACGATCGCGGCCGGTCGCGGGGCGTGGGTTTCGGTCGCCTTTTTGGCCTTCTTGACCAGGTCGTCATATTCCGCACGGCCGAGCAGCACCCGTTTCGGTTGTTGCTGCAACAGAACGTGCAGATCGGCGAAGGGGACGTAGATTTCCCGCGGCGCACGCTCGGGGGCCGGGGCCTCGGCGGCCAGGCTCGCCGCGCCGGCAAGACCCAGGGCGAGGAGGGCAAACAGGAATTGCAGCGTGCCAGCGGGAAGCGGAGATCGGAAATTTGAAAGCTGGAATTTGAAATCGCGAATCTGAGATTTGAAATGTCGAATCTGGAATCGGAAATGCTGGTTACGCATTGGCCGGCCCTCCCTCTTGTCCTTCCGGCGGGGCCTGCCCAACCGTCGACGGGGCGTGTTCCGCGGTCGGCGGGGCTTGCTCAACGGTCGGAGAAGGTCTAGCGGGCGGCAGTGGACCGATTGGCGCCCTTCCACGCGACCGCGCGACGGACCCGGCGGTCCACATCACGGCGACGATGAAGACGGCCGAGGCCAGAACGCCGTTGAGGATCTGCATCGAGAAGGTCGGCAGGAACACGCCGGCCAGCACCAGTACGATGATCACCGCACCCACGGCGAGCGTTCTGGTCGGCAATCGGGCCGGCAGCAACAGCATGCCCAGCAGCACCGTTGCCACGAAGACCAGCCCGCTGAGCCAATGATCGTCGACGGTGGTCATCGCCAGGGAGCCTTCAGGCCCGGCAGTCGGACGGAGCGTCGAGTACACGTACAGCCGGCCGTCGGTCTGAAAATCCTGGGCCGGGCCGCTGGGGAATGCCACCCCCTCGCGGACCCAAGCCACCAGGCTGTCGGCCGCCATCAGCGGCAACGGCTGCCAGCGCATCACCGGCCCGCACTTCCAGCAGAACTCCTCGTTCCACGGCCCGCGCACGCCCAACAGCGTTCGCGTTTCGGGCAGATAGGCGCACAGGTACGCCTTGACCACGGCGGGTTCTTGGGGGAAATCCGGCAGGTCGAGCCGGCTGCCGTCGCCCTCCAGCGTATAACGAAGCTCCAGCACGAACGGCGTGTCGGCCGTGGCGGCCACCAGCGGCACGAAATACTCCTTCTGGCCCTTCTCCAGCGCCACCGGGCGGCCGTTGATCCGCAGCGGCTGGGTATCGAACGTGGCCCCATCGGGCAGGTGGACCGCCAAACGCTGCCGGGCGCTGCGGAGGCGATAGAGCGCCTGGACCGAGATGATCTTGGCCGGCGTGACGACCATCCGCACCACCGCCCGCTCGATGCTCGTTCGCTTGACTTCCTCCAATTGGTAGCGCGTGGCGGTGATCGAAAGCGTCCAGTCGTCGTGGAACTCGAAGGCCCGGGCGGCCGAGGCCACGGGGGACATCAGATCGTGCTGCGGATCGATCGGCCGCAACGACTTCGGCTCGCCCGCTTCGTGGACGTCGATCGTTTCCGACTTCACCAGCACGATCTGTCCCCAGGCGAGGTCGACCTGTTGGGGTTTCAGATAGGGCACCGGCAGTTCGACGCTCTTGCCCACGTCGAGCTTCTCGATTTTCTTCTCCCAGTTGAGTTCGATTCGCCCACCGCCGGTGAGCTCCGACTCGCCCGTCAGGCTCCAGGCAACGCAGTTCTTGGCCAAGTCGGCGGGTGGCGGGTCGATGGTTTTCTCGCGTACGCCGGGCGTGGTGACGCGCAGCCCGCCGGCAACCTCTGCCGGCACGTCGATGCGCAGCAACTTAACGCTGCTGTAAAGGACGTTGTAGAGGAAGCTGATTTGGTACTTCACCACACCCTCCTCGACCCGGGCCACCAGAAGTTGGCGGACCGTAACCTGCGGTTTGCGGCGCTCGGCCGCCAGCGTCAATTCGATCGGTTCTTGGGTGAAGGCGAAGGCCAGCACCGGTTGGACGTCGGCGGGCTTTTGCTGCTGGACCGGTTGCATCCCCTCGAAGGCTTCCTTGAAGGAGACGCTCCGCAGGCCGGCGCTCTTGCGCGGGTTGACGCGGAGGCGCTCGGGGGCATAGATCACGAGCCTGCCCGTGGCCCGCTCCGCCGTGCCCGGCGCCACCAGCGGGATCGCCGTGGCGATGTCCACCGTCTTGCCGGTCGGCGCGAGCAGCTCGGGCTGGTTCAGGTCTTTCTGCAACTGGACCGCCAGGGCGACCCGTCCGATGGCCTTTCCCGACAGATTCACTACCAGGCGAGTCTTCTTTTCGCCTTCCAGATGATGGGTATCGACCTGGACTGGCGACGCGCCGGCGATGGCCGCGCCGCGGACCTGCCGCACCTCGTAACCGGCCGGAATGTCGAGTTCCAGGCGGAACAGGCCCGCCTTCTCGATCGTGTAGATCGCCGCCAGGTCTAGCGACAATCGCTCGGGCTCGATCGAGGCTTCCACCAGCGAGTCGACGACAATTTGCGGCTGCACCTTCTCGATGCTCAGGGCCAACTGGTAGTCGGCCGTGGGGTAGCGATAGGCGAACGCCCACTTGCCCTGTTGCAGTGCGGGGGGCAACTCCTTGGCATCGACCTGCAACAGGCCGTTGGTCTTGGCGGCCTCGGCCCGCAGGCCCTCGGCGACTTGGACCACCAGGATGCCCTGCTGCCGCTGTTGCTGGCCTACGCCCACGGCCTTGACGACGGGCACTTCGATCGTGCCGCCCGCTTTGTCGCCCGTGAATTTCTCCAGTTCGACCGTCACCTGCTGCATGCTCTTGGCCGGCTCGAACAATTGGGCGGTGATCCGCTGCCGGCCTTCCACCGTTTCCACCGCCCACTGGCGGACGTTGGCGTCGAACACGTTAACCACTTTCTGGTCGGCCGGCACGTCGATCGTCAATTGGCCCAGCTCGGCGCGGCTGATCGCGTAGGTGAGCGCGGTTCTGGTGCGGGCCACGCCCTCGCTAATCCATACCTGTTGCTCCGCCTGCACGCTCGCCATGGCTGCCAGGCCGGTGGCGCCCTCGGCTTTGGGGGTCCAGTCGATGCGGACCACCGGGGCGGCGCCGACAAACGCCAACACGACCGTCTCTTCGGGATTCTTGGCCGCCTTGCCATCGGGCTTCTTTTCGCCATCGGGTTTCTTTTCGGCGGGCACTTCCGTGGCCGCCAGCAGCGGATGCAGGTTCACTTTCACGCCCGCCTGCGGAATCGTCACCCGCCAACGACTCACCGGCGCTTGCGGCGTCTGGAACGACACGCTGTTCTGCCCCGGCATCCGCGTGATCACCTTGGCATACTCCATGGCCAGCTGCAACTGCTCAGGCTGCTTGCCTTTCTTTTCGATCAGGAGCCGGTAATCCTGGCCGGGCGCACCGATGATCCGCGCCGGCTGTCCGTCCAACGTGGCGGCGGTGATGGCCGCGTCGGCCAGCCGCAGCGAAATCTCGTTCCAGCCTTCGGCCAACACCTCGATCTTCAACTGGGCCTTGACACGAACCACGTCTTTCTCGACGGTGGCCTCGTTCTGAACCTCGGTGATCAGGGCGCCGACGGGCGGCTTCGGCTCGGCGGCAGGGCGGGTCTTGTCCTGCGCCGCCTGCCACAATTCCTGGAATTTCTCGTACGGCAAGAACACCCCCCGGCCCTGCTTCTCGAAAACCTGCCGCAGCTTCTCATACGGGATATAGATGTCCTGTTCGAGGATGGATCGCTCCACCTTCGGACCGTCCTTCGGCGGCTCTTGGGCGGAAACGCCAGCGGCCACCAACAACGCGGCAACGCCCACACAGGTCGTCGCGAACAGCCGGAATCGAGGCCTGAGAGTCATTTGTCGAGTCCTCGCAAAGAGTTAGCAATAATGCTCGGAAATTCTCGGAAGAGATCCCCCCAGCGGGATTTACGCCACGACTGCGTATTGTCCGCCGATGGCTGGGTGGTGCTCCCAATATAACATAGCAGTATCTTCGGGGTACAAGCGTTGGACGACGCACCGCCCAAAATAGTTTCCTCCGAACCGTCTTTCCTGCGGTCAATTCGCATGGATGTGCAGTTATTACGGTGTCGCAGATGCGAATCTCCGCCCCCCCCTTGAATGGGTTTAGCGGCCGATGGCACGTCGGCCAACCATGGGCCTACGCAAGGCCGACGTGCCGTCGGCCGCTAAACGCTCTACGCCAAGAACCACTGTAACGGGCCTGCTCGCGTGACAAGAGTGCCGGGGAATGGTATCCTGGGTTGTAATGGGAGTTCTAAGGCAACTCCCGTCGGCCATCGCTTCCCCCCGTCCCCCCTTCCTCGACGGTCCCAGCCAGAGGAGCACTTTCCATGAGATTCCATGTTGCGATTTTGGTTGTCGCTTTGCTTGCACAGAACAGCCTTCAGCCGCCTTGCACGGGCGGTGAAACGCCCCCGCTCTGCTTGAAAGGCACGCGCGTCCTCGTTTGTGCGGACTACTGGGATCTCCTGAACATCCCGGCCGTCTGCCGACTGAAGACGTTCGGGGCGGAGGTGCGGCACGGGAACCTGGCCACGCTGTCCTGGGAGATGGCCCGGAAATATCACGTGATCATTGTGGTCGATGAGCCGCCGAAAAAACCCGGCAGCGGCGACGGGCCCGTCGAGGCGCTGACACGATTCGTGAAGGCCGGCGGAGGCGTGTTCTTCTTTTGTCAATTCACGTCGGCCAAAGATGACGTGAACCGGTATCTGGCGCCGTTTGACGCGGTTCTGCGAAGGGAATTTCTCCGCGACCCGCAGCACACGTTCGAGTGTCCCACCGGCTTCAAGTTGCCCTATGCCTACACGGAGAATATTGTCGATGGTCACCCCGTCACGGACGGCGTCAAGGGCATCTGGTATAGCGCGGATTTCGAATGCCTGCACACCAGCGCCATCGACGTGTCGAAGGACTGGCAGATTCTGGTTTCGGGCGATGCATCGTGTACGAGCTTTGGGATTGCGGGCACGCAGTTCCAGGGGCAAGCCATCGAGCAACAGGATCTCCGGGCGGGGAAATTCCAGCATGCGCCGCCGATCCTTGCGGCGCGGCAATTCGGCCGCGGTGCGATGGTCTTTACCGGCATCTCGCCCATGGAGGCGTTCTACGGCCAGAACCTGCCGGCCTATCAGAACATCCTGATGCAAAACGGCGACGGCCTGCGCAAGAGCGATTTCGGACGGCTCTACCAGAACGCACTGCAATGGCTGGCGGGCCGGGCCATGGCCAGCGACCAGATCGGGCGCGAAAAGTTGCCGCCGAAGGAAAACTCGTGGGAGCAGCAGCCGCAAGTTTTCGATTGGAGCCGGGACGTGTTCGGATCCGATTTCTGCCCGAAGCCCGCCCGGGGCGTGATCGGCTTGCACTCGACGCTTTCGGACGGCCACGCAACGCCCGAGACGTTGATTGCCAAAGCCCGGCAAAGCGGCCTGCAATGGGTGGCCTTCACCGAAAAGCTGGAGGTTTTCGCCGCCGACCCGTGGAAGCCCCGAGCCATCAAGACCGGCATGTTGGCCTCGGCCGGTGAACGCAGCGAGACGCTTTCGCCCGACAAATGGGAACAGCTCCGCAAAATCTGCCGGGACGCCTCGACCGACGACTTTGCCGTGCTGCCGGGGCTCGACTATCAGGACCATTCGGGCACCCGCTGGGTCGTCTTCGGCGATTTCGAGTGGCCGCCCGAAAAGACTTTCTCGAAGGACAAGCAGCGGATCGATGATCCGACCTGGTGGTTCAGCGTGGGCGGCGTGCCGAACGGTCCCTACGACATCGGCCACGCTCCGCTGCGTCCCTGGGATCTCTCGCTGTACAACTTCTTCCCGGTTCGAACGACCCTGGCCGGCAAGAAGGTGGACGAGGCGCGGGAAGGCTACCGTTGCGCGCACGGCGTGCAAGACGATCCTTTTCCCATGTCCGTCGAGATGTGTTATGACGAAGCCCAGCTTGCCGCCGCCTCGGGCCGGATGTGCAATTTCATCAACCAAAAGCAGCCGGGCGCCCTGACGACGTTCTTTCACAAGAACAGCTCCTGGCGCGGCTTCGTCAGCGATGGCCCCGTGGTCACGGACTGGCGAGCGGTCAATGCGAGCCGCAACAGCGGCGCGAAGTGGTGGGCCCCGGGGACCGAACAATACCGCGTGAAACTCGCTGCGCGATCCACCGCGGCAATTACCGACGTTTGCATCTACGATGGCCCGGTGCTGCTGCGCCGTTTTCGTCCCCAGCAAGCCGCCGTAACCCTCATCCTGGATCTTCCCCACGATCAGCAGCGGAACCTCGTGGCCGAGATTACCGACGCCGAGGGCCACCGGGCGATCACCGGCGGGCTGTGCGTCCTGGATCATCTCAACTGGCGATTCATGTGCGGCGACCGCGGCAACTCGATCTGCGACGGCGTGCAGGTCGACGAGACGGGCGCCTACATGACCGGCCCGACCGCGCCCTACCAGCGGAAGATGACTACTTTCGGGGTTTGTGCTGGCTACGGGGAGCACCACTTCAACATCCTCCCGCCTCAGTTCGACGGTGGGATGCGTCCGGTCGGCCTGAACGTTACCCCCAGGTTCCAGAGTCCCGGCTACACCTATGCCCCGCCGAACAGCACGCTGGAATCCCGCATGGGTGTGCCTGTTTCCTCCTGTGACGGAATCCTCCAGCACGACGAGGTGGTGGGCTATTTTCCTGGGCAGGCCTCCGCCTGGCAGCCCAAGTCGGCCCCCAAGGACATCGAGGGCGTCAAGGTCCATTACCGCTACCTCGACATCACGGCCCGCGCCCACGATCCGGGCGTGCTGCTGGTCGAAGGCTCGCTCAGCTTCGAGCGCGCGATGAAACTGGAATCCCTCGCCGTTTTCAGCATCTTTCACGGCAGTCGACCGGGCGAGGGCGACCATTACGCCTTAATGACCCCGGCGACGCATGTGGCCGGGATGGTTGCCGGCGAGGCCTTCTCTGCGACCGACAAGATGGTTCCCGGAAGCTACGGTTGCGTCTTCCCGTCGCTGTGGGGCTCCGCCGGACTGATGGCGCTCGACGAAGGCTACACCATGAACTTGTATGCCAAAACGCCGGGCGTTCATCTCATTGTGCAACCGGCCGATCTGCCGCGCGAGATGAAGGCGGGCGAAACCCTGCGCTATCGCTACGTGCTCCTGCGCGGCCGTGCGGGAGAACTTCCGAATACGGCCGATTGGGAGCATTTTGCCGAGACGATGGGTTTCCGCGGCCGGCCGGCCTACGAAGTGAAGGACGTGAAGGCCGGCCAGGTGAAAAGCCAAACATTCCTCCTCGAACTCGTGCCGGTCGAAGGGGCTTTCGCGGGAACGGTTACGGCGGCCGATCTACCCATCCGCCTGCCGGTCCGCGTGGCCGAGATGAACCCCAACTGGACGTTCGGCTGGTTCGATCTCGATCGCAAAGAATGGCACCCTAGCGCGATCGACCGCGACATCCGGCAGGGCTTCTTCACGCTCGACACGCGCCGCGGCGCCCATCGCTTCTTTGCCGGTCATCCGGTGCTGACCGACAACCCCGAGGTGCGGATAGCGGTTTTCTCGGACGGCAAATCCGAGGTCCGCGCGACGTTGAACAACGCCGGCGACGCACCGGTATCGCTCACGGTGCGTCTGAACCCGGCCCTTGGCGTCGCTGCGCCTCAACACTTTGACTTGTCCGCTGGCGAACTCAAGGAGGTGAAATTCACCCTGCCGAAGCAGCGATCATCGAAGTAGGAAGTCGGCAATTACGCATGCCGTCTCCGAACTTAGCCGGCACTCCGTCTTTCTGTCCCTGGCTGCGGTGGTATCACCGTGCGACTACCCGGAATTGACGGCGCTGATCGCCGGATTTGGGTCGGTTTGCCCCAGTTTGCCCCAGCTTCTTGAAAGCGTGCGATGTCCATGCTAGAATTGGCAGTGTTGCGCACAATTACCTTTCTTATCAACGGATTGCGCAGATGCCCAAGCCAACTCGGAGTGTGTGGTCGCTGATTCGCACGGATTATCGGCGTCATCGGGCGACGGGAATCCGCAGCCTGCTAGGCGTTGTCTTGTTGATGCAAGGTTTTTGGGCCTCGGCCGTCTATCGTATCGCGCATCGCGCCGCCCAGGTTCGGCAACCCGTTTTACGCCGTGGATTACGCCTGTTTTTCTTGTTCATTCAAAAGGGCTGCGAAATTATCACGGGCATCTGCCTGCCGGACGACTGCGAGGTGGGGGCTGGGCTCTATATTGGGCACTTCGGCCCCATCATCGTTACGACCGACGCGAAGATCGGCGATAACTGCAACCTCTCGCAGGGTGTCACCATTGGGCGCACCCAAGCGCGCGGGGGATTTGCGGGCTATCCCGTGATTGGCAACCGTGTGTATGTCGGTCCGAATGCCGTTATCGTGGGCGATCTTACGATCGGCGACGACGCGGCCATTGGCGCCGGAGCGGTGGTGACCAAGTCCGTGCCGCCGCGTGCCGTGATGGCGGGTAATCCGGCGCGCATTGTGTCGTATCAGGGTAGTTTCGAATTCGTGGTCTACGACGGCATGGAGACCGCCCCGGAGCGTGTTGCGGCGCTGGCGGCGCGTGAGCGCGATATGGTGGGCACCGTGGAATGAGCTTCCATGTCGGAGGTGCCCCCGGAATCCCCCAACCGCCGTCGTGTCAGGGCCTAGCCAAAGAGCCGCCTCAGCCATCCTCGTTTTTGCTGAGGTTTGGAATCTGAAGGCGCCGGCGCCGCGGCGGACGTCGCCGCTTCCGCGGCAGGAGGTGACTCCGCCACAACCATGGAACTTCCTTTCGTAGCGACGACTATCGCCGCAGCCAGTGTTCCCATGTGGGTAAGGCTGACCGCCACTGGCAAGCGGGAGGTCGCGTTTTCCCCACGCAGATACAGGGCGGGTTTGCCCGCGTCATCGATTACGACCTCGATGCGATTCATCTCGACGGACAAGTATCTTGCATCGCATTTTTTCAGCGATTCCTTGGCGCACCAGCGTGCGGCAAAATGTTGCCGAGGTTCTTCTTGAGTGACACAGTAGGCGATTTCCGTCGGGCTAAAATGCAGACGATAGAAGTCGTCTTCCCAGTAGTCGGTGACGGCGGGCAAGCTTTCCGGTGACTCGATGTCGATGCCGCAGGCGACGTTATTTGCGAACGATCCCAACGCGGCGGCGCCTGGAAGCGGCGCACGAATCGCCGAATCAACGGGAGTCGATGCCGAGAGCCCCTGGGATGCCGATGCGTCGAACGGCGTGCCCAATATCGCGGCTTCGAGTTCCGCGTACGAACGTGCGGAATAGACCTGAGGGCATTTGATTTTCAAACGGCGTTGAATGGCCGCATCCAAATGACCACGAGCGATCGATCCGCTCATCCGTCGGCGAAAGTCGAGATCGCCCGTCACCTGATCCGGTTCGATCTGAAAAAGCTCGGCTATCGTTTGCTTCAGAATGCCTTGAGTATCCATAAGCTAGTGTCCTGAGATGGTTGGAGCCGGTTTGCCCGCCGTTTCATGTGGATTTCGCCAGCCGAGATGGTTGACGCTCTTGCAATTCAGGCACTAGACATTTGCTAAACAATGACTGCAAACCAGCTTTGTTTCGTCCTTCGAGCCGCCAACGGTATGCACGAGATAGCCCTCGAGGCGTTGAATTGCGCTGAGCGTTGACAGGCAGCGGGAACAATAGGGCTCCGATTGAAGATTTGCGATCTGAGGCGATCCTGCGATGGCCTGTTCATGGGCTTGCAGACGGTCTTTGAGGTCGTTCAGGAACCTCGCGGCCATTCGGCCCTCGATAAGACGATGGTCGAATGCCAGGATGAGGTTGTAGGCCGTCGCCGTCATGCCGGGCAGCAGGAAGTCGCCGCCAATACCGAGAATTGCCGATTGTCCCTCGACAATCAACGGATCGAACGTGAACACGCCGTCACCGGACAGGTCTGTAATCGTAAACGTAGCGGCCGCCAGGGATTCGGGGCGAAAAGCGTCGTTCAGATAATCGGCCACGAACTGCCGCCGTTCGTCGACCAGGGAATTCATGGTTTTCGTGTCGGCATTGCGCAGAACAGGAACCTTGAGTCCCTGCCCGGCGTCCAAGGCGTAGCCGATATTGACTTCTTCATAAAAGTGTATTTTCCCGTCCGCGCCATAGGCATTGAGGTGCGGATATCGGCGTAGGAGTCGGGCGCATTCGTAAATCACGGCGGCGGACAGCAACTCCGCCGCCGCATTGCTCTGCTTGAGCTTCGCCAGCCCGGAAGTCGGCACCACCGCCGTCACCGCGCTGCGGATCGCCTTTCGATAGGTCCACGACAACAGGTCCGCTTCCAAACGTTTGGCGCGGGGGATCGCTTCGACGCGCACCGGGACGTTGGCCGTTCCTCGCGGAGGCGCCACCGATTCCGCCTCGCCAAGTTGGCTGGGCGGCGCGGCCGGTACGGCCTCGCCCAGTTGCGCCAAGACATCCCGCTCTCGAATCAGCCCGCGCTCAGTGAAATCGCGCTCGTTGAGACCCCGCTCACGAATCATGGCCAGGGCCTTGCGGCTGAAACGGGTACTCTTGGCTGGCGGCGCGGTGGTCGCAAACTCCGCCAGATTCGAGGATTCGCGGTCTATGGCGGCGCCATCCTTGGCTTGCGCCGGCGTCGAAGTCGATGATGGCTGCCCGGACTGGCCCGAGGCTTGGCTTACCAAAAGGGTCTCGATCGCCGTGAGAGTTTCACCGACGTAGCAGAGGATTCCGCCCACGGCAACTTCCCGCCCCGCGGCAACCGTTGTCTTGACAACGCCCGCCCTCGGACTCGGGACCTCGAAGGTCGTTTTGCTGGTTTCCACTTCCACCAGCGGACGACCTTCTTGGACCGCATCGCCATCGGCGACAAGCCACTTCAGAATCTTGACGCTGTCGTCATTGACGTTTTCTCGTGGAATGCACACCGGCACTACGTTATCCATGCGAGGTCAGCTCCAAGACGGCTTGAAGGATGGTGTCGGCATTCGGCAGCAACTTCCGCTCCAACGGAGCGCACGAGGGAATGGGATGATCGGGCGAAGCCAGCCGTCGCACTCGCTGCAACGCGCCAGGCAACCGCTCCTGCACTTGGGCAATCACTTCGGCGCCGAACCCCGCAAATCCCAGCCCTTCTTCCACGACCAGAAGCCGGCGCGTGTTCGCCGCCGATTCGACGATCGGCCAAACGTTCAGCGGCCACAGTTGCGAGGGACAGACTATCTCGCAGATAACTTCATGTTCGTCGAAGGCCTGAACGACGGCTTCCTCGACCTCTTTCAGCATCCCCCCGTAACAAACGATCGTGGCCTCGGGCGCGGACTCGGGACGCACCCGCACCGTGGGGAACCGGTCATCCCCGTGTTCGAGCACGAAACCTGGGGGCATTTCGTTCGTCACACGCAACGTGTAGAGGAGTTTGTTTTCGATCACCAGGGTAGGCTGCTCGATCGACGCAAACAGGCGATCGTAGATTTCCCCCGGGTTCAGGCGATGATTCAGCGCGAGCACCAGCGTATCGGGAACGCCCAGAAAGTGTTTTTCTATCGACTGGCTATGGGTGGGGCCGTAACCTCGTCGCCCACCCATCGGCGTGCGGAGGATGACCGGAACTCGGATCTGCTCGTTGTACATGTAGCGAAATTTGGAGGCATGGTTGAGCCATTGGTCGGCCCCCAGCGTGAGAAAATCGCCGAACATGATTTCGCAGACGGGGCGCATGTCGGCCAGCGCCATCCCGTTGCCCAATCCCACCAGCAAAGCCTCGCTGATCGACGTGTTTCGGACGCGGCCCGGAAAGTCGTCGCTCAGTCCCTTGGTCACTTTGAAGGCGCCGCCGTAGGGCGACTCGATGTCTTCTCCAACCAGGGTTACGCGGCGATCATTTTCGAGGGCACGGTGGAGAGCCTCGCGGATCAAAACCACGACGCGTTCCGAGCCATTCGTCGGGGCAGGCGTCCACGAAACGGGTTGCCAAGCCCCTTGAGCCGCGAAACAGCGATCGCTTTCCTCCGCCAAGGGCGCTTGTTCCGCCAGAGCGACGGCGGCCTGGATACGCTCTTTTGCGGCCGCCAACATGCGGGCCGCCGCGGCAGAGTGATCTTGAGAAAACTTCGTCAACGGATCCTTCGCTCGGTAAGCCTCCACTTCTTTCACGTCACGGTCATCGTCGCCTTTGGAATGCGCCATGAGGCGGTACGTGTCGACGCGCAGAAACACCGGTTTACCTTCCTGGCGCACCGTTGCAATACCTTCGCCAACCTCAGCCAGAAGCCGCTCGGGCTCCCAGGTGCTGCTATGCCGGGTGGAAATGCCAAAGGCCTTGGCCCGGTCGCAGATATCGCCCGCCAGATTTTGCCGCTGATGTGTGCTCTGGGCGTAGAGATTGTTCTCCAGCACGATGAAGAGCGGCAGGCCCCACTTCGAGGCGATGTTCATGGTCTCATAGACCACGCCTTCGCCCAGCGTACCGTCGCCGATAAACACCACCGTGATGCCGCCCGTGCCCGTTAGTTTTTGGGCCAGCGACAAGCCGGCAGCCACGGGCATGATGCCCCCCTGCACGCCGTTGCTGAAGAACCCCCGCCAACACAAGTGCTGGCTTCCACCGCGTCCGCCACAGACCCCCGTCTTCTTGCCCATCACTTCGGCAATCAGGCCATCCACATTGTCGGTTCGGGCAAGGAAATGGCCGTGGCAGCGGTGATTGCTGAAGATGAGGTCCGCGTCCTGAAGATGTTCGGCAACCGCAACGCCCGTCCATTCCTGGCCGATACACGTGTGGACGGTGCCAAACAGCTTTCCTTGCGAAAACAATTGCAGCAGACATTCCTCGACAGCGCGAATCAGAATGGCTTTCGAGTACAGCTTCTCTAGCATCATCAAAAACACAGCATGGTTTGCGTCGGCCAGCGGCTGCTCTGCTCAGGTGGCCCCATCATTAGGTAGCTGGCCCGCGGCGCAACTACTATTATCAACCTTCGAGTATACCATTTAGCCAGGCAATCATCAAGTAAATGGGGTTTACCCAGCGTTTGCCGAGCGTGTGGATGGCAGGTGGAAAACAGGGTGCACCAACGACTTGCTGAGGAGATTCGCCCGTTTTCCAGCGAATCAAGGCCGGGCGAATCCGGAACGACTTGCAAACCGACCCGTCCTGTAAGGTAGGTCCACCGACCGAAGTTGAATGAGTGATTGCAGTTATGATGAAGGCGATGGAAGATGCCCTTGGTGCCAATAAAATAGGTGAGACAACTGACCCTATCCGCCGCTGGGCGGAGATCAGCGAGCCGGAGATCAAAGCCCTCTTGACGCGTCGGGGCGTCCCCTTCCAAACACCCGCTCAAAGACAGCCTAGCGCCCCATAAAGACCGGTAGCCAAAGCGGCGCCGATCATCGGCCCGACGACCGGCACCCACGCGTAGCTCCAATCGCTATCGCGTTTGCCGGGAATCGGCAGCAGGGCATGCATGATGCGTGGGCCGAGGTCGCGTGCCGGGTTGATGGCGTAGCCCGTGGGACCCCCGAGCGACAGCCCAATCGCCCAAACCAAGAAGGCCACGGGAATGATCCCCAGCGCACCCATGTCGATAGGCACCGCTGCGGAAGTGTTGGGCTGCATGACCGCCGTCTTGATGCCGAAGATGCCCAGGATCAGGACGAACGTGCCGATGATCTCGGTGAGCAGATTCGCCAGGGGACGACGGATGGCGGGGACCGTGCAAAAGATGGCCAACTTGGCATCCGCATCGCTCGTTTCGGACCAGTGCGGCAGGAACGCCAGCCACACCAGCAAGGCGCCAAGCATGGCGCCGATCATTTGGCCGACGATGTAGAGGGGCACTTGATTCCAGGCCAGGTTGCCGAGCAAGGCCTCGCCGAGCGTGACCGCCGGGTTGAGATGGGCGCCGCTGGCTTTCGCCGCGATGAAGGCCCCCACAAAAACCGCCAGGGCCCAACCGGTCGCAATGACCATCCACCCCGCGGAGTTCGCCTTGCTCTTGGCCAGGACGACATTCGCCACCACCCCGTCGCCGAGAAGCAGCAACAGCATCGTGCCCAGGATTTCGCCGGAAAAAGGACACATCGGTTCTGCCTCGTTTTCTGTCGGGCACCTTTTCTGTCTCGCGGTTGGCACGTATCATAGCAGGTTGGCCTATCGACTTTCAAGCCGAAGAATAGGCCACCCCAGTCTCATGGATGCGGATGCGGCGATTGTCGCCGGAAAAGACGAATCGCTATAGCCCGCGATGTCTGCAAATGTCGTGGCCGCCCGCGCTGTCCAAGAAAATGCCTTGAAACCGTGGCGGTTCGTGGTATGATCGGTCGCGCGGTGCGAACCACCCACCAGCGTGCAGGTTAGCGAATTCCATCGGGTCGAAGCGTGGCAAAGTGCTTGAAAATAGGGCTTTTCTTGAGTTTTTGGGGTCGCCATTCAATGGGTAAATTTGTCGGCAGTTGGGAAGATTCACTTACGCCGCAATGGCTGGCGCGGCCGATGGCGGCAAGTGCCTATTTTCGTGCGGTTTCCGTGCCGGGCTGTTTGCCGTAGAGCGGGCGCAAGTCGGAGTTGCACCTAGGTTGAGTAGCGCGGTGTGCGGCGCTAATTAACCGGTGGGCGCGAGGTTAATTCGGGCCGGTTTGCAGCGATGAAGGATCGGAGCGGGTCAGGAAAAGGGGAAGAGCTTCTTATCAGCCGTGAACGATAGGACAAAAGAGCGGCGATCATCGCCAACTGGAGGAACGCTGGAGGGACGGCGCGCTCTGGATGCGGGATGGACATCGCCAATACGGACCACATATGTTTATCTTAACGCCGACAATAAGAACTTGGAATCCAAGGGGCATTCTCGTTCGGTTCAGAAAAGCAGAATGACCCCGTTTGTCTCTGCCGCTTATCTTCCCCTACTTGCCGGTTGTGGTTTTCACCCGGAAGACCACCATCGTGTGATAGCGAAATGCCGGCACTTTCGCTGAGACTCTCCCAGCCTCCACACGTGCATCGAGAACCGTTTGCACCGGCTGCTGATCCTCCTCGAAGTCGTAGGGCCGAAGAGCCCGCGCATCCCACAGTGCGCCCGGGCCGATGTCGAGTGTCACGGCCACCTTGGCCAGCAACGTCGGCTCGTCCAGCCACTCGATGTCCCACTTCTTCGTCGGCGGCATCCGCACCAGATGCACGATGAGGTCGTAGCCGTAAGCAGTCTTCAGCTTGTAGACCATTCGCTTCCACGAAATCTCTTCTGGCGAAGAGACCCGCACGATCTTGTCCGCCTCGGGAACGATCTTGACGTCTGGGGCCCAAAGGTAGCGTGAGTACCGCGTCATGAACTGCAGCCAGGGGCGCATGCTGGGAACGAACCCTCCGCCAAAGTGATGCTGGGTGGCGATGAACTGGGCGCCGAAATAGTTCAGTGTCGGCCAGCTCCAGCGGTTGGCCCCCGGATTGTTCACGTCCTCCTGCCAAGGGAAGAGGTAGGCCACCACCATGTTGGCGCCGTACTTCTGCATCATATGATCTCGATTGTCGGCCAACATGTTCAGGTGATACGCAACGGAAGTCCATTTTGAATCCGTCTCCGGCTTTCTGAAGGTGTCCTGGATTTCCAGGAGGAACATGGAGTTTCTCGCCACGGCCGCGCGAATGTTCTCGTCCCCAACATCTCCCTTCGCGCCGCTGCCGAGATACTCCTTCATGCCCTGCGCCAGGCACCATTCCATGTGGCTGTACGACCAGTTGTACCAGATACCGAAATTGGGGTTGTTCCTCTTGATGATCTCCACGAAGAGTTGGTGGTTGCGGGCGCCGAGTTTCATGTACTCCACGGGATCGTTGGTCGGCAAGTTCGGTTTACCGTCGTAGCCGTACCCGGCCACAACCCCCAGGTTGCCATCGATGTACACGCCGCCAAATCCCAGGTGTTTCGCATACTCCTTGACGGCACTCGCCTCGAACTCCACCACTTCCCGTCGCACCGGGTTGACCATCCCGTGCCCCCACGGCGTGATCTTGCGATCGAGGTAGGGCTTTGTCACTTGCCTCTTCGGGCCAATCTCGATCGGAGACGCGATTTCCATCGGGTT
>Ga0182014_10003186_pt1 | contig 19913 bp, 31 predicted proteins | sample 612S2DmetaG_FD_120489 | JGI IMG/M metagenome (GOLD analysis project Ga0182014, IMG submission 120489) | Permafrost microbial communities from Stordalen Mire, Sweden - 612S2D metaG | ecosystem: Environmental > Terrestrial > Soil > Wetlands > Permafrost | place: Sweden: Stordalen | collected... | reverse complement strand
TTGATGGTATATACTTCTATAAGACCATTCTATTCGTAATTATGCTCATTGTAGCGATAATATGCTACCTGATTGTTGTTTTTTTTAACAAGTGAATTTCTTAGCTATTCCATGGATGAAGAAGAAATGATGTGATGGTTGCTTAATTCCCTTCTATTACAATATTCAAATCCATTAAGTGTTGAATTAAAGAAAAAAAATTTGTGTCATTTAATTTGCCTTATTGAGAAAAAAATGTAACATTTCAGTTTCAATTAACATTTTCTATTACTAATATATAATTCAAGAGACGATAGTTGATAACTAGATTTATTCTAACCATTGAAGTTGGATAATCCATACCGGAATAGGATTATCCCATGTGTATATGGTTTTACAGCTTTGATTTCTGCTGATAATGTACTTAAATTCTTGGGAGTTGTATTTTTATCTGATTGATATGTTTCAAGTCCGGCCACAATTTTTCCAGGGAAAATTATATCGTAGAGATTGTAGATTTGATTATAATTTTTAACTTTATTTGTAAGACCTGTATTTCCCTGTCTGTATTCACCTACATAAAGTTGGGGAACAATATAGTCACATAAAGGTGCAATTAGATAGTAATATTGGTTTCCATCCCATCCGTCGGGTTTAACTGTAAGTGAGAATGTTTGTCCATAGGTGGCCAACCTCATGGCCAGAATTTGTAAAAGATATGCTGGCATATTATATGTTTCCACATTTAATTGTACTCCTATTTTCATCTGAGCGACTTGTGAGGCATGACTGAACCCTGGATATACCCATGCGTTGGTCCTTATCCCAACGGCATCAGCTTTTTTTTGAGCTTCTGATAGTACTGGTAAATAATTATTATTAGTAACTAAAACGTATATATCTGTTATCCCGGCGCTTTTTAAGGCTTTGAAATTGATTTCTGATATGGGTGTGTCGTTGGGGTTTATATAATAACCGATTATATAATTTGTATTAGATTGTGTAGTAGTAGAATTCACAGTTGCAGCTACACATCCTGAATTTAAACCTAATAACATTGTAAGTATTAGAAATAATAATATCCATTTATATTTAATTTAAACACCTCCAAATAAGAAACCATTTACAAAAAGGATTGAAAATCTAAAACTGGGCTAGTTACTGGATGTTCATCACCATCTTATTATTCTCTCCTAGATGCAAATGTCAATGCAACAGTTCTTGCTTGGAATATTATTAAATAGCTATATCCCAATAAAAGGACCAGAAAACCCAAGATAAAGTATAATAAAATTCCACCAACTATACTAAGGATAACCCCTGCAACTATTATAATTAAAGTCATTACTATCCACCAAAGGATGTAATTTCCCCATCCAATTGCTGCAATTCTATTCACTATGTCACTGTATCTCAATGCCGCACCTATTTCACTATGGTAAACCATGTTAGTTATACCCATATATGCAAATATGCTGATTATTAGGGCTAAAATAAAGGCTATTATTAAAAATACCAATGATATTCCGGTTAATCCAGGTAGGTAACTGGAAAATATTGATGAAGTAATTGTAGAACTGGAAACTGTTTCAGATCTTGCAAAGGCAACTGAAAGTGCATAGAAGATTAAAGGTATGATTGAGTAGATTATACAGATTATAAAAATTTTTATACCATCAATAAATAGTTCTCCAACACGTTCAAAATCTGGAAGTTCATCTAAACCCGTTAAAGTTGATTTTATGATTCTTAAGTAATATCCTAGGCCAATAAGATTCACGATTGGAATTATCAAGATTATTCCTACTAATATTATTTTTACCCAATCTTTAATGGGATATTGCAGAGAATCGGTAATGTTTTCATTTATATTCATTTTTCTCACCTTAATGTTGATTATAGCTTAATATAAAGATTCTTAAAATTTGAATATAATAAATTAGATTCAGGATAAAAGAAGAAAATATCATCAGACAAAATTAAACAATATTATGCAATTCTACAATCATTTTGTGATTATTATCCAACAAATAAAGAGAAATATGCTACAATTAATTTAAAAAATAAAATCTAAAAAAAAAATTTATTTGATAATCCATTTCATATCGATAGCATAAGATATAGGCTCTAAAATTAAAAAGATCAATTATAATGTTTAAATACATATCTTATGAGAAAGTATTGAAATACTTTCAAATAATCCTTAAACCTTGTTTTATGGTATTATATAGTTTTAATGGATAATTTAAACCTAAAAAATGAGTTTATTTTCAATTACGTGCTATTGAAAAGAATATTGCTATAAATCCTAGTACTGCTGAAATAGTAAGATACAACATTAATACGTTGAAGTAACTGAGATAATTTCCCGGATTAAACTGAACATCACCAACATATATTGAAAATATAACCAGAACAATTCCCATACTTAATGTTGCAGATGCAATACCTAAATATTTTTTTTCAACCGAACTCATAATTGCATGAGTGTTTGGGAATGAAAAGATACCAGATCCAAAACCCAGTAGAACCAGGCTAAAAATTATCAAATAAATACTGGTTTCTGCATTTAAAAATGCGAAAATTATAAGCGCAACGGTTGTAATTATCATTCCTATCGTGGCCAATATTCTGGATTCATATTTATCTGATAGTATTCCAGCAATATGGGATGTAGAAATATAACTATGGATTGGACGGCAAGAATTAGTCCAGCCTCATAAGGATCTAATTCCTTAATGAACTGTAAATAAAGATTTAATAAAAATATAACTGTAAATATACCCGTAAAATTTATAAATGCTGTAAATCAGGAAAATGCAAAAATTTTATTTTTAAGGAAGAGTTTAATGTCTAAAACCGGATGATCTACCCTTAATTCCCAAAATACAAATCCTATTAATTCAATAAGACCTGCAATTATCACCAATTGACCTATAAATTTTGTTACTTCAGAAAATCCTGCCAAAATAAGTAACAATGTGATTGCATAAAGTACTGATCCTGTTAAATCAATTTTTTCCCCTTTACATGATGCCCATTCTTTTCCCCTAAGTTGAGTTATAGCAAGTATTGTTGTTAAAATTCCCAGTGGGACAATTATATAAAATATACTTCTCAAACCCAGAGATTGAGTTAATATTTCTCCAATTAACGGCCCCATCACCAGTCCTGCAAATATTGCACTCACATTTATTCCAATGGCTTTACCCATTTCCCTTGGAGGAAATACTGATGTTATAATAACCATTCCTGTAACAAATATCATTGAGCTTCCAATACCTTGTAGTACTCTTGCAAAGATTAAAAAATATGCAGAAGGAGATAGAGCAGCTAGAAATGTTGATATTGTAAAGAAAATAATCCCCATTATGTAAATCTTTTTCATTCCATAGATATCTGCAAGTCTTCCAAAAGGAACTGCTAACATGGTTGAAGTTAGAAGAATGAAGTTGTTATCCAGCTCAATAAAATAGAATTAACAACTAATTCCTGTGAAATCATGGGTAGAGCTACATTTACCGACGAACCCATAAAAGGAGTTAAAAATGCCGCTATGGTTGTAATTAGCAATATTGTTTTTTTATTTATTTGATCAGAATTAAAAATACTTTCATTGCTTCTTTATAGAATGTTGTGCAATAATCCATTCATGGGGCCTGGTCTTTAAATGCTCAACAATAATCTTCATTTTAAACTTAAAAGTTTACCTATTTAAATAAATGTATACTTGGGTATTAAAACCTATGCATGCATTTAGCAATGATTATCTATTAATTGTAACACTTTTTAAAGAAATAAGTGTCATAGTGTTGTTTATATTAAATTTGATTTATTTTTACTGTTGTATTTCTATAATCTGACGGTAAAGCTCATTTTAGGAAGAAATAAGATTTTCATAGTTTGATAACCTATTTTTGTTGTTAATAATGCTCTTAAAAAAAATAATGATCAACAGATTAACTAGATAAACTAAACTTTATCTTGATTCATTGAAACTAGTAGGAGATATATGTGGACATATTATATTTGGACATATAATATCAGATTCTAAAAGTTGAAGTGAATACCCACATCATTTCTTTTTTATATTTGAAAAGGTTGGATAAAAAATATAAAATAATAAAAATGAAAGATTATTTTAAATAAAGATTTATTCTTGTTTTTTTTCTTTATCGTCACGTTTTTTAAATACATATCCACATTCACTACATAGAAGTGCTCCTGTTTTAGCATGTGCATAGTTTTCAGACTCAATATCCCTTTTAAGTGTTTTATCTTTACATCCGCATTTAGGACATTTTTCATCTAATTTACCAAGTTTCATGTTTTTACTCCTCCAAATTATAATTTTGATACTATTAAAGAAAAAAATTTATTCATCTCTATAACAAAAATTTTTAATTATATTCTCAACTAAATCTTGTGATCATCTCTTCTCTCTGGAAAAGGGATTTATTTATATAAAAAATGATTATATCCACAACTACGAGTATAACTGAAAATATTAGTATTGTTTTAATGTCTAGTGTAATATATCCGGCTTCTCCTAAAATGAATACAATAAGTAAAGGGAAATATACTGCACCCCCATAACTTTGTGCTGTTCGAACATCGCTAACTCTTACTGAGATGAGGGTATTGAATTCAGTACCAAAAAGACAAGCAAGAGGTGTAGCCAGAAGTAAAAAGACAGTTGCAGTCCAATTAGGATACAGAATATAACCCAATTGTTGGGAAGTAATAATATCAATGCCTATCATAAATATGACTGCACCAAGATAGGTTGCAACTATACATGGTATGAAAGAAGATAATATTTTCCCTAGAATGATTTCACCATCACTTAGAGGTGTTGCCAAGAGCGGTTCTAATGTTTTTTCAACTTTCTCACCCATCACACTATAAGAAGCAACAGCAGTAGGGATAATTGCCGCTAAAATAATGAACCAAAATAAAAACCCATTAAAAGCAGGAATATAAGTGGAATATGGAGATGGACTCGCATTATGAATAAGTGATAAGATTACGGTGAAACCAATTCCAACTGCAAATGGAAGTATGGTTAAAGTATAAAGAATGCTTTTCTTATTTCTAAATATTGCAAAATCTTTACTAACAACATTCCAACTGTTTTCAAAATCCATTTTAATCAGAACTCCTAACATATTTCAGATAAGCTTCTTCTAAAGTAGGATTGACCTCAGTTACTAATTGTATGCGGCCTCCTGCAGTAAAAGCTGCTTCTAGAATATCAGGATTTTCCTCCACTGCATCAACCACTTCAACAATAATTTTATTGCCATTAACCTCTACTTTCCCGGGTTTAGCTTTTTTAACAGCTTCTATAATCTTATAATTAATTTTTTCAATTTGAATAACGGTTTTAGTACTACTTACAGTTTTACTCAAATTTTTGGGAGTATCTATAGCAAGAAGTTTTGTTTTCATTATTCCAACCCGGTCACATATTCTGGTGGCTTCATCTAAAAGATGGGTATTAAGAAAAATAGTTCTGTTCTCACTTTTTAATTCAAGAATAAAATCCCGCACTGTTTTAGAAGCCTCCGGATCAAGGTTTGCTGTTGGTTCGTCTAAAAATAAGATTTGAGGGTCATGAATTAAGGCTCGGGCTATAGCTAGTTTTTGTTTCATACCTTTAGAAAACTTTCCAGCTCTCAAATTTCTCTGATCCCAGAGTCCTAACAAATTAAGAAAATACTCGATTCTCTCATGCCTATGCTCAGCACTGATTTTATAGAATCTACCATAATAATCTAGATTCTGATAAGCACTTAAATTTTCATAGAGACCAACATTTTCCGGTAGTACACCTATCATTCTCCGGATCTTCTGCATATCCTCACTATTACCAATATCATAACCTCCTATCTGGGCTTTACCACTGGTTTTTGATATTAGGCCAGTGAGCATCCTTATGGTAGTTGTTTTGCCTGCACCATTTGGGCCAAGAAAGCCAAAAACTTCACCTTCTTCAACATGGAAAGTAAGATCATCTACTGCGGTTAATTCACCAAATTTTCTTGTAAGATTTTCTGCATCGATCATAATCTTATCAGCTCATGATTTTAGTTTAAATCTCATCTATTAGTTCCCGGTTAAGTATTTGAAAATTCGGAATACTATTTAAAGTTCTTGGAGTTTTAATACAACTGGATTTAAATTGAAAATTGTTTAAAGGAATTTATATGGATTTTAGGATTGAATTTAGGTGCCCTTCAACATTATGGACATGATATTATTTTTACCCTTTTTATCTTGTTTGGGATCGGTTGGCACCATTCCAGATCCAGATAACATCTCCCTAGTTGCCCTGTCAGTTATCTCTTTGAATATACGCTTATAGGCCTTACAATGCGGGTCTACACCTTCTACTTTGGCATCTGTTATTGCCAGTGCATTATATGGACAACCTCCTCTACAGAACTTGATATAGGTACATTTTTTACAATCAGCATCTACATATTCCTTGAACTCCTGGAGAAGTTGCCATGGTGCTGATTGTGCTAGATCCTCCATACTGGGATTATCATACACATTTCCCATCACATATTCGGGCATTCCAACAAAACGGTAACAAGGATATATACTACCATTAGGGCCAATAGCAAATGTATCTCCCATACAGTCTACAAATGTGCATACAGTTCCCCTTCTACGGAAAACACTTTTTGCAAGGTTATCGATATTCATAATTTCAATTTCATTCATATGCTCAAGATATTTGTCTAATAAATAAACTAATAATTCACCATATGCTTCTGGTGAAAGAGCCCATTTTTCCGGATTTTCATCACGCATAGATGGGAGTGAAGGATGTAATTTAAGTGTTAATCCATTTTCTAGGAAATATTTAACTATATCTTCCTTATAGTTTATTGAATGGGATGTGAAGGTGCATATGAAACTCACCTTCAGATTATGGGCCTTGGCAATTTCATATCCCCTCATAGTCTTTTTATAGTAATCCTTACCCCTCTGGTAGTCATTAAGTTCTTCAGGACCATCAATACTTGAACCTATTGGAATGTTGTATTCGCTGAATAGTTCAGCCATTTCATCTGTAAGATTCCAAAGATTACTTTGAAGGGCAAATGCTGGTTTAAGATGTTCTAAACCATTATTTAGTATTGGAAGTGCTTTTTGATAGAAATCAAACCCTGCAAGTAAGGGTTCTCCTCCATGGAATGTTACTGTTACTGTGTCGTCACGGAAGTTTTCAAGCCATTTTACAACTTCTTCAATAGTTTCAATAGTCATTAATTCTGAATCTTCCTCAGAACTCCAGCAGTAGGCACAGTTCGAGGGACAGCCGAGTGTAGGTATTATCATTACGTGGAAAACCATTTTAAAACACCAAAAAATTTTATAAAAGGATTTCAAATATTATCCAATCCAACAAAATCCTTTAAACAAATTTATTATTCAATTCAAACTATGAAAATATTTAATATTATTATTTTGAACCCTATTTTTTTGATTCAGAGATAGGATCATCCAAATTTTTTTCTTCATCTTCTGAAGGTTTTCTTTTCATAAATCTTCCAAACAAACCATTAGAAGGCTTTTCTTCGGGAATCAATTCTTTTAAATGGGATATTTCTTCTTGGGATATTTCTTCTTGTGTTTGAAGCTTTTTATAATCTTCAATTAATTTTTTATGCTCTTTATCGAGCTTTTCATATGAATGGGCTTCGACTTTTGAGGATTCTAATTTGCTAATTTTAGTTTTGAGTGTCTTCAACATATTTTTCTGTTCTGAAAGTGTTGAAATCAAATTTCTGTTAGCATATTTTAACTCGAGATTTTTGGTTTCCAATGTCTTTAAATCACTTTCAAGTTTATTAATAATTTCATCCCGTTCTTGGTCTAAAATAGCATCATCCCCAAATGGATTATATAATTCCTATTCAATGATTTTGCATGAATTGTATTTAAACATTAAGATTAACAAAATTACACATAAAATCATCAGAAAATTATTAACGATACCAATTTTTGTTACCAACTCATAATTCCATTCACTATATAATTATAATGTAGATTAAAATCTCCTGATTTTCCCGATTTATAATAATTTATATATGATCAAATAATCTTGTTTTTTTAAAATAGACATCCATTCAAACAGTTTCTGAATCTTTAAACCAAAACTGATACGAATAAATTCATAAAATGTGGATATAATACTTTATTTTTAATATTACCATAGTTGATATCTGAGAATAGTTAAATTATAAAAAATTATTGTTAAAATAAATTTATTACGAGGATATGTTTGAGGTTAAACCTCAAATCCCTCGTAAAATAGAGATAAGAAAGGTATTATTTGTGAAATAACCGCCTCCTTTCAGACTCTAGATAAACTTTCAAAGTAAAGTATAAAAATATTATGATCAAAAATTAAACCACAAACATTAAATAAGCACATTTTTTAGTTTATGATGAAATCCTGCACTTTTATGTCGATTTACCAAATATTTTTATTTTGTTATAACCATACTATTACTAGATGTGTTAATCATGACAGAAAGCCCAGTATATACATTAAAAGAAAAGGATGATCACTTCGAAATTAGGAGATATCCAGACTATATACTAGCACAAGTAGATGTTGAATCGGACTACAACAGTGCTGTAACAATTGGATTTAGAATACTTGCCAATTATATTTTTGGAGGTAATAAGAAAAGAAAAAGTATACCTATGACCACACCGGTCTCTGAAGAAAAGATAAAAGGGTCAGAGAAAATTTCAATGGCTTCACCAGTTACACAAGAAGCAGTCAAGTCTGAGAAGATACCTATGGCTTCACCGGTTACACAAGAATCATCCCAAGATTCTGAAAAAATTAGTATGAATGCTCCAGTTTCAGAAGAAACATATGGAGAGAAGATGCATAGGATATCATTTACCATGCCATCGAAATATACATTAGAAACTCTTCCTGAGCCCGATGATCCAAGAATCAAGTTTAAAGAAGTTAAAAATCAGAAAACAGCAGTATTAAGATTTTCTGGGAGAGTTAAAAAGAAACTTGCATACAAAAAAATGGAAGAAATGAGGAAATGGCTTGATAAGAAAAACTTAAATCCTAGATCTAACTTCATAGTTGCACAGTACAACAATCCAGCAGTTCCAAGTTTTTTAAGAAGAAATGAAATATTAGTTGAAATTGATTAGTACCAACATTAAAAATTAATGTTTAGGTGCCTTTCCATTCTCACAGAAATATCTGCTAGGGGTGCCTTTTTCAAGTTCTTTTTCCTTCCAAATTGGGCATTCATTACATTTACATACCTTTTTTGTATCAATATCTTTACATAATGCTTTACCAGTTGAGCAATAAACTCCAGGTACTCTATCGGGACTCATCATCATTGGACTGTCAAGATCCTGATTTTTCATTAACAGCATGAGTTTTTGCTTATATTTCACACATTGGCTTTCAATTTGGACTGCACATTTCATGCAAAGACATTTTTTGATGTTTTGCATACTAAAATCGATACCCATTTTTATTCATCCCCCTCAAATTAAATGACTACATTAAATATGTTTATAATATTAGTTGAATTTTTTCCAATGTACAAACATTTGAAATGGGGTTTGAGTAAAATAAAAGCAAATAATTATATTCCAATAGAATTTAATAGAATAGTTATATTAAATTATTTAATTGCCGGGATAGTCTAGCCAGGTAAGGCGCAGGATTCGAAATCCTGTTGAGCATCAGCTCGTCCTGGGTTCAAATCCCAGTCCCGGCGTTTTCGAATATTTAGATTTAAATCATTTTTTTTATACTCTTTTGATGAATTTAATTAGAAATATCCATAAAATTTAGGGCCATACTTAAAAAAAACTCAAACAGTCAGAATAATAAATGAATCGAGTAAAACAGATTTTATTCCATAACATAACAGATAATTGTTAAGGAATTAATCATTCCTCTTAGAAATAGATCATTTTGAGCATAATAGGGGTAGATTGGAAACATTTATAAATTAATTTAAAAAAATAAAATTTAAGATTTATTTTTAATCCTCTCACCATATCCCAATTAAATTTTGGTAGTTTATAAATTATTTAATTTGATTAGTCATCTATATGGAATACTTTAATCTTATAAATCTTTAGTTTCTATAAAATTTTCAACGGTGACATTGGGATGGTGGTATCTTCTACGTCCGATCGTTTCTTTACCATATTGGATAGCTTCAGAAGGACACCATTGAATACATCTAAGGCATCTTTCACAGTGATGTTGCCAGATAGGATGGCATTTTTCAATTTTTATGTTATCTACAGGACATACTTCTGCGCATTGTCCACAACATGTGCATTTATTGTCTGATACAAATTTTACATCCCATTTAGAGATATTTCTTAAAAGAACTCGATTCAAATTTTCAGTCAATATGCATGATAATATATTCATTGACACAGGTTTTTGAGCATTATTAGAAATATTTTTAGCAATAATATCAACTTTGGTCCTACTATTTTTTAACATTTCTTGTAGTTTATCTGGATTAGGGGGTGGATAGTTTACAATATAATTTGTTGGCATCTTTACCCATTCTGCATAGGCTAATTTAATACCCTTCTTTTGAAGAATTTTTTCTAAAATGCCTAACGTATTACTCCCCATTCTAGCAAAATTTGTAACTGCGAAACAGTAAGTTCCAGGGAGGATATTAAGTTTTTCAACAAATTTTTTAACCAATATAGGTAAACCAATATAATAAACAGGAAATACAAATCCAATAATTTCATTTGAACCACCAACGGGTTCTTTTGGCAGTGGTGTGGTCATAGATTTAATTGTGCAGTCATCTAGTCCTTTTGATATTTGGCGGGCAATTTCTAGTGAATTTCCTGTTGCAGAAAAATAATAAATTGTAGATTTCATGTTTAGTTTTTCTCCTTTTTTAACATTTTTATGGTTTATTAATGGGGAAACTTTTGAATTTTTTTTGATAAGAAAAATTTAAAATTTACTTGATCGAAGTTGTAAAAAGTTCATTTACTTTATTAAATCATTTCTTTTTCATTTATTTTATAATTCGATAATTACCGAAGTAAACGATATAATATTATGAAAGGGTATGTAAAGGTTTTTGGTTTCGTAGTTACCTAGAATAGATTAATAAAAAAAATAGTATAAATCTCATTGTACAAGAGACAATTCAAGGATTGGATTTTTTTTTAAGTTGCCAAAATTATAAAAAAAATAGATGATTATTATTATAGATTTAGTATTTGACGGAATTTTACTTGGGATTTATGCTGGTTTATCACCAGGACCAATGCTTTTGCTTGTTGTGTTCAACCATAAAACATGAATTTAAATAAGGGTTAAAAGTTGCTTTTGCACCTTTAATTTCAGACATACCACTTATAATCATATCTCTAATAATTATATCATTTTTTGAAGGATACAAATCAATTTTAGGTATTATTTCCATTCTTGGTGGGGTTTATCTTGTATATTTAGCTTATGAAAGCTTTAAATTTAAACCATTAGATGTTGATGTAAGTAAACTTAAATCTCTGAGAAAAGGAGTGACTCTAAATCTTTTGAATCCTTCTCCATACATATTTTGGATAACAATTGGAAGTACTATTATTATCCCGGCTTATACGATAAATTCAATAGCTCCTTTAGAGTTTATTATAAGTTTCTATATTTTTTTATTGGGTTCAAAAATATGTGTAACTTATATTACTGGTAGATCTCGTGAATTTATTACGGGTAAAATTTATCGGTATATAATGAATATTTTAGGGATATTAATATCCATATTTGCTATAATCTATCTTTATAACGGATTTCAATTATTATTCAGTTAAATCAACAGACTTTTAGAATAATAAAATTTTAATTATCAAAATTTATTAACAACCTAAAGAATTAACAAACTATTCTATGTTTAATACCAAATTAATCAAACTTACTTGATTAAGGAAATCTACGTTAAAACATTGAAATTAAGGTAAGGATTATAATGAAATAATAATTAAGAAGATAGCTTAATGGAATATATAACGAATGCGGATTTCATCGTAGTATATTACAGATAAAAACTATTATATCATACTAAACTTCTTCAACAATTCTTCATTACCATTAATAAAAGAAACAACATAGAATTTTAAGATTAAGGATTCTAAAAAATAAATTTAGTTCTTATTGAACTGTTATTAAATAAAATTTTTATATCCATGTGGTCTTTAAAAGAACTAGAAGCGCACCAAACTCCACAACACTCAGACTAAGTACGGGAAATCCCATCCCCGGGCCGTGAAATCCTGATCTAACTAATAAAAAGAACATGAACATTATGTTTTGTACTATTAACAGTGTTGCAAATATGACCAAACCTAGGGTGAACTGGGATTTAAGTTTTCTGTAACTTGCAACATATGTAAATAGCAATATTAAGAGTAGTCCAATATTCGCTGCGCATACTACGGCTGCGACTATGGCTAAGGTAGGATCATCTAGGGGATTTCTTACAAATCCATTTCCTCCCATACTCTGATTTCCTGGAACTGATTCATTAACCACATAATCACCTACTAATTTTCCTTCATTTCACGCCATATTTGCTGGAAAAGTTCATAATTTTCTTCCATTGAAGATGAAAGAAAGTACATTGTCCCATATTTTTCTCCAGACGATGTAATAACATTGTTATCTTCCAAAATTTTAATATGATGCCGCACTGTTTTGTAATCTAATTCTAATTTTTCAGCCAGTTTATGGGCATTATAGGGCCTTTGCTCCAATACATTTATTATCCGGGCTCGATTAACACCGCCCTTTGTACCGGCAATAAGCCACCAAAGTATTTTCTTCATGGGCATCACCAAACATTTCGAGGGATTTTAAACCAATAAGATAGTTTACACCCAACGAGAATATACTTATCGATTTATTCCAAAAATTTTATATCAATAGTAACCTGCACATTTTATTCTAAGTATGAATTGGATTGAGTAACATTTAACCAAGTTTAAAAATTACAATTAAATAGTTTTTAATTAATATATAAAATTGGTGATTAATATGTTTGAAGTGAATGTATTAGAATATGGCTATTCTTTCGAATCTCAAAGACATTTCATTAAATTTTTAATTAAAGGATTAAACAAAGAAAATGAAGAAAAACTGGTGGGAATCATAAGTCAAATCCCCGAAGGGGATTATAAACGTTTTACAACTGTTTCAACAGAAAATGGTCTAAATATACTTGAACTCTTCCCTTTAAAAGAATATCCTTTCTCTAGTGAAATTCCAAATACCGATGAAGTAACATCTGTTGAAGATACTGTTAAAGGATTCCTTGGACAGTTCTCAGGATAAAAAAAATAATGTACATGATATTCTTTTATTCCCTAGTTATCCTGTAGAGTATGACAAGTGCCACCAGCTGTATCAAATTGATAAATAACAGTGCAAAATGAGGTCTTACAAAATCAGAATCAGGTATTGAAAAGGGTAACACTGGGAGTAATAATGGAATTCCCATAGCTATGGTAACTAGGAGATTCTGGATGAGTAAAAACGATGCAAAGTATAGTAGACCTATAGTAAACTGAGATTTTACCTCTTTATAAGTTTTCCAATAGGTTCGAAGCAATCCCAATAACAAAAATACATTTGCAACTCCCACCACAACTGTAATATAAATTACTATCCTTATCTCGGGTCCTAAATTCTCTACTACCATTTTTTATCCCCTTTCTCTAAAGTGTGATTATTATATACATTATTTTAAATTTGTGATTAGTATCAATTCAATTCTTTCCAAATATCCTTGAAAATATCATAATTTTCTTCCATGTTACTGGATAGAAAATAGAGTTCACCATACTTATTTTTTCCTGTAGAAGTTATCATGTTGTTATCTGTTAAAATTTTGAGATGATGTCGCACTGTTTTATAGTTGAGATCCAGTTTTTCTGCGAGTTGATGAGCATTATATGGTCTATCTTTCAGTGCCATGACAATACGTGCACGATTAGGTCCCCCTGCAGTGCCGGCAAATACCCACCAAATTAGTTTTCTCATTTTAACTCCTATTCTATTAAGTAGTCTTTAAACGTATTAACTTATAACCGGAAAAAAATTATATTAATTAGTGGAAGGATTACTATGAGTATTGGAGTAATAGTAGGTATAATAGGCACAATAATAGTGTTCACATATATATTTATCAAATTCAGACGTTTATACAATAAAGGCAAGCCTAAAACTTGAATTGACATAATATATATCCGAGGAAAAATCGGGCTAAGTTATTGGGATTAACTAATTGATTTCATATTAAAATTAAAGTTATAATCTGAATATCAATAAGAGAATTCTGATAGTTAATGATAATCACTCTTTAAGGGTGCAATTATTTTTTTAAGCATTATATCTAATATTAATTTGTCAGCTTCGATCATCCCACTGTTTCCTATTGTACAGAAATTTTCTATTGTATCAACTGCATTTTCCTCAATTATTCCATCAGATGATCCGATCATATTTCCCTCTAATGTTACAATTACTGATTGTATAGCTGCATTTGTACAAGTTGCTACTTTAAGTGCACATCCCGCTTTTGCACCGTCGCAGATCATTCCTGTTAGATTTCCCATCATATTCTGTGTTGATGATTTAATTTGATTCATCACCACCCATTAAATAGGTGATTCCACAACATGCACCTGTTACAGATATTGATGCACCACATAATGCAGATAAACGTCCTAACTTTAATTTTATATAGATTGTTACCAGATTACTGAGTGTGACGGCTCTTATAATCTTCTCTTCATCTGCACCTTCACCAAACACAACAACCGGCATGGTTGTTGATATACCCTGGTTTCCACTACCGAATTACTCATTACTGGTAAACTGCTACCTGCCATTCTAACATCTGATCCTGCTGCTGTTAAAGCTGTAGCTTAATTTACTGTGTCATCGACTAAAAATCCCATTTCCATCTTATTTTTAATACTTCGACCAACACTCAGTCCATAAGGTTTTTTCAAACCTTCCAAACATATTTTGGTGTTTATTTCAATACATTGCTTTATAAGATCCAGTTTTTCACTGTCTACTGTTTTTAAAAACTTCAATATTGAATCTAAGTCCAGATAATCTAACTGTCCATTATCATGGTTGAATATCTGGTGTCTTTACATTGGTTGTTTTTTATGGTATTCCCATCAACCTCAATTAAAACTACATTATCATGGTGTTCTTCGATAATGACTTTAGAACAGGATATATCCGTTTCAATAACTACTTCAATATATAACTTTTTATGAGTATTTGCCAGTTTAACTGTAATTAAATCTTGTTTAACCATTTTTATGGCCTTTTGAATATCTGTTGGTTTGATATTTGCCAGTATTTGTAGATTTTTATCAGAATTACATGCAAATATTCCTAAAGCTGCTGCTAGGTTAATACCACAACTATCAGTTCCGGGAATACCAACAGAAAGGGCATTTTTTATCACATTACGAAAGCTTTTACCTTTACATGGATAATATTTCCACCCAGGACATATTTTCTTGCTGTTGCTGCAGCAATTGCTATGGCTGTTGGTTCTTACATCCCAGGGAAATTATAAGCTCTTCATTTAAAAGACTTAAAAATTTCTCTTCTTCCATATCATTTCCCCTTTTAAATTTTGGGTTTGAATATATAAATAAAAAATTAGTAATAGTTAATGTTTAATGTAAACCTTAAACTATTTAAAGATATTCTATTTGGTAGTTCATTTTTGATAGCTAATAATAATTAGAATAACTTACAAACTTTAGTATGTAATATTAATTTGTTATGATATGATTATTTTAATAATAGATTTGGAGGTTTTTTAATGACAATCAACAATGATAATGACTGTAACGAAATATTTGATGAAATAATAAAATCCCGGCACACCACAAGATTTTTCAAGGATGAATTCCCTTCAAAGGAAAATATTGAAGACATTTTAAATGCAGGAATGTTAGCACCGTACGCAGCACAGGCTGTTGGAGATAATGAAGATTTCAGACGTTTCTTTGTTTTCAAAAACGGTGGTAAAAGCATGGAAATTGCAGGCAATTTGATGCATAAAAAAGCTGAGGAAGGTTTGAATCATTTTAAGAGGATGGTAACTGAAAAACCTTTCCTCAAGGGAAAAGTCCAGCCATTCATGGAGAAACTTCAGATGATAGTTGATAATGGAGTTCTTGGAGTAGGAACTGCGCCTTATTTTGTTATTGTTGCAGAGTTAAGAGGAGTACCTCCAGTTGAACAGGAATCTATAGCTCATTGTCTTGAAAATATGTGGCTTAAAGCAACTGAACTCGATCTTGGGTTTGGTTTGGTTTCATTAACATCTCAAATGGTTGAAGATGAAGAGTTTTTAAAACTTTTAGACATTCCCAAAGGAAAATATGGGATTAATGGATGTGCAATAGGATATCCTGCTAAACAATTCCCTAACACACCCCGTCCTAATACAAAAAAATCCACAACTTGGTTGAATTAATATTTTTTTTGGTTATCTAAACGAAAATTAATTTATATGGGAGGAAAAAAATTATGAAAAAATCTATTGGAGCAAAAACAATTGTATATCCAACCCCTGTTTTTATTGTGGGGACATATGATAAAGATGGAAAACCCGATGTGATGGCAGCTGCATGGGGAGGAATAGCATGTTCACAACCTCCATGTGTTTCTATTTCTCTTCAGAAACAGAGATACACGTTGGAAAATATTTATAAAAGGGAAGCATTTACAATCAGCATTCCATCTGAAGATCGTGTAACTGAAGCAGATTACTTTGGTATAGTATCAGGAAGGGATGCTAACAAATTTTCAGATAGTGGATTAACCCCTGTAAAATCAGAAATTGTAGATGCACCATATGTTAAGGAATTTCCATTAATATTAGAATGTAAATTGGTTCATAAAGTGGATTTGGGAGTGCATATCCAATTAACTGGTGAAATTATGGATGTTAAGGTTGAGGAAAATGCAGCAGATTCCAATGGAATTCCAGATATAAATAAAATTAAACCTTTCATGTTCGACCCTGCAGGAATGGCCTATTATGGTGTGGGTAAAAATATTGGTCGAGCATTTAATATTGGTAATAAACTAAAAAAATAGGAAATAATCCTTAAAAACTAATTTAATAACTTATTTATTTTTTTCTCTACAAGAACACATTCTCTATATCCTTCAATACGTAACTTTTCAGCTTCTTTAAAATCAGAACTTTTTGTTAAATTTAATAAATATTTAAAAATAGATTCTGCTTTATTATTATGTGCATGGGTACTTCTAAGAAGTTTTTTATCTAAATCTGATTGGTTTTTATTTAATTCTACTATTTTACTGTTAATTGATGTTGTAATTATAAGTCCTGCTGCTGCTGATGGTATCAATTTAAATGCATGCCACTTTTTGTACTGATTGGATTTTAAAAGATCAGAAGATTTAGAAACTATATTAATATACTCCTTTAGATCATTCAACCATATTATGGCGTTTGAAATTTTATTACAGACCATTTCTCTAAAATTTTTTTCAGATGGCTATATTCTACCCGTTTTTTTGTTAGTTCGAGTTTTGAAATTGTTTTATTAGCACTTGCAATATAATATTCCCTATTTTTCTTGAATATCTCTGTTGATGAGTTTTCGTTAGTTCCTTCCAAATATTTCATTATATGACTGTTGTCAATCCCGTTCATGGTCCTGTAGGACATTTCACCGGCTATATTTTCAGTTTATTGCATTTGAAACACCTGTAATAAGATTTAATATAAAAAAACTTTTTATATCCAATATGTATATTTGGGTTGAACTTTCATTAAAAATATTCGAATGATTAGTATGAGAACTTTAGATCCAATATTTAATAAATTAAAATAATCAAAATTTTATTACTACTCAAAAATTTTATTAACTTATTACTCCAATATATCAACAGATATCTGTTTTTAATCATTTTTAATAATAATTTTATATGGTTGCAATTCAATGAGTTATTCTACTAAAGAGAGAGCATCAGATTCAGTTTCAAGAATATCTAAGGAAATACCTGCAGAGGGTATAAATTTCAAAGATTTTTTGGAACTCATAGGTGAGCAGGGAGGTTTACTGTCTTGTCTAGTCCTTGTTGCGCCGTTTCTGTTTCCAGTGTCGATTCCAGGTAGTAGTTTACCATTTGGATTGGCAATATTGCTGATAAATCTAGGTATAATCCTTAAAAGACATCCACTCATACCAAGACGTATCATGGAATATAAAATATCCCAGAATAATATGTTAAAGATTTTAAATGGGATGAATACTGTTCTAACAAAGTTTGAAAGGGTAACTAAACCACGTTTAACAGTACTGGCGGGTAAAGAAAATATGGTTTATGTAAACAGTTCTGTCATGATATTTTGTTCATTTTTATTAATGTTACCTTTACCCGTTCCATTAACTGATTTTTTACCAGCATATAATATGTTATTTTTAGCATTGGGAACGATTGAAAGGGATGGTTATTTAATAGTAGCAGGATATGCGCTGGCCGTTATAACAACTATATATTTCCTTCTAATTGCAATTTTAGGGCTGGCCGGTATTAAGTTGGTTTTATCATTCTTAGGGATTAATTTCTAAATATCTATTAATAATTTCATGATTGAATTATACGTTATGCAACTTCTAGAAACTCAAATGGATAAGTGGATATATTAGATCATCAAGAATAATATATAAGTTATGGATTACTTGGAGGTTTAAGTGATGTCAGAGGAAAATGTCGTATACATTGGAAACAAACCAGTAATGAACTATGTTTTAGCCGTAGTGACTCAGATGAATAGTGGAATTCCCGAAGTAATGTTGAAAGCTAGAGGAAGGGCAATAAGCAGGGCAGTGGATGTAGCAGAAATTGTAAGGAACAGATTTATGACCGATTTAACGGTTGGTTCCATAGATATCTGCACAGAAGAAATGACAAGCAGAGAAGGATCAAACAGTAATGTTTCAGCTATTGAAATACAACTCTGCAAGAACGAATAAATCCATTTAATACCTTTTTCCTTTTTTAATTTTTTCCCCATACCCTATTATCCATTTTAATTTTAAATAGATATTATCCTGATTTAACTATTTAAATAAGATATATTTTACAATTTGGATATAATAGATTGAATATAACCTACTGCCTATTTTATGGCTTATTATTGATAATTTTCTGGTTTTGACTCTTATTATCTATTTATATTTACATATTTCTAAAAATTAATATGTTACAGAGTTCATAATATAACTAACCAGAAATTCTAGAGGGGGGGGGTTAATATATTGGATAAATTTGAACAATTGATTCATGATGTTTTGGATATGTCTGAAAGCGACCAAAAAAAAGCTATAGCATCATATAAAGATTCATGTATCTGCCAAACTTTTGCAACCTACAATAAATGTGCTTCTGATGTAAATGAAAAGCTTTTTTGTGGGAATGGTAAAAGTGTGGATTGTATTACAGAGCTAAGGGAATGCGAATGTCCAACATGTCCATTAGCTCAATCACTTGATGTAGGGGTGATAAATAATACCTATTGTTAAATGGTGGTGAATTAGAACAGATGTAAATAAAATTAATTTATATTTGGATAGATAATGGAAATCTAAATTCATTTTTTTTGACTTTTTACATTCTAATAAATTAATGTATAAAGTTTAATAGGTGGAAATGATGATCACAGAGGAATATGTACAAAACTTATTTCATTTTTTGGAAACAGATGATAATTCTCATTTTTTTTGATAAAGTAGCAGATGATGTTAATTGGACTGTTATGGGCACCCATCCACTAGCTGGAACATATCATAGTAAAACA
>Ga0182014_10003184_pt1 | contig 19923 bp, 21 predicted proteins | sample 612S2DmetaG_FD_120489 | JGI IMG/M metagenome (GOLD analysis project Ga0182014, IMG submission 120489) | Permafrost microbial communities from Stordalen Mire, Sweden - 612S2D metaG | ecosystem: Environmental > Terrestrial > Soil > Wetlands > Permafrost | place: Sweden: Stordalen | collected... | reverse complement strand
CAAGCTGCCGGGTTCACCGTCAGAGGCGGGGTAAGTGTCATCGCATCATTTCCACTTTTAGCCGCTCGCGTCCGGTCGTCCTGGTCGTGACTTCGCCGGGTGATTCCGTCTGCATGGACGGCTGGTGTTGAACGGTGTTGAGTTGTATTGATCCGGCGCGTTGAATGTCGTTGAACTCGTCAGCACTATTCAACGCATTTCAACGGTGCCTGTCCATCGCACCGGCTCGGCCTCTACCAACGTAAGGGGATGGTGTCTATGATTTATTGCCAGCGGATGCAGGCAAGACAAACGCGAGATTTTCGCCTTGACCCGCGCGAACTGCAAAATTTCATTCGACTCAAACACGCTTCGGTTGATAAACACGAGCGCGAGGTGTCTGTCCGCAATTCCGACAGCGCAAAAAACCATCGCCTTTAGATGAAACCATAATTTCGGGCGGCCAACAATGCTGACATATCTGGAAACCAAGACGTTGTGCCAAAATCGCCTCGGCCTTCTTTTGCTCTCGTTCTGCATCGGCCAGCAATCGCTCTGCTTCCTCTCGCTTCTTTCCAGATGGAAGAGAACCGATAATAGAACGTATAGTTGTGAACACCGATGAAGTAGCCTCTGCCCAAGATTTGATATTGGCCGGGTCTATCACGAGGTAAAAGCTGGCTGGTGTAGAAAGCTGAGAAATTAGGGCGGTGAACTATAAACAGGTCGCCCGAATTGGTCTGCACTAACACCCAATCCATAAGCATCTTGCTTAACGCCACCTTGGAAAATAGGCGACAGTTGTTGACCGTCCTGAGTGCGGTATGTCTGTGGGGTTCCGAACTCGTCAGAATTCACGCCAAGTCCATAGGCATTCGGGGTAATAGTATGTAGATGGGGTATTGTCGGTTCGGTGGTGGGTGATTCCTCCGGTTGATAGCTGGGAGCGGTTGCCGCTGGTGTTTGTCCGTAGGTTTGGTAGCTCGAAACGGTTGCCGTCGGCGTCTGCCCGTAGGTCTGATAGCCCGGAACGGTTGTCGTCGGCGTCTGTCCGTAGGTCTGGTAGCTCGGAACGGTTGTCGTCGGCGTCTGTCCGTAGGTCTGGTAGCTCGGAACGGTTGCCGTTGGTGTTTGTCCGTAGGTCTGGTAGCCCGGAACGGTTGCCGTCGGCGTCTGCCCGTAGGTCTGGTAGCCCGGAACGGTTGTCGTCGGCGTCTGTCCGTAGGTCTGGTAGCCCGGAACGGTTGTCGTCGGCGTCTGTCCGTAGGTCTGGTAGCTCGGAACGGTTGTCGTCGGCGTCTGTCCGTAGGTCTGATAGCTCGGAACGGTCGCCGTCGGGGTTTGTCCGTAGGTCTGGTAGCCCGGAACGGTCGCCGTCGGGGTTTGCCCGTAGGTCTGGTAGCCCGGAACGGTTGCCGTCGGCGTCTGCCCGTAGGTCTGGTAGCTCGGAATGGTTGTCGTCGGCGTCTGTCCGTAGGTCTGGTAGCCCGGAACGGTTGCCGTTGGTGTTTGCCCGTAGGTCTGGTAGCTCGGAGCGGTTGCCGTCGGTGTCTGCGCGTAGGTCTGATAAACAGGAACGCTAGCGGTGGTGCTGTCGTCTTGAGCATTAACACCGACTATGAAACCGAGAAAAAATAATCCGACAATCCAATTTCGAGTTTTCACGGTAAAATTTTAACCATCGGAGGTTAACAAATTCGTTACGCCATTGTCAATCGCAATCTGTCGAGCTTGTCGGCAACAATTATCACCCGCATTGAAGCCGTGTGCGCGAATCCAAAATCCGATTATATGTCGCCGGTCGTCGCGTCAATGTATTGCTCGCCTCATCCGGCTGCGCTCCACATTGCACCCGCCGCCCGGCTCCGGGAGTTTTGCTTTTAGGATTTCGCGCAGGACAGGGTTTTCACGCCAGTTCAATTATTTGGAATTAAAGGCACATTTCTTAATCTTTTGACTTTCAGGCCCAAAAGACGCACAATCAACTGTAACCGTGAGCACCGAAACAGACATTTTAATCAAGCGAGCCGCCGCCGAACTCAAGACTGCCGGTGCACGGGAAATTTACGTCTTTGGCTCTGCTGCACATGGGACGGGTGATGCCGCCTCCGATCTCGATCTGGCGGTTTCCGGCCTGCCACCGTCGGTTTTCTATCGCATGGGTGCGCGCGTCAGTGATTTGATTGGCCGTTCGGTGGATTTGATTGACCTGGATCGCAGCACGCCGTTCACCCGCCACCTACGCTCGGAGAATGAACTCGTCCGCGTGGGATAAATTCCGCAAGCAACAGGCCACGGAACGCGAACAATTGCAGCGTTTGCTGTCTGGCATTCACGGACTTCTCGCCAAATGCCGCACTACGGCCCCGACTGAAATCGAACTGTCTGCGCTCGCGGCGTTGCTCCATTCATTTTACACCGGCGTAGAAAATATTTTCAAGCGCGTGGCGGTCGAGTTGGACGGCGAGCCAGTGCGGGGCGATTCCTGGCATCGTGAACTTTTGCTGCGGATGAAATCACCAACGGCGCACCGCCCGGCGTTGCTGTCGGAAGAACTACACGACACGTTGAATGAATACCTGCGTTTCCGTCATGTGTTCCGCAACGCTTATTCCTTTGACTTGGATTGGCAGAAAATGTCTCCACTGGTGCTGCGTTTGGAAGAAACATTCAAAAAGCTGGAAAAAGCGTTGGATGATTTTGTGAAATGAAACTGCCTGTGGATTACGAGAAGCACGCGATAACTTTTTTATCGTTCTATGGGAAGGAACTGCTTTCGACACAGGGGAATCTTTTTGAAGTGATACAAAAATCCGCGCGGCGCCTTGTGGTTGATAATCACATTGACTGGTTCAGATTGTCAGGGCTGCTCGACAATTCAAACACCGCCTTCATCCTTGGCACAACTACAGACAGAGAATCCTCACCATTGCGGCTGCTCCTTGAGGACAAGTTTGGAAAACCCAAGATTCGCCAAAATGTATTCATGTTCGGAATGAAAAGCCCGACTCATGAAGACATCCTCGCCGGACATCGGACTCCACTCCTTGTAATCTCACAGCTTGACGAATATGCCATTAAGATTTTTGACGTGGACGGCATTCGTAAATTCGAACTGCCAGGCGGAGAGAAGGTGAAGTGGAATTCGTCCCAATCCATTGCCGATGAGAAAGAAAAGGTGCTGTCGTTGCTCTCGATAAATCGAATTGAGGAAATTGACCAGATGCCAGCCCGACAACGACAAACGGAAGACGAAAAATTACACCTTTCGATTGAGCGCAATAAACCTCGCTGTTTCAAAAGATTTTGGGAGAGCAATGATGTAGCGCGCTTTGCTTATTCACGGCTGCTGCTTTTTTCAAAAAAGACACGAAATGAATTTGCGAATTCAAATTACCCAAATGTATTTGGCGACCTGCACCTCGTGCAGAACGCGTTGTTTTTTAATGCTGAGTTCGCCAGCAACGACGCGGCTGTAATGAAAATGGCGAAGTATTGCGGATTGCAAAAATTTGGAACGCGCGTGAGCGAAAGCGGTTGCGCTAGCCAATGACCTGTCCCATTTATATTAGCCTCACGATACCCTTTCCGAAGACCTGAGTCATCGTCGCCATTCGCGGGCGCTCGGCTTTTTGGCTTCCGTTCAAATTAATCTGCTCAAAATCATAGCAATAGCGTTCCTGCCGGAACCGTTCAGCGCCAAGCTCCAAACCGAGTTCCTTCGGACCGCGCTCTGAATAGCGTTGAGAGCGCACGCACCAAAGCAATGCTTGGTTGGTGCCTTGAGCGAACGCGAGAACAACCTCACGCCTGACAAATATCTTATCTGATGTTCCCGTGTCCCTCTCGTGGATTTCCCTCCTAGCGATACACTGCCTCACGCCATTATCAATTAAGTGGTAGTTGCAAGGTCCAAATTCCAGCGCGAAGAACCGTCTGAATCGAAGCCCCAAATAATTTGTGTGCCTCAACCTCACTTTTGCAATTTGACCACCAGAGTAATTAAAGTCGCGGCCCCAACTGGGGTCGGTCATCGTTTTTGCTGCTCGTTGGGGACTCACAGGAAGGAGGAATCCGAGGAAGTGCTCGACATACGAATCGCGTCGTTCATAAACCGAAATCCACTCGTCTTCCCAATGAGCGGCATTGATGCGGGATTGCACATCAATTTGTTCCATCCACGAGTCGGTAATGTTTTGCGTTGCGCTCATAACGCGCGCTCTAATTCTTGGATACGCTGCCTGATAAAAGCGATCTCCTTGGCATCTTGCGAGGACGCGAATTCGAGATACTTCCGATAATTTTTCATTGCTTCGCGCCGTCGTCCAAGAATATCCTCTGACAAACCCTTGTTATGCCAGGCTCCCACGTTTCGCGGGTTAATCGCCAGCACTTCGTTGTAGATCCTTATTGCGTCCTCGTGTCGGCCAAGCCGGGCGAGCCGACTGCCCTTCCAAAACAAAGCCTCCGTATTTCGCGGATCAATTGATAGCGCCTTTTCACAGCATTTAACCGCTTCTTCATCCCGGCCGAGGGTTCCGAGCCAGCTACCCTTGCAAAACCAAGCTTGCGAATTTTGCGGTTCGATTGACAGCGCCTTGTCACAGCATCCAATTGCTTCCTCGACCCGGCCAAGGTCACTGAGCACCGCGCCCTTGAGAACCCAGGCATCCTTATTTCGCGGATCAATCGCCAATTCCTTGTCGAGGGCACTCAAACCTTCATTAAAACGGCCAAGTGAAAGAAGTGCTTTTGCCTTATTAAACCAAACATTTGCTGGTTGCGGGTTGTTAAATAACTTAAACATTTGTGAATTATTGGTTAACTGTTAATGCCTTGTCATAACATTCGATTGCCTCCTCAGATCGGCCCAATTTGCAGAGTGCATTGCCCTTATTGTTCCAAACAATTGCGTTTCGCGGATCAAGCGCCAACGCTTTGTTGTAGTAGTCGAGTGCCTGCTCATACTGCCCCACCTCATCCAGCAAGGCACCCTTGAGCGCCCAAGCGGAAGCGAATTGCGGGTCAACTTCTATCGCTTTGTTAAAACATTCAATTTCCTCCTCGTGCCGGCCCAAAGCGTGAAGCACGGTCCCTTTGCGAGTCCAGGTTTCCGCGTCTCGCGGGTTGATTGACAGTGCTTGATCATAACAGCCAACAGCCTCCTTGTGCCGACCAAGTTCACACAGGGAGTTGGCTTTGCCCGTCCAAGCATTCACAAATCGTGGATCAATCGCCAGTGCCTTTTCGTGACAGGCAATTGCCTCTGCATATCGGTTAAGGGCACGGAGCACGCCGGCCTTGTTTGACCAGGCGCGCATATTTTGTGGATCAATCGCTAACGCTTTGTCATAGCAGTTAATCGCTTCTTGGAGCCGGCCAATATCTACCAGCGCAGCACCTTTGTTACTCCAAGTGGTGGCATCTCGCGGATCAATTGTTAGTGCCTTGTCATAGCACTCAATTGCTTTTTCATACTGACCAAGTTCATCGAGTGCAACACCTTTGCCGGTCCAAGCAAAAGTGTATTGCGGGTCAATCTGCAACGCCCGGTCATAGCAGGTAATCGCTTCCCTATGTCGTTTGAGGGCCGAAAACGAGACGCCCTTTTTGTGCCATAAATCTACTGTCTGCTTCCCAATCTGCGGTTTCTCGAACTTTCGTCCTGTTGTTTTCTCAAAAATTGGCTCTAAAGTTTTTCGTAATTCCCGAAAACTGCCGAATCGCTCTGATGGATCGGGGCGAAGGCAGCGATCAATTATCAACGTCAGCGGTCCACTCATTCGAGGCGCGTGACCTGTCATCTGTTGTTCATAAATACCGCGCAGCAATTCTTCCATGTCCCCACGCCACGGCACCATGAATGGCGGCATTTTGCTCCCGGTAATCATCTGCCACAAAACCAGCCCAAAGCTATAAATATCACTCCTTACATCCGCCCCCTCAAAACGATATACCTCTGGCGCGATATAACCTGGCGTGCCACTCCTAAATTTTCCATCGGATTGCATCAGACCAAAACTAAAGCCATGTTCAGCGTTCCCCTTCATCAACGAGCCATTTTGAGTGTGGGATTGACGCCAAGCTGTCTCTGCCGCGCGCGACAAGCCAAAATCTCCAATTTGGAGCGTTCCGTTTTGAGTAATTAAGATGTTGGCTGGCTTAATGTCCCGGTGGCACAGGATGCCGTGCGCTTGGGCGTGTTCCATTCCTAGGCAAAATTGAATAGCCCAATCTAATGTGCGCCCCAAATTGAGAGGGCCAGCGGTTTGGGCGAGATGGTCGGCCAAGTTGACGCGCCCCTGCTTATCGGGGGCGATATATTCCATAGCAACAAACAACCGGCCAGAAATCTCAAGCACAACCGTAGCGGCGAGAATGAAGGGATGATTTTCCAAATTAACCCACAAAAGAGCCTCTTTTTTGAACGCATCACGAGCTTTTGAATCGTCCAAAAACTCGTCGCGGAAGGTTTTCAGAGCGAATTCCGCCCCTGTTTCACAATGGCGCGCCCGGTAAACGAGACCAAAGCCGCCTTTTCCCAAATTTCCGACCACTTCAAACTCGCCACCAATCAAATCGCCCTTTTTGTAGAATTCATCGGCCTCGTGCTGCGATTGATTTTGGCGCACTGGTTCGTTCCGCTTTGGAATTTCGGGCGGAGTCTGTTTTTTGCCAAAAAGATTGCCTAGAAATCCTTTCATGCTGTTCCAAGTTTAACATCTTTGAGCCGCGAGCGTCAAAATGGAACAAAAATTTATGAGGTGGTGCTGGAGGCGACAGGTGCAGGCCCAAAAGTCATCCCCAACATGCCCATCGGATTGATTCAATCATGCGCCAGATGGCCTCCAAGCCGTTGGCACGACATTCCGAAATACGATTGCGAGATTATGGTTGACAGTTGTATATTTTAGACTACACTCAAACAAATGCCGTTTATTCAGTTTCCATTCATCGCGGTGCCGAAAGAATTGCACGAGCTTGTTGGCGAGCCAACGCGCGGCACTCGCGCCTATCGGCGTGAAGGGACACACGCTCAATGCGCCGAATGGTTTGAAGCACTTGGCGAATATTACAAAGGCGACGTGGGACTTTCGACCAACGGGGTCGTCCTGTTCGTGCCGGTTTCACGCGCGGGCGTCCACAAACGCATCAAGGAGGGCAAATTGACCGCCTTTTTCTTTTACATCACCAGCGAGGAAACCACGTTGTTTGGGGCAAAACGCAAAGCCAAGCAACGGCCTTACATTGCGGTATCCGTCAGCGAATGCAAGGCATGGGCTGCGGAAATGAAGCGCAAGGTGGGTTACATTGATGAACCGAATGAAAGTCCGCTCCGTTTATGGGATCGCCTCCGACCGACCTCAATCAAGGAGGAACCACAAACTCGCAAGGAAGCGAAAGAGGCCGACGATTTTGCCAACACCGACCCGAAGGACAAAGGCAACCGGAAAGTGAAGTATCGGGATCATAAGGATTTTACCAAGGAGGATAAGCAGCAGGACTGGCATTATCTGATGGCAGAACTGCAAGCCGCAATGTTGTCCGGCGGAAAAGCCGAAGCGTTTCGAAAACGGCTGCAAATGGGAATGGAATGGGACAAGAAAAGAAAGTCTTGGAAATTAAAAGGCGGACAAAAGGAGCAGGAGGAATGATGGCCTATGCCAACCGAGCATCATTTTAATGACCGTTTGATACGGCTGCCGGAGCTGGAGCAAATTTTCGGCGTGTGCAAGCGAACGGTGAGACGGAGAGCGGAGAGCGGAGAGTTGCCTCCGTTGCGGCGGATTGGCCGGGCAGTGGGAATGCTGGAAAGCCAGGTCAAAGCGTATTTTCAAAAGTTGAGTCAACCAAGTTAATCGAAAGGAGAAATATGATTGCTTACATTTACCGCCCTAAACGGCAACGCAACGGCAAATTGGTTTCCAGCCGGGTTTGGCGGGCGCGGCTGAAATTGGACGGCGACGTTAAGGCGCGGGACATTTCCCTTGGCGTTTCCGACCGGCAGGTGGCCGAGCAAAAAATGCGGGAAAGCATCCGCGACCAAGAACGGGTGTCGGTTGGTTTAATGGCTCCGGCGGCACAACGCGAGACGTTTGAAAACCCGATGGCAAAGCTGGTGGACGGCTACGTCGCCGATTTGAAGGCGTTGGGACGTTGCGCCGATCACGTCCGCCATGTGGACAAGCGGTTGCGGCGGCTCATGCGGGAATGCCACTGGCAGAGCCTGCGCGACGCAACGGCGGATGCGTTCTTACGCTGGCGCGCCGAACAAACACAAGCTCCCAAAACCATCAATGAGTATCATGCCGTCTTGTCGGCCTTGTTCACCTGGCTCCGCAAACAAAACCGTGTTGCGGCCAATCCGTTTGAAATCATCAGCAAAGTGGATACGCGCGGCAAGCAACGCAGCCAGCGGCGGGCTTTGAATGACGATGAAGCCAAGCGATTGCTGGCAACACCGCACAAACTGCTTTATCTGCTGGCCATGCACACGGGTTTGCGGCGTGGTGAAATCAACGCCTTGCATGGCGGCGATTTTCATTTGGATACGGCCAATCCGTATTGGATGCTGCCCGCTGCCTTCGTCAAGAATCGCAAGGAACAGCCCCGCCCGTTGCATCCTGAACTGGTGGCGGAATTGCAAAAGCTCAAAGCCGCCGGAAAACTCAAGCCGGAAGATTTGGTGTTTCACGATGGTGTTCCGGCGATGAAAGAAATTCGCAAGGATTTCAAAAAGGCCGAAATTCCGTTGAAGGATGAGCGCGGCCATGTGGTGGACTTCCATGCGCTGCGGACGACCTACATAACCCGCCTGCAACGGGCTGGCGTTTCGCCCCGTGAAGCGATGGAACTGGCGCGACACAGCGATATGCGGCTGACGATGAAAACCTATACGGACGTGGCGCAGTTGCCTTTGGCGGCAACCGTTCGCGGATTGCCTTCGATTGGCGACTCACAAATAGACTCACAAACTTTAGTCGCCGAGCGTCCTGCCGTGTCACCTGCCGTCATCGGTTTGAAATCCATCAAGGTAGGAAAAACCATTGGAAACATTGACGGAAATCACCGCGCGTCATCCATTGTCACTTTCGGTCACGAAAATGAAAGTGGCGGAGAGAGGGGGATTCGAACCCCCGAAAAGATTTAGGCGTTCACTATCACTCAAAACCCCTTGTTTTACGCATGTTTGCACCTTGCTGAATCATGGTGAAAGATAGTGATTGCATATATCTACATATAGTTTAGACTTTGGGCATGGCATGGCTCTACAGGCAAGCGAACTCGAAAAACTGGTGGCTTGGCTACCGGCTCAATGGCCGGCAGTATCTTCGTTCCACCAAAACCAGCGACCGCAAAAAGGCCGAGCAGGAACTCGAAAAACTCCGCGCCGTGGATCACGCCCACAAAGCGGGCAGTCTCACGGATGAATTTGTGGCCCTGCTTACCCGCAAGCAATCATCCGGTGAATCACTCCGCGCCTACTCCCGGCAATGGCTGGCCGAATGTAAAGACTTGTCCTGGCGCACAACGGAGAGATATGAGGATGTCATAAATGAATTTTGCGACTACCTGAACGCGACGGACACCGCGCCTTTGCTCCGCGACATTCAGCCGGAAACCCTTGGGGCGTTCGTCCGGGGGAAGCGCGCGGACACCAGCACGGCCACCGCGAAATTGACCCGCCGAGTCCTGTCCGCGTTTTTCAATTACTGCGTGGACAATCGCGCCCTGCCATTCTCGCCCGTGCCATCAGGACGCGCCTTGAAGTTGACCAAAGACAGCAAGGCCGTGCGCCGGGCGTTCACGCTGGCGGAATTGAAAACCCTTTACGAAAAGTGCCCGTCTGACTTTTGGAAATTCATGGTGCTGGCTGGCTTCTATTGTGGGCAACGCATGGGCGATTTGATTTGCCTGCCTTGGGGCGCGGTGGACTTCGCGCAAAATCAAATCCGCCTGGTGCAAGGCAAAACCGGAAAGAGCATCGCCGTGCCCCTACGCGCCGAGCTTGGCGCATTCCTGCAAAAGTTGCGGCGCAAAGCCGGGACCGTGAAGCCGGCGGACCCGATCTGGCCGAATGAGGCGAGCCAGTATGCCGAGCGCGGCGCGGGCGTGTTCTCAAATCAGTTTTATGATGAAGTCCTATTGCCGGCCGGACTTGTGCTCCCACGCACGCATCACGCCAAGAAAAACGGAGAGGCAACGAACGAACAGCGCCGGGTTAGTCCGGTTTCGTTCCATTGCCTTCGCCACACGTTTGTTTCGCTTCTCAAAATTTCCGGCGCGAGCCAATCCACCGCGAAGGAACTGGCCGGGCATAGCAGCGATGCCATGAGCGACCTTTACACGCACGTTGACGAGGCGACGCTAACCAAGGCCATCAAACAACTGCCGCAGGTGACAAAATGAACAAATCACAAATTAGGAAAACACCATTACCGAAACTTGGCAGGCCCACGAAACAACCGAGCGCAAGGGCCTTGGAACATTTCACGCCCGACCGGCTCTTTTACGAGGACATCAGAAAAATCCTGATTAAATGCCGTGTGCCTACGACCTGGACTTACCATGACGTGCTTTTGCTGATTCGCTGGATTGTATCCCCTGAAATGTTTTCTGCGATCAAAACGGAAGTGAATAAAAACTACCCGTGGACACTAACCTACACCATACCGGCAATCAGCTTTGCGCCCGGCGTTGAGGTGACGCGTGAACATCGGAAAACTTACTGGGCTTTGCATTTGGCAAAGCTGTTTGCCGAGGCATCCGACGAACTCACAGAGGCATTGCCAATAATAAAAAGGCGGCTCGAAAAAAAATATATCAATAACCCGGCAGGAAAATTTCTGTTTGAACAAGCCATCTCAAACGAAATCGCTCCCTATTTTCCTTCATCAGACAATGAACTTTGGTCCAAGCCAGCGAAGGATTTAACCAAGGCGGGCATTACCGAAAAAACGGTTGAAAAAGCCCGCGCCAGAATCCGCAAAATCGTGACCTGAGACTTTCCCCCAAAACACCCACCAAAAAAGGGGGAAAGGTTTTTTCGCAGTCTTACTCTACTGCACGGATAGTGACCGTGCATGAAAAAGCAATCATCGTTAGTCACTACCGCGCAGCCCGCGCCAGTCAGTTTTGATCTGTTTCGGTTGAGCAAGGCAAAAGAGGCTGTTGACGTGTGCTCAAACACGTTGCGGCAATATCACGCCGAGGGGCTTCCGTTTTACCGCCGCGGCAAAGCGGTTTTTATTTCTCGCGCCGAGCTTGGCGCGTTCATCCGCAAAGGCGCGGTGATGTCGTGAGTAAATCTTTTCTCCGCAAATCCAAAGCCAGCGGCTCGACCGTCCGCCGCGTTGAAAAGATGGTCCGTCAAGGCTCGCGCCGTGTGCGCCGGGCGTTGTATCCGTGGCAGCGCCGCGAGCTTGAAAGGGGCGAATATGCACTGTGAAATTTCACTTGGACGCGCCACCAGCAACGCGATCACCGGCCACACGACGCCAGCCGATGCAATTGCAGACATTCAATCCGGCAAATGGGCGAAGGAAATCGCCGCGCTCCGCAACGCCAGCGGCGACGAAGCGGACAAGCTGAAAAAAACTTTGCCCGCTATCCTTTGGGCGGGGAAATTCACCAGCCGAAAAAACGGCGGCATTGAAAAGTTTTCCGGCTATCTGTGCGCGGACATTGATAAAGTCCCCAAACGCATCGGCGAATTGCACGACACCGCGCGAAACGACCCGCACGCCGCCGCCGCCTTTGTGTCGCCATCCGGCACTGGAATAAAGATCGTTTTCCGCGTGCCCGTCGCCGCCGATGCGAAACAGCATCAGCATAATTTCAACGCCGTCCGCGCTCACGTCGCCAAGATTTACAACGCGAAGGTTGACGAGGCCGCGAAAGACATTGCCCGGCTCTGTTTTGTCAGTCACGACCCCGCCGCGTTTTACAATGCCGAGGCCGTGCCGCTCGATGTGACAAGCGAACCGGCTGCCGTCGCCAGTGTGCAACCGCTCCAAGGCGCGGCGAAAGGCGGAACTTCTAACCGCACAGAGATTGCCAAACGGATTCTAGGCGCAATCCAATGGACGGACGACACCACCGGCTTTTGTAAATGTCCCGGTGAACATTTGCACACGACGGCCAACAGCGCGAAAGATTGCAAAGTCATGTTGGACGGCGTGCCTACCATCAAATGCTTTCACGGCTCATGCGCTGGCATCGTGGCGGGCGCGAACCATGAATTGCGTTCGCAGATTGCAAAGGCTGAAAAGCCAACCGCGCCGGATTCAAACCGGGCGGACGTTGCGCGGGAATACCTGGGCGACGAACCTGAAGCCGATCAAGCCGGACTGCCGCCGATAGTTGACGCCGCCGATTTTATGGCGACGCCGCATCCGCAACCGCGCGAGCTTGTGTGCGGCATATTGCATCAAGGCTCGAAACTGGTTTTGGGCGGTGGTTCAAAATCATTCAAGACATGGACGTTGCTGGACCTGGCTTTGAGCGTGGCGCATGGCCTGCCATGGTTTGGCCGGGATACGATTTGCGGACGTGTTCTCTACATCAATTTTGAGATTCAAGATTACGCATGGGAAAAGCGCATCGCCGCTGTTGCCCGTGCCAAAGGAATCGAATTGAAACCCGATGCCATCAAACTTTGGAATCTACGCGGGCACGCAGCCGACTTCAAAACCTTGTTACCTCAAGTCACCGCGCAGACCAAGGAAGCCGGTTTTGCGCTGATAATCCTAGACCCGATTTACAAGCTATACGGGCGCACGGATGAAAATAAAGCCGGTGACGTTGCCGCACTATTGAACGGCATTGAATCGCTCGCCGTCCAGACCGGCGCGGCCATCGCCTTTGGAGCGCATTTCAGCAAAGGCAATCAGTCACAAAAAGAAGCCATTGACCGGATTAGCGGCTCCGGTGTATTTGCCCGCGATCCTGATTCAATCCTGATTTTCACCAGGCATGAAGAACAGGACGCCTTCACCGTCGAAAGTATTCTGCGAAATTTTCCACCCGTTGACCCGTTCGCCGTGCGTTGGAATTTTCCGTTGTTTGAACTCGCCGACGAATTAGACCCGGCCAAGTTGAAACAGGCGGGCGGACGCAAGGCTGAAAATGCACCGGATGATTTGCTGAAATTATTGCCCGCCGATGGACTCACGAACGCCGCTTTTCTCGCCGCAGCCGACGAGGACGGAATAAGCAAGCGGACGTTTTACCGGCTCCGAAAGTCCCTCGAAAAGGCGGGCAGAATCATGCTTTCCAAAGTCACCGGCAAATGGACGCCAATTTCACCCAAAAACAAGCCATGAGTGCCAAAATGCCAAAACAACTTTGGTCAATGTTCACAAGGCTTTCGTGCACTTGTGCCAATTGTGCCAAAACTGAATTGGCACGGCGGAAACCGCTATCAGTGCCAAAATGCCATAACCCTTTAGGATATGGCACTTGGCACAGCGGCAAGGCAGAAACGACAAACGGAGACATCGGGAAAACATCATGGGAACCCTCCTTTGAGGCAGGCCCGTGCAAGGTCAGCGAACATTGCTGAAGAACTCTATTAGTCACCAAAACCAATTATTTGACACACCATGAAGACCAAACCAAACCAGAAAACCACGCAATCAAAACTCGCCATCCAGCTTGGAGTCTCTCGGCAGCTAATTGCGGCGCATATCAAAAAAGGTGACGCGCCCGCGCTTGATGATCTCACCGGCTGGAATGTCTATCTCGCCCAAAAGGGACGCATCGGCAGCGCGCCGGATGATTTGCGCCGCGCCATCGCGCAGGAACGGCTGGAAATTTTGAAAGAGACAAAGGCAAAACTCGCCCGCGAAAACCAAGTCGAGGCCGGGAAGCTGATTGATTTTGCCGATGCACGCCGGCAATGCGGCAAGGCATGGTGTTTTGTTTTTGACCAACTGCAACGCGGCGAGAACGAACTCCCGCCCGCCCTGAGTGGCTTATCCTGCCTACAGGTCTATGAGCGGTTGCACGCTTTCACGGAACGATTGCGAAAGGACGCCAAAGCCAAATTTGAAGCCATCGGAACATGAAAACCGACCAACCCAAATCCGCCAAGTGTCGTTTTTGCGGCGCGGAATACGGCTTCACCGAGGCCAACCGCCATCTGCTTTTGCCGTTCATGTGCTGGCGTTGCACCGATTTGGCAAATGCAGAATGGATGCGCATACAAGCCAACCGCCGCCGCGAACAAATACCCTTCACCAGACTTTGACCGCGCTCCGCACAACAACAACGTGCCGCGATTGTGGAAATCAAATTCCAGAATCTTTAGTTGCCGATGCGTTGTGCGTTTCGTGCCGATACGCCTCGACGAAAAAGCCGGTTGAACTCCTCGACGGCGACGGCTCGCCCGTGCCGACAGAATACGAAATCGCCGCCGACAAATTCGCCTTTGATGCGTTTGCCGATGCCACCGAACCGCCGCCACCCGGCGACGGCCTCGACCTCGAACCCGTCCTGGCTTTCCTGATTGCTGCCGATGCGAGCGCACAGGCCATCGGCGAACGTGTTTTGATGCTGGCTTATTTGATGCCGCTGGTTCACGGCAGGCCGGCGAACACCCGCGAACTGGGCGAGCGCATCGGATGCACGCACACCGCCGCGCAGAAAAAAGTTTCCAGACTAAAGGCCGCTTTTGCTGGGGATTTGAGCGAAATCGCAGAAAAAAGTTTCCAGGCTCAACCATAGTGACAGGAATTTATTTTTATGAGCATGACAGATAAAATCATCGGTGCGATTGACCGCGCGATCACCGGCACGAAGCCGACGCCCCAAAAGTCGCCAGTGGAAAATGCCGCGCTCGTCATTTGCGAACTGGCCGCGCCGCGTGTCAAATCCGCGATGGGCGGCAGATATGCCGACGCCAAAAAACTTTATGCGGACATCAAGCGGCTTCAAAAACTTCTGAATTATGACCTTACCGAAGTGGCGGCGCACACGGCTTATCAAAAGCAACTCGACGAACACGACCAACTCACCACCAATGGCGGCGACTTGGTTGGCGTCGCGCGCGGACGTTCTCGCGATGCTTGGATTGCCGACTTTGCATCGCGGAAAGAGGCCGCGGAACAGGCCACGAATAAAGCCGGGAAGAAATTCGCAACGCTTAACATCGAAATCGGCGACCTGGTTTTGGCTCAACTGCATGATGCAGTTGCGGACCTCGAAAACATCGAGGCGCGGCAGGCCGCTCGTTTCGGCCTGCCTTACAAGGCGTCACCCACCGTCGCCGCGCTCCGTTCGCTTTCCGACTATTTGCGACACACCGCCGCAGCCACCATCCTCGACAATTTTTAATTCAAAACACCATGAGCAACACATTTTCAACAGCCAGCCAAAATTTGGCGATCCAAGCAAGCAGCGTCATAAGCACAATTCTTTGTCCATTCAACTCCGTCGCAAGGGCGTTTCCGCTCGAAAAGGGCAAAAACCCGGCGCGGCCCCGGGTTGTGGCCGTTGTCACAGCCGTCGCCGATACTCAGCTTGTGGCGAATCCTGATTACACGCTGGGCGACGCGACGATTGACCCGACCACCATTGGACACACGCTTTTCACGCAGCCATTCGGCATCGGCCAGGATGAAATGGATTTAGGAGCGCGCACGGCATGGCTGGTGACATTGAACGCACAGAAAATCGCGGCCGCCATTTCCGATTCGCTTTCGTCTTTGCTGACTACGACTAATTACAGCGCGCCCATTGTCACGACCACCGCCGCGAATTTTACCGTGGGGGATTACGAAACTTTGTTCAATGGCGTCGCAACCGCAGGCCGCGCCATCGTCCTCGACACGCCCTATTTCGCCAAAGTCAAACCCGCTTCATGGTGTCCGCCAGGCTTCGCAAACACGCTGGAGCATACGCGCTGGAGCGCAGCCGGAACGAACGTGCGCGGCTTTGTGTCCGACCCCGCCGCGATTGTGATTTCCTACGCCGTGCCGACGCTGATTGCACCGCACTTGCGAAACGTCGTCGCCGAAAGCACGTTCACACTTCCGCAGATAGGACTGGAAGGTACGCTATCGCTTTATTACATCCTCGCCACACGCAGCTTGATGGGTTGTCTTTCAATCTACATGGGCGCGGCTCCCGGCGACACGAACGCGCTCAAACTTTTGGTGTCAGCCTGAAAATATGCGAACGGCAGGGCATCACGTTCGCAGTTTGCCCGCAGCGGTTGTTTGGCCGGTGGAGTTGTTACCCACCGGCCTTTATTCTCCGGCGATTAGCCACGCTGGACAAAGCAGGCCGGTTTGCTTTCCGTGCATGGAGGCGACCGGCTTTTGCTTTTTATTGAAATGAACACGAAGCAACCAACCTTGTTTGACGCCAGCCGACCGCGCCAAGTGGAAGTTTCCGGCCCGGACCTGCCCGCGTTGCTGGCGGATCTGAAAACTCGCGGTTGTATTGTTTTGGGCATGACTTCGATTTGTGTTTCCCGCTGGCGTCTTTCCTTGGATTGGAGCAACGCAGCAAAACCGGGTTTTCGTCCCCCGGACGTTCTATCCCGCTGAAACTTCGCGCTACGTTGCCCGCTGGCGAGCGTTTCCGACGCCCAGCTTGTCCTGATATGGGGTATGTCAGGCCGCTACGGAATAGCACCTGCTGGTCGAGGAGCACCTGCTGGTCGAGGACATGGTTATGTCAGGCCGCGCCACAGCGCCCGCCCCGCTTCGCTGCGTAAGGCACGATGCGAGCATCGCCCCTTGGCAGGGTGGAGACACCGCGAAACCGCAAATCGAGCCACAGGCGCAAATCATCATGGCTGGTTGAACCATAGTGAATGATTGAAACACCCTGCTTATACTTTGCATATAGTTGGCACTTTTCTGTTTTGGCAAAACTTCATTTTAACCTTTGTTTTACAGGGTTAAAATGAAGTTGGCGGAGAGAGGGGGATTCGAACCCCCGATACCTTTTGGGTATGCACGCTTTCCAGGCGTGTGCATTAAACCACTCTGCCATCTCTCCACCGGGAACAAAACTTTGGCCATGCGCGAGGTTGGACGCAATCTTTTTCAACAATCCGGGCGAATTGGTTCAATCAGCGTTGAATCTCTGCCGGATAAATCCGGCGTTCCAATGGCGATAGGAACGCCGCATTCATGCGGCAGCCTGACGTTCGGAACGCCGGCTTCAGCCGGCAGCTTCACACGCTCAGAATTCCGCCACGGCTCGCGTTGGTTACAAGTTTTTGGTAACGCGCGAGCCAGCCGCCCAGATTGCGCTTTACCGGCTGGAACGTTTTCTTCCGCTCCGCCAGTTCGGCTTCGGGTACCAGAATGTCCATCCGGCGATTCGGAAAATCAATGCGGATGCGATCTCCCGCTTTGAGCAGGCCAATCGGGCCGCCTTCCTCGGCTTCCGGCGAGACGTGGCCAATGCACGCACCCGCCGTGCCGCCGCTGAACCGGCCGTCGGTGATGAGCGCGCATTTGTCGCCGAGGCCCAGGCCGGCAATGTAGCTGGTGGGCGAAAGCATTTCCTGCATCCCCGGCCCCCCGCGCGGACCTTCGTTGCGGATGATGACCACGTCGCCGGCCTTGACCTTGTCAGCCAGAATGCCGGCGCAGGCGTCGTCCTGACTTTCAAAAATCACGCACGGGCCTTCGAAGATGAAGCCCGGGCCGCAGTTTTTCTTGAACTCCGCGCTGATGCCGGCGGTTTTCACCACGCTGCCTTCGGGCGCAAGCTGGCCGTAAAGAATCGCGAGGCCACCGTCGGGTGTGTAAGCGGTTTCTTTGGTGCGGATGCAATCGTTCGCGTCGAACATGAACGCCGAATCGTACGGCATGAGACCGCTGGGCGTGACCTTGGCGAGGTGCTTCGGGTCGGTGTCGAATTCGGCGCGGTTGATGACCCAGTTGCGCACTTTTTTGGCGCGCACCATGGCGAACGGCGTGCGGGTGCCGCCCTTTTCATAGCGCCAGAACAACAGGACGGGCAGCTTGCGGAACTCGCCGAGTTCAGCGCGGACCAGGCCTTTTGATTCCTGGAGTTGTTGTTCGATGGCCGGACGAAGTTGCTCGTGGCCTTTCAACACAACCCCACCGGGCATCTTCACCACCACCTTTTTGTCATGCAAAGCCAGTTGCGCCTCAACATCGCCGACATTCCACGCGGCAGCAGCGCGCCAGAACGTGATGGCCAGCGGGTCGGCGGGGAAGAACAACATCGGTTTGGGCGCGAGATTGCCGCTGGCGGTGCGGGCTGCGGGACCCATTTTGTCATTCGGGTCAACCACAATGGCCGACGCGCCGGAGACGCGCGCCGATTTGGCCCAAGCGCCGCATTTTTCAGAGCGGATGTCCCATTCGTCAATGTTCTCGCCGATGGTTTTGCCGGTGACGGTTTTGCACGACGTGTTGAGCACGCCCATGCGCTTGAGTTCGCCGAGAATCGTGTGGATGCCGCCGGCGCGATGCACGTCCTGCACGTGGTAATTGGATGACGGCGAGACCTTGCACACGCACGGGATGCGGCGCGAGATGTCGTCAATGCGCTTGATGTCGTAGGGAATGCCGGCCTCGCGCGCGACGGCGAGCGTGTGCAGCACCGTGTTCGTCGAGCCGCCCATCGCGACGTCGAGCATGATGGAGTTGTCGAACGCTTCCGGCGTGGCGATGTCGCGCGGTTTGAGGTCATGGGCGACAAGCTGGATGATCGCGCGGGCTGCGCGGTCGTAGAGGGCTTCGCGTTCCTTCGAGACGGCCAGAATGGTGCCGTTGCCGGGCAGCGCCATGCCGAGCGCCTCGCAGAGGCAGTTCATTGAATTCGCGGTGAACATACCGGAGCACGAACCGCAGGTGGGACAGGCGGTTTGTTCGAGCTTGGTCAATTGCGCTTCCGTGATTTTGCCCGCCTGGAGTTCGGCGACGCCTTTGAAAACCGAAATCAAATCCGAATTGCCGGACGCCGGCTGAAGATACGACGCGAGGTCTTCGTGCGTGGTTTTCTGCTCGGCAATGCCCGCCGCCATCGGCCCGCCGCTGACAAACACGGTTGGGATGTTGACGCGCATGGCAGCCATCAACATGCCAGGGACGATCTTGTCGCAATTCGGAATGCAAACCATGCCGTCGAAGCAGTGCGCCTTGAGCATGGTCTCGACGCAGTCGGCGATGAGTTCGCGCGACGGCAGTGAATACAACATGCCGGAATGGCCCATGGCGATGCCGTCGTCCACGCCAATGGTGTTGAAGATGAACGGCACGCCGCCCGCCTCGCGCACGAGACGCTTGACGAGGGCGCCGACCTCGTTGAGGTGGGCGTGGCCGGGGATGCAATCGGTGTAGGAGTTGCAGATGGCGATGAACGGCTTGTCCCAGTCGGCTTCGGATTCGATGGAGCCGGTGGCGCGGAGCAGCGAGCGGTGCGGCGCGCGTTCAAAACCTTTTTTGATGATGTCAGAGCGCATGGCAATTTTATTTACGATTTACGATTGGCGATTTACGAATTCAATATCGGGTTGCAATATAGCCGCGCCAGGGCAGAGTGTCACGCAATTGCGAATTGACATCCTGTGATCTCGCATTGCTTTGTGATCATTGTTTTTAAAAACTCTTGACACTGTTAGAACAAGTAACCACTCTAATTTCAATCAGAAAGTGGCCATGAGAACTAATTGGCAAGGGATTAAATGCTTTATCGGTTCGGCAGTCCAAGGCCCAAACGGAAACCCGACTGCATCGTTGAAATGGGTGGCAGAGGTCGAACCCTTGGAGCTTTTCGCCTTCAAAGAACATCAGGACTTGTTGCGAACACGGCTGACCGGGCCGCTGCGTCGGGTAAGGAAGCGGCATTGCTGCCGCTTCCTCCCCTCAGAACCGGACGTGAAAGTTTCCCCTCATCCGGCTCAAGCCGTTGCGAAGCCCCGTGCGAACGGGGCCGGTCAACGCGGGAACT